>WBZP01000573.1_pt1 | contig 49420 bp, 48 predicted proteins | sample 5204301 | NCBI WGS metagenome assembly WBZP01 (sample SAMN12412401, study PRJNA552823) | activated sludge metagenome | isolation source: activated sludge from nitrification reactor of wastewater treatment plant... | place: USA: Pennsylvania | collected 2017
TCGGTGTCGGGCGCGTCCACCGCGGCCCCGACGACCGCGAGCACCACGACGACCGAGGCCTCGATCGCTCCGGTGCCCTCCCCGGGCTGCCGCAACCGTGGGGAGGCGCCCGCGGTGACCGACCAGAGGCGCCAGATCGACGTCGACGGCACCACCCGCTGGTACCTGCTGACCACGCCGGGACCCGCCGCGACATCCTCCTCCACATCCTCCTCCACCTCCACCTCCACCTCCGGTGCCGCCGAACCGGATCCGCTGCCGCTGCTGCTCGACTTCCACGGCCTGGCCGAAGGCGCCGAGGTCCACACCCGGATGAGCGGCTTCGACGAGATCGCCGCGCGGGAGCGGTTCGTGGTGGCCTACCCCAACGGCACCGGGACGCCGGTGCACTGGGCGGTCGAGACCGAGGACAACCCCGACCTGGACTTCACCGATCAACTGATCGACGCGCTCGGCTCCGAGCTGTGCCTGGACATGTCACGGGTGTACTCCACCGGCCTGTCCAACGGAGCCATCTTCTCGTCGCTGCTGGGCTGCGTGCGCGCCGAACGCATCGCTGCCATCGCACCGGTGGCCGGCGTGCAGTACCCCGACGGCTGCCAGACCGACCGACCGGTCCCGGTGCTGGCCGTGCACGGCACCGCGGACCCGATCCTGCAGTTCAACGGCGGGGTCGGAGGGTTCCTCGCCGGTGAGGACCCGCCGGAGGAGAGCTCCGGAGGTGGTCCCGACGGCTCGGCCTCGTCGAGCTCCATCGCCGGGGTCGACATCGACGGACCGGGCTACCCGGAGGCGGTCCGGAAGTGGGCCGCCCACAACGGGTGCCGCCCGAAGCCCGCCGACACCGAACCGGTCCCCGACGTGACCCTGCGCACCTACGACTGCCCTCCCGGCGGAGAGGTCGAGTTCTACGTGATGCACGGCGGCGGGCACTCCTGGCCCGGCAGCGCCTTCAGCGAATCGATCGAGATGGTGGTCGGCCCGACCAACATGGCGCTGCCGGCCAGCCAGCTGATCTGGGACTTCCTCAGCGCCCAGCGACTACCCGCGCTCTGAGCGCTGATCCTCGACTCCCGTCAGGGGCCCGGACGCGGAACGGCCGGCGGGACGCACCCGCCGGCCGGATCCGGATGTCGATCAGGGATCAGCCCTGACCGACGTTCGCGAGCTCCTTGGTGCAGTCGGTCAGCGCCGTGGCGAGCTTCGGGTCCTTGATGACCTCGGAGGTCAGGTCCTGGGCCTGCTGGCTGAGGGCCTGGGCGTCCTTGGCGGCCTCCTGGGCCAGGTCGGTGTCACGATCGGCGATCGCCTTCTTGGACTTCTCGGCCAGCGCCTTGGCGTCGTCGCAGAACTTGTCGACCTTGGCGTTGCCGGTCGACGACGAGCTGCCCGAGTCCGAGGAACCCGAGTCCGAGGACTGGCTGCTGGAATCGGACTTGGAGCCGCTGTCGGCGGAGTCGTCGCCGCCGCAGCCGACCAGGAGGATCGCCGGCACGGCCAGTGCGGCGATCAGAGCCGTTACACGCTTCATGTTGTCCCTCGCTGTCGGTTGGGTCGACGCCCGGGGGTGGGCGCCGGAGCGGGGCTCATTCTTATCGGCTCCCCCCGCCGTCGCGGCGCATGCCCTCCGCCGACCCGTTCTGTAGTGCGAGATCCAGGCGTTCGCCTGGATCTCGCACTACAGAACGGCGGTTCGGTGGGGGCCGGTATGGTCGCCGGCGTGAAGCGCCAGGACAAGGCCGACCGCATCGGGGAGATCCTCGACGACCTCTACCCCGACCCGCCCATCCCCCTCGACCACACCGATCCGTACACCCTGCTGGTGGCCGTCGCGCTGTCCGCGCAGACCACCGACAAGAAGGTCAACGAGGTCACCCCGGCGCTGTTCGCCGAGGCGTCCACGCCCGAGGACATGGTCGCGCTCGGGCCGGACCGCATCCTGGAGCTGATCCGCGAGATCGGCCTGGCGCCCACCAAGGCCCGGAACCTGTGGCTGGCCGCGGATCGCATCGTCGAGAACGGCGGAGAGGTGATCGAGGACTGGGACTTCCTCGAATCTCTCCCCGGGGTCGGCCACAAGACCGCCAGCGTGGTCATGTCCCAGGCGTTCGGCGTGCCGGCATTCCCCGTCGACACCCACATCCACCGCCTGGCCGGACGCTGGGGGCTGTCGAGCGCCACGAACGTCGAACGCACCGAACGGGACCTCAAGGCGGTGTTCCCGATCGACACGTGGAACCGCCGCCACCTCCAGATCATCTACTTCGGCCGGGAGCACTGCCCGGCCCGCCACCACGACCTCACCACCTGTCCGATCTGCTCGTGGGCGGCCACCAAGCGGCGCATCGCCGAGGAGTCCGACCCCTCCCCCGCCGGCCGTCGGAGGTGACCAAGGTCCCGGGCCCGTCCGCGGAGCCGGGGGCTACCGTCGGTTCGATGAGCGAGAACCGATGGTTGCAGATGCTCGAGGCCAACCCCGGGCACTCCGACTGGTACATCGAGCGCTTCAAGGCGATGGCGGCCGAAGGCCGGGACCTCGACGGTGAGGCCCGTCTGATCGACGCCATGGCCGGTCGCGGCGCCCGGATCCTCGACGCCGGTTGCGGTCCGGGTCGCGTCGGCGGACGCCTTGCGGTGCTCGGCCACACCGTGGTGGGCGTCGACCTGGACCCGGCCCTGATCGACGAGGCCCGCTCGGTGCATCCCGGCGCGACGTGGCGCGTCGGTGACCTGAGCGAGCTCGACCTGGGCGACCTGGACCCGTTCGACCTGATCGTCAACGCCGGCAACGTCATGACGTTCCTCGACCCGGCCACCCGGCGCGAGGTGCTGCGGCGGATGGGAGCGCACCTGGCCGCGGACGGCCGTCTGGTCGTCGGGTTCGGAGCGGGACGCGACTACGACTTCGACGAGTTCTTCGCCGACGTCGATGCCGTCGGCCTGGCCGTCGAGCTGCGCCTGGCGACCTGGGACCTGCGCCCGTTCGGACCGGGGTCAGACTTCCTCGTCGCCGTCCTCGTCCGGGGGTCCTGACCCCCGGCACGCTCCGGTGGCGCTACCCGCCACGGCCGCACGCGACAATGGTCCGCGGTGGGGGCGCGCTCCCCCGTCGACCCGGGAAGGTCTCGCGGGTCACCACTCTCGGACCGGGAGGCGACCGATGAACTCCGCTTCGCTGCACCACGTGGCGTTCGCCTGCAAGGACCCCGAGGCGACCCGGCACTTCTACGAGGACCTCATGGGGTTCCCGCTGGTGCACACCGAGGTCGCCCCCGTCGAGAAGGGGTTCATCCGCCACTTCTTCTTCGCCCTCGACGACGGCAGCTGCATCGCGTTCTTCGACCTCCACGACGCGGGCGAGAAGCCCGGATGGTCCACCGAGATCGCCACCGGGCTCGGTCTGCCCCTGTGGTGCAACCACCTGGCGCTGCGAGCGGACGAGACCAAGCAGGCCGAGGTGCGCGACCGGGTCGAGGCCGACGACAGCGACGTCCTGATGGTCCTCGACCACGACTGGTGCGAGTCGCACTACTACCTGGACCCCAACGGGATCCTGATCGAGCTGTGCCGCGACACGCCCGGCATGCCCACCGACGCCGCCCGGGCCCGCGAGCTGCTCACCGCGGTACCCGAGGCGGACACGCCGCAGGCCGAGTCCCGACTCGTCGACCACTCCCGGTGAGCGTCGAGCGCACCTTCGTCGGACTGCCGTCGCCGGGCTTCGGCCGCTTCGGCGCCGGCGGCCACCCGTGCCAGGGCGTCTACCACACCCCCGCGGGGGTCCGCCCCGAGGTGGCGTTCGTCGCGTCGCACTACAACATCGACTTCTCCGAGCACTACCTGGCCGACCTCCTCGCCGGGCACGGCTTCGGGTTCCTCGGTTGGAACACCCGCTTCCGCGGCGACGAGGCCCACTTCCTGCTCGATCACGCCCTCGCCGATGTGGGCGTCGGCGTGCGGTGGCTGCGCGAACAGGCCGGGGTCTCCCGGGTGGTGCTGCTCGGCAACTCCGGCGGCGGTTCGCTCATGGCCGCCTACCAGTCCCACGCGGTCGACCCCAACGTGACCCCGCTGCCGGGGATGCGTCCCGCCGCGGGCATCGACGACCTCATCGCCGCCGACGCCTACGTGTCGCTCGCCGCCCATCCCGGCCGACCCGACGTGCTCACCGCGTGGATGGACGCGGCGGTGACCGACGAGGCCGACCCGACCGCGACCGACCCGGCCCTCGACCTGTGGAACCCCCAGAACGGTCCGCCCTACTCTGCCGACTTCGTCGCCCGCTATCGGGCGGCGCAGCAGGCCCGCAACCAGCGGATCACCGACTGGTGTCGGGACGAGCTCGATCGACTGGCCGCTGCGGGGATCGGCGACCGGCTCTTCACGACCTCCCGCCTGTGGGCCGACCCGCGCACCGTCGACCCCACCCTCGAGCCCACCGCCCGGCGAGCGAACCGGTGCTACCTGGGCGACCCCCGCCGGGCCAACTTCGGGACCTGGGGCGTCGGGCAGTGCAGCTCGCTGCGCACGTGGTTGTCGATGTGGAGCCTGGAGACCTCGCAGTGCCGGGCCGAGCCCCACCTGGCCCGGATCACGGTCCCTTCTCTGGTGATCAACGCGGACGCCGACACCGGCGTCTTCCCGAGCGACGCCCGGACGATCCTCGACGCCATCGGCACGGTCGACAAGCAACTCGTCGAGGTGGCCGGCGACCACTACCTGATCGAGCCGGACGACGCCCGTCCCCGGACCGCGGCGCTCATCGCTGACTGGGTCGCCGGCGCTCTCGGGTGACCGACGGGACCGAGCTGCCGGACGCGATCCGTCGCGGCCTGAACGCCCTCGGACTGCTGGCCGAGGGCGACGACGTGAGCGGTGTCCCGCTGACCGGCGGGGTCTCGTCGGACATCTGGCGGGTCGGCCTCGCCACCGGCCCCGTGGTGGCCAAGCGAGCCCTCGAGCGTCTACGGGTCGAGGCCACATGGATCGTCCCGACCTCGCGCACCGCGCACGAGGCGGCCTGGCTGCTCGCCGCGGCTCGGGCCGTTCCCGTCCTGGTGCCCCGAGCGCTCGGCTACGACGCCGCGTCGGGTGTCCTCGTCCTCGAGTGGCTGGACCCGGCCCGGTTCGGCAACTGGAAAGCGCGGCTGGCCGCCGGTTCGCTCACCGACGACGTCGGCACCGGGGTGGCGGCCGCGTTGGGCGACCGGCTCGGTGCCGTGCACGCCGCCATGTCCGACCCCGCCCGCGACGCCGCTGCGTTCGCGGCCGGCGACCTGTTCGGGGCGCTGCGCCTGGACCCCTACCTCCGGGTGACCGCGGGGGCGCATCCCGACCTGGCCGGCCGGCTCGACGATCTGGCCGAGCGGACCTCCGCCGCCGGTCGCACGGTGATCCACGGCGACGTCAGCCCCAAGAACGTGCTGGTGGGACCCGACGGTCCGGTGCTGGTCGACGCCGAGTGCGCGACCTGGGGCGACCCGGCCTTCGACGTCGCGTTCTGTCTCAACCACCTCCTGCTGAAGGGCCTGTGGCACCCCGACGATGCAGCCGTTCTGGCTCGGGCCGCCGATGCACTGGTCGCCCGGTACCGCAGCCACGTCGCCTGGGAGGACCCCGACGAGTTGGACGAGCGGGTGGCCACGCTGGTCCCGGCCCTGGCGTTGGCCCGCGTGGACGGGGCATCGCCGGTCGAGTACCTCGACGAACGCCAGCGCGACGAGGTACGCCACCGGGCCCGCACCCTGTTGATCGACACCCCCGCCACGGTGGCCGACCTGCTGACCCGCTGGTTCCACTCCCCCTGACCGTTCTGTAGTGCGAGATCCACACGTTCGCCTGGATCTCGCACTACAGAACGGGAGGGCGGATCCACACGTCCCCGCCATCCACACCGAAGGACTCCATGAACGACGCGACCATCACCGCCGTCACCGGCCACCGCCGCTGGGACTCCCGCGGTCGGCCCACCGTCGAGGCGGTCGTCACCACCACGAGCGGTGCCGGACGGGCCCTCGCCCCGGCGGGCGCCTCCACCGGCTCGGGCGAGGCGCTCGACCTGCGCGACGGCGGCGACCGCTTCGACGGGCTCGACGTGACCACAGCGGTGCGCAACATCGCGGAGCGGATCGCTCCGACCCTGATCGGCCTCGACGCGGCAGACCAGGCCACCGTCGACGCCGCCCTCGAGAGCCTCGATCCCTCCGTCGGGTTCTCGGAGTTGGGCGGCAACGCCGTGGTCGCGGTCTCGCTCGCAAACGCCCACGCCGCAGCCGCGAGCCGGGGCGAACCGCTCTGGCGGACGCTGCTGGGCCCGGGGGTCGAGGTCGCCGGAACGGTGGCGCTGCCGGTACCCGAGATCCAGATCTTCGGCGGCGGCGCGCACGCCCACCGTCGCATCGACATCCAGGACCTGATGGTGGTCCCCCGGGGTGCGACCTCCTTCGCCCAGGCGCTGGACTGGACCGCCGAGATCTACCGCGCCGCCGGACGCTGGATGGACGACCGCGGCCTGCGGATGGGAGTGGCCGACGAAGGCGGCTGGTGGCCGGCGTTCGACACCAACCAGCAGGCTCTCGACGCCCTGACCGCGGCGATCGAGGCCGCCGGGCTGGAGCCGGTCACCCAGGTCGGCATCGCCCTCGACATCGCCGCCAGCCAGTTCGGCCGGAATGGCCGCTACCGCCTGGGTCGGGAGGAACGAGAGCTCGACACCGCTGCGATGGTCGACCTGCTCGTCTCGTGGGTCGACCGCTACCCGATCGTGTCGGTCGAGGACCCCGTCGCCGAGGACGACCCGGCTGGGATGGCGGCGTTCACCGCGGCGGTGGGCGACCGCATCCAGGTGGTCGGCGACGACTTCCTGGTCACCGACGCCGACCGGGTCGCACGGGCCGCGGGGGACCGCAGCGCCAACACGGTGCTGATCAAGCCCAACCAGGCCGGGACGCTCACCCGGGCCCACGCCGCTCTCGACGCCGCACACGCCCGGGGCCTGCAGACGATCGTGTCGGCCCGATCCGGCGAGACCGAGGACGTGTCGGTCGCTCACCTGGCCGTCGGCTGGGGGTCGAACGGCGTGAAGGTCGGTTCGATCACCCGCGGCGAACGCACCGCCAAGTGGAACGAGATGCTGCGCATCGAGGAGTCGCTCGGCGACCGGGCCCGGGGGTTGCGACGATGAGGCTGGCCCGGATCGCCACCCCCGACGGCGCCCACCTGGCGGTCGTCGAGGGCACCCTCCCCGACGACCCTGCCGACGACGCCCCTGCCCTCGACGGGCTCACCGTCGTCGACATCACCGCTGTCGAGGCGACCTTCGGAGACGACGTCGTCGCCGTGCTCGCCGCCGGCGACGCCGGCCGCGACGCAGTGACCGCGGCGCTCGCCGCCGCCCCGGCCTCGGCACGACGGTCGCTGGCGGAGGCTCGGCTCCTGGCCCCGGTGCCGCGGCCGCCGAAGTTCCTGGCCATCGGGTTCAACTTCCGCGGCCACGAGGCCGACGCCGGCGCCGCTCCCCCGGCGTTCCCGCTGTTCTTCAACAAGCAGACGACATGCGTGACCGGCCCGACCGATCCGATCCAGGCCCCGCCGAGCTCGACCCAGCTCGACTACGAGGGCGAGCTGGTGATGGTGATCGGCCGGCGCTGCCGACACGTCCCCGCCGATCGGGCGGCCGAGGTGGTGGGCGGCTACCTGGTCGGCAACGACGTCTCGGCCCGGGACTGGCAACGCCGCTCCCCCACCGTCACCCTCGGCAAGTCCTTCGACGCCACCGCCCCGACCGGTCCGTGGGTCACCACCGCGGACGACGTCGAGGACCCCCATGACCTGCGGATCCGCACCTGGGTCAACGGCGAGCAGGTCCAGGACGGCCGGACCGCCGACATGATCACCGACTGCTGGGCGCAGATCGCCCTGCTCAGCTCGGTGTTCACCCTCGAACCCGGCGACCTCATCTCCACCGGCACCCCGCCCGGCGCCGCCCAGCAGTCCGCCGATCCCCGGTGGCTGCGCCCCGGCGACCGGGTGAGCGTCGCCGTCGACGGCCTGGGGCTCGTCGACAACGAGGTGGTCGCGGCGCCGGAGACGACGGTGATCGACCCGCTCCGCCCGTGGCCGCCGAGCGGCCCGTCCCCGCAGGGAGGCTCCCGGTGACCCGCCCGACGATCGTGCTCACCGACCGGGGCTGGGACGACGCCGACATCGAGCGGCAGCTCTGCGGCGACGCCGGCTACGACCTCGTCGACCTGCAGGAACCGGCCGACGAGGACATCCTCGTGCGGGCGGTCACCGAGGCCGACCCGGTGGGGATCCTGTTCTGCTGGGCGCCGGTGACGTCCCGGGTGCTCGCCGCTGCACCCCGGTTGGCCGTCGCGTCCCGTCTGGGAGTCGGCCTGGACAACATCGACCTTCCCGAGGCGGCCCGCCGGAGCCTGACCGTCACCCGCGTGCCCGACTACTGCGTCGAGGAGGTGTCGGACCACGTCGTCGCGCTCGTCCACAACTGGGCGCGGGGAGTCACGGCGTTCGACCGCGACGTCCGCAGCGGCCGCTGGCAGCCGGGGATGCGGGACCTGCGGCGGGTGCGCGACCTGACCGTCGGCGTGTGGGGACTGGGGGCGATCGGCTCGGCCACCGCGGCCAAGTTCGCGGCGTTGGGCTGCACCGTGGTCGGCCACAACCGCTCGGTGGTCGGCCCGCCGGCCGGGGTCGAGGTGGTGTCACCGGCGGAACTGCTGGCCCGAAGCGACGTGGTGAGCCTCCACGTCCCGGCCGTTCCCGGGGCCGCGCCGCTGATCGGGGCGACCGAGCTGGCGGCCATGCGGCCCGGGTCGTTGCTGGTCAACACGTCCCGCGGCGCCCTGGTCGACACCGACGCCCTGGTGTCGGCGCTGCGCACCGGGACACCCGGCGCGGCGGCGCTCGACGTCCTGCCGGCCGAGCCCGAGGTGCCCGAGGTGCTGCGAGCCGCGATGACAGGCCCCGACGCCGTGGACGTGACGATCACGCCGCATGTGGCGTTCTCGTCCACCGCGTCGGTGACCGAGCTGCGGGTCCGGGCCACCGAGGACCTGCTGCGGGTGCTGCGCGGGGAGCCGCCCCGGGACCCGGTCCCCCTCCCGTCACCCTGAACATCTGGGTCGCAATCGACACATCCTGTCGATCCCGACCCCCAGAAGCCGCCCATCCGACCACAACGCCGAGGGATCTCCATGGAGCTGGACCCGTCCACCATCGACCTGTACGTACGGCACGCCTTCGCCGGCATGAACCGCGTGCTCGACCGCCTCGACGACGACACCGTCAACCGGACACCCGACGGGTGGGGCACCAACTCGGTGGCCGGGCTGATCGTGCACTGCTGCGAGCTGGCCCCCTCCTGGTTCGAGATGCCCGGCCTGGGCCGCGACAGCGTCCGGGACCGCGAGGCGGAGTTCGCGACGACCGGGACCTTGGCCGAGCTCCGCACCCGCATCGACGTCGCGGTCGCCCGGACCTCCGCGCTCATCGGGGAGTTCGCCGTCGGGCCGACGACGCCCGAGCACGACTTCCGGGCCTTCATGCCCGGCGAGGACCGCTCCGACGGGGCGCTGGTGCTCCACGTGCTGGAGGAGCTGTTCCAGCACCTGGGGCACATGGAGGTCACCGCCGACGCCCTCGGCCGCTGAGCATCCCGATCCGGCCACCGTCTGCTTCTGGGGCGCGGAATCGACAGATCCTGTCGATTCCGCGCCCCAGAACGCTCAGGCCGACGGGTTGAGCGTTCGGTCCAGCCAGTCGAACATCCGCTGCTCGAGCAGCGAACGGGCCATCGGCTCGCAGTGCCGGTCCGCTCCTTCGGCCGCGGTGAAGTGCACCAGCTCCGAGGACGCCACGTGCTGGTGCATCCGTTCGGACTGGCCCGGCCAGAACTGCTCCCCCTCGGGCTCGGTGATCAGGAGCGGGATGGTGATCCGGGCCAGGTCCTCTGGTGTGAGCCGATAGGTCCGAACCGCTGTGAACAGGTCGAAGGCGTCCTCGATCCCGTACGGCTTGGCCCGCCACTCGATCTCCTGCTTCTCGGCCGGGGTCTGATCCTGTTCGCCGATCTGCATCCACTGGTCGAAGGTGCTGCGATCGCCCTTGTCGAGCATCTCCTTCATCTCCTCGGGCAGGTGGCCCATCCACGAGGCGGACACGTCGTCGACTCCGGGATCCACGACCGCAGCGGCGAACCGTGGTTCGTAGGCGATCGCCCGGGTCACCCAGTAGCCGGACTGGCTCAACCCGTAGATGCAGAGCCTCTTGTCGTCCACGTCGCCGCGGGCGACGAGGAGGTCGACGATCGGGGTGATGACCGCCTCCCAGTCGGGACGGAACGGGATGTTGCGCTCGAAGAGCATGGACTGCTGACCGGGACCGTCGAACATGATGCTGTGGTAGCCACGGGCCCGGGCCGCCAGCGCGATCCCGAGGGTCGAGATCACCGGGGCATCGCTGCCGTTGCTGAGCACGATCGTCGGCCGCCGCCCCGGACCAGCCGCGGGGACGAACCAACCGGGCATCGTGGTGTCCTCGTAGACGATGTCCAGCTTCTCGATCGGGGGCTCAGAAAGCTCGACGTAGCGGTCGAAGCACCGTCGGTGAGCGGCGAACGTGGGCTTGAGCACCGCGTCGGGATCGCTGGTGCCGTCGACCACCTCGAGTGCCGCCGAGTGGTACGCGGATGCTCTCAGGTATGCCTCCCCGGCGCTGACCCGGTGGCCGCCTGCGTCGGCGTCCGACGCGATCTTCTCGACCCGCTCGGCGAGCGCCCTCCACGCAGCCACCCAGCTGTCGGCGTCGCCGTCGGTGATCGACGACGCGGTCGACATGATCTCCCCCGCGTCGCCGCAACCGGTGCGCAGCTCGCCGAGCATCGCCTGGACCTTGAAGTTGAAGGTCTCGTCCTTGAACACGTCGAAGGCCATGGCGAACCCTACCCACCGGAAACATGGCTCGGATTCGACAGATCCTGTCGATTCCGCGCCCCAGATCTACCGCTGGAGCAGGGCGGCGATCTCCGAAGCGGTGGCTGAGGCGAGCTCGCCTCCCGAGTAGCGGTCGTCGTGGGTGACGTCGGCCCGAGCGAACGGAGGCGGGTCGAGCAGATCGTCGTCGGCACCGAGTTCGATCTCGGACGAGTCCGACCAGCCGGCCGTGGAAGCGGTCGACCGCGAGAGCTCCCGTGCCCCACGGGAGGACGAACCGGGACTTTGCGATCTCCGCCGCCGGCAAACTCGCCAGCACGTCGAACTCCTCGGAGCTCAGGTAGATGCTCGTCACCATCACCCGCTCGGGATCAGTTGGCTCGACCCTGACCTTCTGCCCCAACTTGAGGACGAGCCCATCCGACGAGGTCATCCGCCGGAGCCGCAGCCGGGTGCCGAGCAGGTAGCGGTCGACGATCTCGGCGCGGGGCCGGGCCTCGGTGGGCACCGAGTCCAGCACCCACCGCTGCTCCCGCTCGAGACGGGCATAGCGCCCGGAGCCGGGACGACGATCCTCCATCGGACGATCCTCCCACCCGGCGCCGGGGTCGGTGCGGTGGCAATCGCCTCGGCGTCGCACCGGGTTCGCGGGCAGGATCACGACGATGCCGCAACCGACGGAGGACCGACCGGCACAGATCGATGTGCGGCGAGCGTCGGTCGCCGACGCCGAACTGGTCGGGGGCCTCTACCTGCGGTCGTGGCTCGCAGGCTACGAGGGCCTCGTCGATCCCGAGCAACTCGCTCCCGTGGCCGCCGAGCGAGCGGCCTCCGACTGGCACTCCGCGATCGAGGATCCCCACGCCCGCTTCGCCATCGGGTACGTGGATGCGCAGCCGGCAGGTGTGGCGAAGGTCGGCCCGGACCCGACCGAGTATGTCAGGGGCGTCTGGCTCGAACTGCTGTACGTGGCGCCGGAGTTCTGGGGAACAGGGGTGGCGGCGGCCCTGCTCAGTTGGGCCGCCGGGTACGCCGGCACCACCGGCGCGTCCGTCATGCGACTCCGCCTCGTCGAGGCCCAGGCGCGGGCCCGTCGCTTCTACGAGCGCGAGGGCTGGGAGCCCGACCCCGACGTCCCGGCCTCGCACAACGACTTCTTCCCGTTGCTGTGTCTGCGCCACCGCCTCGGCTGACCGGCTCTGCCTCGACCGGAGCGGACGCTGGAACGGCTGAGGGCGAGCCTTGCCGACCCCCTTATCTTCCTTGTAGGCCCTGGGTGATGCTTGGGGCTCGGGAAGTCCGGCGGTGCCGGTATGGCTCATGGCCCCCTGTCACTTCGATGGCCTGGGGGGTGTTGCCGCCGGCACGGTCGGGTGCGTGAACCTCTGATGGGGACATGCGACTGATCGCTGGTTCGTAAGGTGGATGACGGCGAGCGCACCCAGGACGGCCTTCCCTCCTACATGCCGAGTGGAAGGAGCCAGAGTGAGCGCACCAGACGAAGTCGATGTCTGGATCGGACTCGATGTCGGCAAGGAGGACCACTTCGCCGACGTCCTCGATGACAACGGCGACTCGTTGTTCGCACGGTCGGTCGCGAACGATGAAGGTGACCTCATCGCGGTGATCGAGCGGGCCAGCGAGCACGGCACACCGGGGCTGGTGATCGACCAACCGGGGTCGATCGCGCAGCTCGCCATCGCTGTCGCGAACCGACGTGAGGTGCCGGTCGCGTACGTGCCCGGGCTCGTGATGCGACGTGCAGCGGATCTCTACCCGGGAGAATCGAAGACCGATCGTCGCGACGCGTTCGTGATCGCGGACACTGGGCGGACTCGACGCCGCAGCGTCCACTGGCTCGACGCTGGCAACGACGAGCTTCTCGATCAGCTCCGTGTGCTGAACGGCTTCGACATCGACCTCGCCGCCGATCTGACCCGGCTCACGAACCGGCTGCGCGACTCGTTGGTGAGCGTGTCGCCTGCTCTGGAGCGGGCTGTCGGGTCCCGGCTGCACCAGGCAGGCGTCCGTGACCTGCTCGCGAAGTTCCCGACACCAACCGCGTTGCGCGCAGCCGGCCGAGCCCGGATCACCACCGCAGTGAAGAAGCGTTCGCCACGCGCCGCTACCAAGGTCGTCGACGCCGTGACCGCAGCGCTGGATGCCCAGTCGGTGACGATGCCCGCCGAAGCTGCGGTCGGGCGGGTCATCGCCGAGCTCGCAACCGAGCTCGACCGCATCCACACCCGTCGTGACGCGTTGGCGGCCGAGATCGAAGAGGTGTTCTTGGCGCACCCTTTCGGCCAAGTCCTCGTGACCCTTCCGGGGATCGGGCCGAGGACCGGAGCAAGGATCCTCGCCGAGATCGGTGACGGCACCCGCTTCGCGAACGGATCGAAGCTCGCCAGCTACGCCGGGCTCGCACCCGTGACACGCCAGTCCGGCACCAGCATCCGAGGCGAGTCCCAGTCCCGACGAGGGAACCACCGGCTCAAGAACGCCATGTTCCTCGCCGCGTTCGCGTCGCTGCGCTCGACCGACTCGAAAGCGTTCTACGACCGAAAACGCGCCGAGGGCAAGAAGCACAACGCCGCAGTCATCTGCCTCGCCCGCCGCCGCTGCGACGTCATCCTCGCCATGCTCCGCAACCTCGAGCCCTACCGGGCACCCGAGGCCACGACGGTCGGCGAGAACACGCCGATCGCCGCTTGAACCCCTTGACAAGAACATGGGGACACCCCCCGACCACCTATGGTCGGACGGGTGAGATGCGCTCCCGGTCCATCGCGGGGGACATGGCGCGGTTCGATGTGGGCGGCCTTCCTCGCTGCGCTCGTCGCCGCCGGGATCACCTCGTGCGGCAGCGGCGGAAGGACTGCCGAGCCATTGGACACTGCGACCGGTGTCGTCGGTTCGTGGTCGGGTCCGACGGTCGCCAACGCTCCGACTCCTCAGGCCACCGCAGTGCTGCTGGCGGGGGCACGTCCGGCGGTGATCGAAGCGGTCGGGTCCGATGTCCGCGTCCTCGAACCGGACGGCGACCGACTGACGACCCGAGCGTCGGAGGATCTGGGTGCCCCCGTGGTGTGGATGCAACCACGGGTCGACGGAGACGCTCTTCTGGTGCTCGCCCAGACGTGCGCCACCCCGGTGTCCACTGTCGACTCCGTCGACCGCGACTGCCCGTCAGCGCACACCGCACTCATCTCGTTCACCGGCGATGCGCTCGAGCCGAGCTCCGAGGAGGTCCACGTGGACGGCGTTCCCCGGGACTTCGCCTCGCTCGGTGACACCGCCGCGGTCACGACGTCGACCGGCTTCTTCGTCCGCGACCCCGACGGCACTTGGACGCTGACGGCCGAGGTGATCGGACCGACGTGCGCGACCGACGAGGCGTACGTGGAGCACCTGATCGCGGCGTCGACGCCGACGACCGTGGCCGACCCGGGAACGTCCTCCGGTGGATCGTTCCGGGTCCGACCGCTCAAGGGCGGCGCTGCCACCGACCAGCGGGTTCCCGGGCGGGTCGACGCCATCACCTGCGCTCCGGACGGGTACATCGCCAGCGTGTCATCGGGATCAGCAGCAGCTGACGGCGTGTCGCTCTGGGGATCGACCGGCGTCGGTGCTCCGGAGCAGAAGGACGGACCCAGTGGGGAGCGAGGTCGACGATCTGGGGTCAGCTGAGCCGAGGGCAATGGGCGACCGCGACCGTCGGCTCCCGTCGCACGGTGTTCATCGACCCGACCTCGGGCGACTGGTTCGCCGCGACAGGCTTGAAGGGCTCGGAGTCACCGCCCTACGCCACGCGATCGGGCGACCGGGGACTCGTCTTCGGTCCCGCACCCGGCGGCGGCACTTGGATGCTCCGCGCCTACCGGCTCGACCGCTGACGAAAGAGGGGCGCAGCCCCTGCTGGTGCATGGGCTCCGTACCGTCGGGCTGGGGAGATTCGAACTCCCGACCTTTGACCCTCCAGTCGAGCTACGGCCGCGTCGGCTGGTCCGGCTGGTGGTCGCCTGTCCCGCGATCCCCTTGTTTCCGAGGTCCTGGTTCCAGCCTGGGACAACAGATCCGGCGGATCACCGGAGTTTCGCATCCATCCCGCATACATCGATGCCGGCCGATTCGCCGTGTCCTGACTACTCGTCCGTGATCTGAAGCTCCCGAGCGAGCGCCGGCACGCTGACCGTTGCGATCGTCCAGATCTGATCGATGTCGACGCGGTGGTAGTGGTGAGCCAACAAGTGGCGGAGATTCACAACGTGACGCCACGGCACGTCCGGGTGGTCGGACTTGAACTCGTCAGAGATGGCGTTCGACGCCTCGCCGATGATCTCGAGCAGGCGTTCGGTGGCGCGCTGGCGCATCCAATCGGTGTCGAATGCTCCGCGCCCGTCGGCGACCAAGGTGGCGAGTTGCTGGGCCGCCTCGAGGACGTCGGCGATCCGAAGGTCGTCGGCTCGGCTCAAATCGGAACAGCTTCCCGACGGATGTGATCGTCTCGATCCTTGAGTCCGCCGACCGACACGACGTCGACCGGGACTCCCAGGAGCTGCTCCAGCGCTTCCTGCAGGTCCATCAGATCGAACAGCGAGCTGCCCGGTTCGAACTCGACGAGGAAATCGATGTCGCTCTCGGGCGTCTCGTCGCCCCTGGCGACCGAGCCGAACAAGGCCGCGGACCGACCACGATGATGGCGCACGAGATCGCTGATCTCTCTCCTCCTGGCTTCGACAACCGCTCGGAGCGTGCTCACCAGACCAGCCTATCGTCGGACCTCCACCTGTCCGCTGTGGACATCTGCCTCACGCAGGGGGTGTGACGGTCCTGCATACGTGCTGCATACATGGCCCCAGATCAGGCGACGGCACTCGAAAGCTGTCAGGACGAAAAAGCGGCGAAGCCCCTGCAGGTGCAGGGGCTTCGTGCCGTCGGGCTGGGGAGATTCGAACTCCCGACCTCTTGACCCCCAGTCAAGCGCGCTAACCAAACTGCGCCACAGCCCGGGGAGCGGTCACTGTAGCGCCGCTCGGGCGCAGCGCCGAACCCGCGCCACCGACCCGGTCGCTCCACTCGGAGGATCGGGCCAACCCGTGATTCTCAGACTCCTGAGGTCACCAGTGGCGCGGACGGTCATGAGAATCCGGGGGAGGCCGACACCGATCGTCATGAGAAACCGGAGGTCAGCCCAGCAGCCACTGGACTCCCTGGATCAGGCGCCACCCCAGGTAGATGACCACCGCAGCCAACAGGAGCCAGAAGTGCCACGGCACCTTGGCGCTGTGCTCGCCGTCGCGGGGTGAGGCAGCGGACTGGTGGATGGCCGTGTCGGGATCCGCGACGTGGTGGCCTGACGGGCAGTCGCCTTCGGGCGTCAACGTCGACGGCGTGTAGAACCGGCTGCACTCCTCGCACCAGGGCACCTGCTCAACCTCCCGGGACGACCCGAAGACCCATCACACAGGGGGAACGCCGTGGCGGCGCACCGAGAACGTCCGGTCCTTTCCCGCGGCCCGCCGCAGCCGACGCGAGACGTCCGAGCGCAGGTCCTCCCACTCGACGACCGCGTCGATCACCAGCTCCGAGGCCAACCGCAGCAGGTCGACGTCGGTCTCGTAGATCTCGCGCTGCTCGGCCACGAACGCCTCGCGCTCGTCGAGGTTCTCGATCGCCGCGATCTTGTTGGCGAACACGGCGTTGACCGCGGCTTCGGGGCCCATCACGGCGATCTTCGCCGTCGGCAGGGCGATGGTCGCCACCGGCTCGAACGCGGGACCGGACATGGCGTAGAGGCCGGCCCCGTAGGCCTTGCGAACGATCACCGACACCTTCGGCACCGTCGCTTCGCTGACCGCGGTGATCATCTTGGCGCCGTGGCGGATGATCCCCTCGCGCTCGACCTGCGAGCCGATCATGAACCCGGGGACGTCCGCCAGGAAGATCAGCGGCACCCCGAACGCGTCGGCCAGCCAGATGAAGCGGGCGGCCTTGTCGGCCGAGTCGGTGAACAGCACCCCGCCCTTGTGCATCGGGTTGTTGGCGACGATGCCGACCGGACGTCCCTCGAGCAGCCCGAAGCCCACGACGAGCTCGGGAGCGAACAGCGGCTTGATCTCGAAGAACGACTCGGCGTCGAGCAGGCCGTCGAGCACGTCGTGCACGTCGTAGCCCTGCGCCTCTTCCTCGGGGACGATCTCGGCGGTCAACGGCCGCGACGGTTCGACGGGGTGGTAGACGGGCGGGTCCTCGCTCCAACGGCTGGGCAGGTACGTCAGGTAGGCCCGGGCCTGCTCGATGGCGTCCTCGTCATCGGCGGCCAGGTTGTCGCCGCAGCCCGACACCGTGGCGTGCATTCTGGCGCCGCCCATCTCCTCGAGCGTCACGACCTCGCCGACGACCATCTCGGCCATCCGCGGCGAGCCGAGGTACATCGAAGCGTTGCCCTCGACCATGACGACCAGGTCGCAGAAGCTCGGGATGTAGGCGCCGCCCGCCGCGGAGGGACCGAACAGGCAGCACACCTGGGGCACCTTCCCCGACAGGCGGACCTGGTTGTAGAAGATCCGCCCCGCGCCGCGCCGGCCGGGGAACAGCTCGACCTGGTCGGTGATGCGCGCCCCGGCGGAGTCGACCAGCCACACCACCGGGATCTCGTCGCGCAGGGCGGTCTCGGTGAGCCGGACGATCTTCTCGACGGTGCGGGCGCCCCAGCTGCCGGCCTTGACCGTCGGGTCGTTGGCCATCACCGCGACCGGGCGGCCGTCGATCTCTCCCACCCCGGTGACCACGCCGTCGGCGGGCAGATCCGGGCTCATGTCGTCGCGGTACGGCGAGTTGGCGAGCAGCTGGTCCTCGACGAAGGTCCCCGGGTCGCAGAGCAGGTCGATGCGGTCCCGCACGAACAGCTTGCCCTGGGCGGCCAGCTTCTCGCCGCCCCGCTCCAGGTTGCCGGCCCGGGCCCGGGCCGACGCGGACGCGAACCGGGCGACCGGCCCCGACGGACGCTCGGAACCGTCGCCGGCGAGCGACTCGTCGCCCGGCTCCGCCACCTCAGTCCACCTTCACCAGGTCGACGGTGAACACCAGCGCGGCGTCGGCGGGGATGTTGGAGCCGGGCGGCGGGTTGGCGCCGTAGGCCAGCTCGGCGGGGATCACGAGGGTCCGGCGACCGCCCTCCTTCATCCCGACCAGGCCCTGGCTCCAGCCCGGGATGACCCGGTCGAGCGGGAAGGTGACCGGCTGACCGCTCGACCACGACTCGTCGAACACCTTGCCGGTATCGGCCACCGCGCCGACGTACTGGACGGTGACGGTGGATCCGGCCTCGGCGGCCGTGCCGGTGCCGGCCACGTCGTCGGTGACCTTCAGCTCGGTGACCGGACCGCTGACCGCGGCGAGCGTCGGCGCGCCCCGGGCCTCGATCTCGGCGGCGAACTCGCTGTTCGCACCCGCCGGTGCGCTCGTGTCCGAGGACCCGGCTCCCGACGACGACCCGGAACCGGAGGTCCCGGCCGCGCCCTTCGAGACGATCGTGGTCGACGTGGTGGCGGACTCTGCGTCGCCGCAGGCCACGGCGAGTCCGCCGAGGGCGACCGCTCCGGCGGCCATCAACGCCACGCCCCGACGACGCCGCGACCGGCCCGGGCTCAGCGCCACGACACGTCCACCAGGTCGACGGTGAACACGAGCGTCTCGTTGGGGGCGATGCCCGCACCGGGGGGCGGGTTGGCGCCGTAGGCCATGTCGCCGGGGATGACGAGGTTCCGACGGCCGCCGACCTTCATGCCGAGCAGGCCCTCGCTCCAACCGCGGATGACGCCGTCGAGCGGGAAGCTGATGGGCGCGCCCCGGTCCCACGAGGCGTCGAACTGGGCGCCGGTCGAGGCCGACACGCCGACGTAGTGGGCGGTGACGGTGGCCCCGGCGGTGACCTCGTCGCCCTGGCCCTCGACCTCGTCGGTGACCACCAGCTCGGTCACCGCGTCCACGGCGCCCAGCTGGGGCTTGCCCCGCGCCTCGATCTCGTCACGAACCTGGCTCATGGTCCTCCTCGGGTACCGGCGGGCCACCTCGGCCCGCAGTGATGGTAGGGGGTGGCTCCCGTCGTCCCGACAACCGCAGCGATCCGGTCTCAGCGGGATCTCAGCACGCCTGCGGCGCGACCTCGCGGCGGGAGCGCGTGCGGCCTCAGCCGCCCCGGCGACGCACCCGCATCTTGATCGGCGTGGCCTCCAGGCCGAACGCCTCGCGGAGCTGGCGCTCCAGGTAGCGCAGGTAGCTGGCCGGCAGCGTCTTGTTGGCGAACAGGGTGAAGGTTGGCGGATCGGCCGCTCCCTGCGTGGCGTACAGCACCCGGGCGCCGTGCGGGCCGGGCTGGGCCTGCTGGGCCCGGCGGATCACGTCGTTGACCTGACGGGTCGGGATCCGGGTGTGGTAGGCGTCGATCGAGTCCTCGAGGGCCGGCAGCAGTCGGTGCACGCCCCGGCCGGTGAGCGCCGAGATGCGCAGCACGGCGGAGTCGCCCAGGAAGTGCAGGCGCTGACCCAGTTGGTAGAGCACGTCCTTGCGGCGGTCCTCGTCGAGCAGCTCCCACTTGTTGAGCAGCACGACGATCGGACATCCCGCCCCGTCGACCCGTTCGGCCAGGCGCTGGTCCTGGTGGGTGACGCCCTCGGTGGCGTCGATGACGAGGAGCGCCACGTCGGACTCGTCGACCGCCTTGAGCGCCCGGACCATCGAGAAGTACTCGGTGCCCTCGTCGATGCGGGACTTGCGCCGCATCCCGGCCGTGTCGACGAAGCGCAACGGCCCGATCTCGGTGTCGACCACGGTGTCGACGGCGTCGCGGGTGGTGCCGGGCATGTCGTGCACCACCGCCCGGTCCTCGCCGATCAGTCGGTTGAACAGGGTGGACTTGCCGACGTTGGGGCGACCGACCAGCGCGACGGAGATGACGCCCTCGCCCTCGTCCATGTCGGACTGCTCGACGTCGTCGTCGGGGACCTCGGGCAGCTCGGCGATGATCACGTCGAGCAGGTCGCCGGTGCCCCGACCGTGCAGCGCCGAGATCGGAAGCGGCTCACCCAGGCCGAGTGACATGAGCTCCCAGATCAGCGCCTCGTGGCTGGTGTCGTCGACCTTGTTGGCCAGCACGTGCACCGGCACGTCCAGGGCCCGCAGCAGCTGGGCGACCTGCGCGTCCTCGTCGGTGACGCCGACCTTGGCGTCGACCACCAGCAACACGACGTCCGCATCCTTGATCGCCTGCTCGGACTGGTTGGAGACCTTGCGGTCGAGGTCGCTTCCGCCGACCATCCACCCGCCGGTGTCGACCAGCAGGAACGGTCGGCCCTGCCACTCGGCCTCGACCTCCTTGCGGTCCCGGGTGACGCCGGGCTTCTCCTCGACGATGGCGACCCGCTGGCCGAGGATCCGGTTCATCAGGGTCGACTTGCCGACGTTGGGTCGGCCGACGATGGCGACGATCGGCAACTCAGCCACGGTTCACACCTTCGAGCAGGGCCCGCCGGAGGGCGACGCCGTCGGTCGGCACCACATCGACGGGCCGGGGGAGGTCCTCGGGACGGGTGCCGTCGAGGAACACGCCCCGGGACAGGCACACGTCGGGGAGCAGGTAGCGGTCACCGACGGGCTGAGCCGCGAGCACCCGGGTCAGGTCCTCGCCCACCATCAGGCCGGCCACGCCGACGTTGCCGCCGAAGAACCGGTTCTCCACCTCGACGACCCGCACGCCGGCGTCGTCGGGACCGCCCCGGCCCTCTCGCCGGAGCAGGTCCTCGATGAGCGGCGTGAGGATGCGGGCGCCGTAGGGACCGGTCAGCACCGCGACACGCGCCTCGGGCTCGACCTCTGGGCCGACCGCTGGCTCTGGCTCTGGTGATCGTCGCCGGGGGCCGAGGGCGATCGGCGTCGGGGCCGGGGTCGCCTCTGTGCGAGGGGCGCGGTAGCCGTCCGCGGGGGCGCCGTCGACGGAGTGGAAGAACCCCGACTGGATGCCGATGCCGACCTCGGAGGTCCCGTCGAGCTCGGCCTCGAAGGCCCGGGCCATGCCGATGCCGTCCTCGTGCATGGAGAAGTCGCCGTAGGTGGCGCCGTCGGGGAACGGCCGACCGGCCAGCAGGTAGTACTCGTCCGCGGCGAACACCATTCGGTGCCCGAGGGTCGACAGGAACACCTCCTGCCAGCGGTCGACCACGTCGCAGACCCGTTCGGCCTCCGCGACGGTGTGGGGCCGCATGCGCGGTTCCTTGTTGAACCGACTGACGCCGAGGGGCACGACGGCCACGTCCGCGAGCTCGGGGTACTCGTCGAGCACGCCGCAGAGGGTCTCGTCGAGCACGTCGCCGTCGTTGAGGCCCGGGCAGACCACGATCTGGCCGTGGACCTCGACGCCGTGGTCGAGCAACGCCCGCAGCCACCGCAGGCTCATGGCGCCGCGCCGGTTGCGCAGCATCTCGACGCGGCGATCGGGGTCGGTCGCGTGGATGCTGACGTACAACGGCGACAGGCCCTCGACCAGGACGCGCTCGAGGTCGGCCTCGGTGAAGCGGGTCAGCGTGGTGAAGTTCCCGTACAGGAACGACAGGCGGTAGTCGTCGTCCTTGAGATGCAGGCTGCGACGCATGCCGGGCGGCAGTTGGTAGATGAAGCAGAACTCGCAGTGGTTGTCGCAGGTGCGGACCTCGTCGAACACCGGCGAGCTCACCTCCAGCCCGAGCGGTTCGCCGTGGGACTTGGCGATCTCGACGTTGAGCTCGAGGCCGCCTCGACGAAGCTCGAGCTCGACGTCGGCCTCGTCGGAGAGGACCCGGAACTCGATCACGTCGCGCAGAGGCCGGCCGCCGATCGAGACCAGCTCGTCGCCCGGGACGACACCGCTCTCGGCGGCCGGCGATCCGGGCGCGACGGAGAGGACGGTGGCCAGGGACATGGCCGACCATCGTACTTGCCGCCACGAATCCTCACCGAGCGGCGAGGCCCGTAGTCTCGGGGTGTGAGCGACGACAGCAACGCCACCGTCGAGCGGGTCCTGCTGGCGGCACCCCGTGGGTTCTGCGCCGGGGTCGAGATGGCGATCAAGGCGCTGGCCTGGATGGTACGGGCCTTCGACGGACCCGTGTACTGCTACCACGAGATCGTCCACAACCAGCAGGTCGTGCAGCGCTTCGAGGAGCAGGGGGTGGTGTTCGTCGACGACGTGGCCGAGGTGCCGCACGGGCGGCCGCTCATGCTGTCGGCGCACGGATCCGCGCCCGAGGTCGTCCAGGCCGCCCGCGACAACGGCGGGTTCGTGGTCGACGCGGTGTGCCCGCTGGTCACCAAGGTCCACCACGAGGTGAAGGTCCGGGCGAACAAGGGCTACCAGATCGTCTACATCGGCCACGAGGGCCACGAGGAGGCGGTCGGCACCATGGCCGTCGCCCCCAAGGCGATCCACCGCGTCGAATCGGTGGAAGAGGTCGACGCCCTGCCGGACTTCGACACCCCGGTGGCGCTGCTGGCCCAGACCACCCTGTCGCACCGCGACTGGGCCGACGTCGCCTCCGCGACCGCCGAGCGGTTCCCCGACGTGTGGACCCCCGGTCGGAGCGACCTGTGCTTCGCCACCACCAACCGGCAGTCCGCGTTGATGGAGATCGCGCCGCGCTGCGACGCGATGGTGGTGATCGGCTCCGCCAACTCGTCGAACACCGTCGCCCTGGAGCGTCTGGCCCGGGGCGCGGGCTGCGCGACGGTGCTGCGGATCAACACCGCCGATGAGCTGCCGCGGCGGGCCGACGGTTCGGTCGACCTGCACGGGGTGGTCGGGGTGACTGCAGGGGCGTCGGCTCCCGAGGAGCTCGTCGAGCAGGTCATCGCCGCCCTCGACCCCCGGGACGGGGTCGAGGAGGTCCACCTCACCGACGAGGACGAGTACTTCCCGCCGCCGCGGAACCTGCGCGACATGCTCGTCGCCATCGACGCCCTGGGCGCCCTGGGCCTGGGAGCCGACCCGACCGTGAGGGTGGCCTCCGATGACCGCAACCGCGCCGCCAGCGAGGTCCTCGCCGACCTCACGTGACCGCCCGCTCCCCGCTCTCCCGTTCTGTAGTGCGAGATCCAGGCGAACGCCTGGATCTCGCACTACAGAACGATGCGATGCTGGGGTCGTGACCGCGTTCCGACTGTTCCTGCACATCCTGGCCGCCTCGGTGTGGGTCGGCGGCCAGATCGTCATGGCCGGCATCCTGCCGACCACCCGACGCCTCGAGCCCGAGTCCCGGGTCGCGGTGGCGACCGCGTTCGGCCGGGTGGCGTGGATCGGACTGGCGGTCGCGGTCGTCACCGGCCTGTGGAACGTCATGGCCATCCCGATGGACGAGCTGCCGCATCCGTGGGTGGAGCTGCACCTGCTGGCGGTGCTGGTCACCGCGGCCGGAGCCTTCCTGCACACCATCGCCCGGGGTCGACCCGCGCTGCTGGCCGTGGGCGGGGCGACGGCGGCGCTGGGCGCGATCGCGGCGATGTACCTGGGAGTCCTGGTCACCACCAACGTCGCGTGAGCTCCCGCACCGCCCAACACCCGCCCAAGACCCGCCCAAGACCCGCCCAACACCCGTTCTGTAGTGCGAGATCCAGGCGAACGCCTGGATCTCGCACTACAGAACGGGGAGCGGGTCAGCGGACCTGGTCGTAGAGGCGTTGGAGTTCGGTGCGCAGGGCCTCGGTGTTCTCCCCCACCGCCCGCAGCGGGATCCGGCCGGCGGCGGGCACGTCGGGATAGATCGGCTCGCCGATCACCAACCGCACCTTGGCCGGCCGGATCATGCGGGCCCCGACCGGCATCGCCCGGTCGGTGCCCCCGATGGCGACCGGTACGACCGGGACCCGGGACCGGCACGCCACGAACGCGGGGCCGTCGAACAGGTCCTCGACCGAGGGACCGTCCTTTCGTCGCCCCTCGGGGAACATGACCACCGGATCGCCGAGATCGATGGCCTCCTCGCAGCGGCGCAGCGCGTCGCGGTCGGTGTGGGCGCGGTCGACCGGGAACGAGCCGTTGAACTCGATGAACCGGCCCAGCCAACGCCACTTCCACAGGCTGTCCTTGGCCATGAACCGCATCTCGCGGGGCACCGCCGCGACCAGCACCGCGAAGTCGATGTTGGAGCGGTGAACCGGCGCCACCACGTAGGCCACCCCCACAGGGAGCCGCTCGCGGCCCTCGACCGACACCCTCCACAACGGAGCGATCAGCACCCGACCGATCGCCCGGATGATCCGGTAGCTCAGACGGCCGCCGGCGCTGATCGGACGCAACGCTCCGCGGCGCACCACCACCCGACTCATCGTGACCTCCCCCCGCTGCCCTCCGTCCCCATCGGAGTCACCCGTTGGCATCCCGCTCAGCCAGGCGCTCCTCGACCATCGAGGCGATCTGCTCCACCACCTCGTCGATCCCCAGCCCCGTGGTGTCGACGGTGACCGCGTCGTCGGCCTCCACCAGAGGACTGTCGGAGCGACCCTGGTCCGCAGCGTCGCGTCGGGCGATGTCGGCGGCGACGGTGTCGTACTCGAGGTCGGTCATCTCCTTGGCGCGGCGGGCGGCGCGCACCGCCGGATCGGCGGTCAGGTACACCTTCAGCACCGCGTCGGGGAACACCACGGTCCCGATGTCGCGGCCCTCGACGACCCCGCCGCGGTTCTCGACCACCCACACCCGTTGACGGGTGCGCATCTCCTCACGGACCGCCGGGTTGGCTGCGACGACGCTGACCGCCCGTGACACCTCGGGTCCCCGGATCTCCACCGTGGCGTCGACCCCGTCGACCACGACGGCATCGTCGCCGACCACGAGATCGACGTGGGTCGCCAGTGCGGCGACCGGCTCCACGTCGACCGGGTCGAGTCCCTGGCGGATGGCGGCGAACGCCACCGCCCGGTACATCGCGCCGGTGTCCAGGTACTTCAGGGCCAGGCGGTCAGCCAGGCGGCGCGCCACGGTCGACTTGCCCGATCCGGCCGGGCCGTCGATGGCGATGACGGGGACGTCGCTCGGTTCCACGGGGTCTGATCCTAGAGAGAAGCGGTACCCGACACGCGCGCCAGGTCGTCCCAGAACCCCGGGTAGGTCTTGGCGACGCATCCCGGATCGAGGATGCGGACGCCCGGGGCTCGCATGCCGACGAGGGCGAAGCTCATCGCCATCCGGTGGTCGTCGTAGGTGCGGACGTCCGCCGGACGCACAGGCCCCGGTCGCACGGTGAAGCCGTCGGGGTCCTCCGACGCGTCGATGCCCAGGCGCCGGAGCTCGCTCACCACCGCGGCGATCCGGTCGGTCTCCTTGCCTCGGATGAACCCGATCCCCGTCACCGTTGTCGGACCCTCCGCGAACACCGCCACCGCGGCCAACGTCTGGGCGGTGTCGGAGATGTCGGCCATGTCGACGGTGACCCCCCGCAGGGTGCCGACGCCGCGCACGACGACGTCGTGGTCGGACCAGGTGACCTCGGCCCCCATCGACGCGAGCACGTCGATGAAGGCCACGTCGCCCTGGCGCGACGACCGGCCCAGCCCGTCGATGCGCACCGACCCTCCGGCGATCGCCGCGGCGGCGGCCCAGTACGACGCGGCCGACGCGTCGGGTTCGATGTCGAAGCGTTCCACCGCCCGGTAGCCGCCCGGGGACACGGTGATCGTCCGCCACCCGTCGTCGTGGTCGACCGCCGCCCCGAAGGCGGCCATCACGTCCAGTGTCAGCTGCACGTACGGCACCGAGACCAGACCCGTCGTGACGCCCACGGTGAGCCCCTCGTCGAAGCACGGCCCCGACAGCAGCAGCGCGGACAGGAACTGGCTGCTCACGTTCCCGGTCACCTGGACCGAGCCCCCGAGCACCTCTCGGGGCGACCCGGTGATCCTCACTGGCAGGTGTCCCGGCTCGCCCAGGGGTTCGATCCCCGCACCCAGCGCCTCGAGGGCGTCGAAGAGCGCCGCCATCGGGCGACGTCGCAGCGGATCGGCACCGTCGAGCACGACGGTGCCGCGCGCCAGGGCCGCGACGGGGGCGATGAACCGGGACGTCGTTCCCGACAGTCGGGCGTCGAGGATGGCGCCGTCGAGCGGTGGTCGGCCCCCGCAGCCGACCACCCGGATCGAGCCGTCGGGGCCGTCGGAGCCGTCGCCGATCGGGATGCCGAGGCCACGGAGGCAGCCGAGCATCGCCGCGGTGTCATCCGCGTCGAGCGTTCCGACCAGGTCCGACGTGCCCCGGGCCAGCGCCGCGGCGACCAGAGCCCGGTTGGTCACGCTCTTGGAGCCCGGGGGCCGCACCACCGCGTCGAGCGGCCCGGGGACGGGCACGATCTCCCGGACCTCGTCCGCGCCCGCCGACGACGACCGAGCGGGTTCCGCGGTCACCGTCGCTCCCCCACCGCGAAGCTCACGTCAGCTCCTGGGTCGAGGCGACCCGGCCACGGCCCCGCAGGGCGTCGACCAGTGCCTCGGCGCGTGAGGTCGACACGACCAGGACGAGCATGCCCCGCCGTTCGCCCGCCGCGTGCACGACCTCGATGTCGTAGACGTTGACGCCGAGCTCGGTGGCCAGCGTGGTGACCAGAGCGAGCTCCCCGGGCTGGTCGGGGATCGCCACGCGGACCTCGGAGAGCTCCTCGGCCGGAGGCGCTCCGGTCGGCAGGTTCCGACGGGCCTCCTGGGCGGCGAGCAGCCGCTCGCCGAGGCTCGGACCGTCGCCCCGGTCGACGACGTCCCGCATGGAACCGAGGCGGGCGATCAGGTCGTCGAGCACGTCGAGGATCGCGGCGCGGTTGTCGTCGCAGATGTCGATCCAGATGTCGGCGTCGCCCGCCGCGATCCGGGTCATGTCCCGGAAGCCGCCCGCGGCCAGGCGCAGCAGTGCGGCGTCGTGCTCGGCGCGCTGGGACGCCAGCCCCATCAGCGTCACCGCGGTGAGGTGAGGGACGTGCGAGACGGTGGCCACCAGGCGGTCGTGGTCCTCGGGCGAGAGCGTGACCACCTCGGCGCCGAGCGAGCGCACCACGCTGTGCACCAGTGCCTGCGCCGCAGGGTCGGTCGCCTCGGTCGGCGTCAGCACCCACGTGGCACCCTCGAACATGTCGGACCGGGATCCGGCCACCCCCTGGGCCTCGGAGCCGGCCATCGGGTGGCCGCCGACGAAGCGTGAGTGCGGGAGCGCGGCGGCGACCGGCGACTTCACGCTGCCGACGTCGGTGACGACTCCCCCGTCGGCGAGGGCGGGTCGGGCCGAATCGGCCACGGCGCCGACCGGCACGGCGAGGAAGGTGATCTCGGCGGCTGGGTCGTGTCCGATCGCGTCGATGGCCCCGGCGTCGAGCGCGGCGGTCGCCCGGGCGGGTTCACGGTCCGAGCCGGTGACGTGCCACCCCCGCTCACGCAGCGCCTTGCCGATCGAGGAGCCGATCAGCCCGGTGCCGACCAGGCCGGCCCGACGACGCATCGGCGCTCCCGTGTCGTCGGCTGGCGCGGCGGCCGGCACAGCGGAACCGGCGTCCGGGACGGGAGCGGTCACCGCCGCCTCACCGGGGGAGGTCGTCGCGCAGGTCCCGCGCGTCGTGCAGGTAGACGTGGTGCAGTTCGGAGCGGGACCGCGTGGAGTTGATGTGCGCCATCACCCGGATGCACCGGGGCTTGGCACCGTCGATGTCGAGCTCCTGGGCGCACATCAGCGGGACGTCGCCCAGACCCATCTGGCGGGCCGCCAGCGCCGGGAAGGCGCTGTGGACGTCGGGGGTGGCGGTGAACAGGATCGAGATCAGGTCGTCGTGGTCGACGTCGTTGGTCCGGAACATCTGGGTCAGCAGCTCGCGGACACGCTCGAGGAGGTGGTCGCGCTCGTCGGCGTCGAGGGTCGTCGCCCCGCGTAGGGCCAGCACGGAGGTCGTCGGCACCCGTCGAGATTACCCGGGGTCCGATGGTGCCCCGGAACCGGTTGCGCCGGCGGATCGCTCCCCGTCGGGACCGAGCGGCGCGGCGGCCCGCTCCAGGGCCCGCACCTCGTCGCGTGTGAGCTCCCGCCAGCTCCCGGGGCCCAGCTGCGGGTCGCGCAGCGGCCCGATCCGGGTCCGCACCAGTCGGCGGACCGGGTGGCCGACCGCCTCGCACATGCGGCGAACCTGACGGTTGCGGCCCTCGTGGATGACCAGGCGCAGCACGCCGGGTTGGATCTCCGACACCCGTGCCGGTGCGGTCATGCCGTCGTCGAGCTCCACGCCGTCGCGGAGTCGACGCAGCGCCCCTCGTGCCGGCCGGCCCTCGACCTCGGCGACGTACTCCTTCTCCACCCCGAAGCTCGGATGGGTGAGCCGGTGGGTGAGGACCCCGTCGTTGGTGAGGATGAGCAGCCCCTCGGTGTCAAGGTCGAGGCGCCCGACGGGGTGCACCCGAGGCTGGTCGGGGACCATGTCGATCACCGTGGCCCGACCGTGGGTGTCAGATGCGGTCGTCACCACTCCGGCGGGCTTGTTGAGCAGGTAGTGCACCAGGTCCGGAGCGATGCCGATCGGGGTGCCGTCGACGGCCACCTCCTGGTCCTCCACCCTCACCCGGGCACCGAGCACGGCGATCCGACCGTCGACGGTCACCCGCCCGGCGTCGATGATGTCCTCGCAGACCCGACGGCTGCCGAAGCCGGCCCGGGCCAGGACCTTCTGGAGCCGTTCGCCCTCGTCGGCGGGCACGAAGCCGGGCGTCGGGTTCTGATTCACCCCTCGGCGAGCGGGTCGCCGTCGCCGATCAGGTCGTCGACGTCGATCGGCGCGTGGTCGGTGACGTCGATGACGTCGGCCGCCCCGCCGTCCGTGTCGACCGCGTCGACCGTGGCGGCCGGGTCCGGGCCCTCGGGTGCGTCACCGGGAACAGCCTGCGGAGTCGGGTCCGCATCGGCCTCGGCCCGAAGACCCTGTTCGAGCAGCTCGACCACGTCTGCGCCCGGGATGAAGTCGCCGAGCGACGGGAGCTCGTCGACGTCGTTGAGACCCAGCTTCTCGAGGAACAGCGGCGTCGTGGCGAACATGGACGGGTTGCCGGGGGTCGGGTCCTTGCCGACCTCGGCGATGTAGCCGCGCTGCTGGAGCGTGCGCATGACGCCGTCGACGTTGACGCCCCGGATGGCCGACACCTGCGCCCGTGAGATCGGCTGCTTGTAGGCCACGATGGCCAGGGTCTCGAGCGCGGCGGCCGACAGCCGGGCCGACTGGCCGCTCAGGACGAACCGCTCGACGTACGGCGACAAGTCCTCGTGGCTCTGGTAGCGCCAGCCGCCGGCGATCCGGACCAGCTGGAACCCCCGACCGTGCTCCTCGTATGAGGCGGCGAGTCCGGCCAGGAGGTCCTCGACCTGCTGGGGCGAGCGCTCGACCAGCTGCGCCAGGATCGACGCCTCGATCGGCTGGTCGGCGACCATGATCACCGCCTCCAGCGCCCGGCGGGCCTCGTCGCCGATGGGCGACAGGGCATCGGGGCCGTCCGGGGATGCGGGCTCGGTCGTCGCGGGTCGACTCACGTCGTGATCGACGGCGTCGCTGCCGGCCGGGTCGTCTGCGGGTCCCGCTCCGTCTGGCATGTCAGCCATCGTAGGCATCGACCAGGGCGAGGTCGCCCAGGGCGTCGCTGTCACCGGCGATCCAGCTGATCCGGATGTCTCCGAACGTCTGCGGCTGGTGCAGGTCGACGAGGCCCTGCTTGAACAGCTCGAGCACGGCCAGGAAGTGCACGACGACGTCGAGCCGGTCGACCAGCGAGGAGGTGAGCTCACGGAACGACACCGCTCCCCGCCGGGGGAGCTCGACGCAGAGGTCGGCCACCGTGTCGATCACGCTGGTGCGGATCGGGGCGACGTGGAACAGGTCGATGACCGGGGTGGGACGCGGGGTGATCGCCTTCTGGTAGGCCGCGAAGAGCTGGTCGGGGGTGACGCCCTCGAGCATGTCGGGCGTGAGGTCCCAGAAGCGGTCGTCGGGGCCGACGGTGCGCGGCACCGAGCGGGCCGCGGTGGCGTGCAGGTGGGCCAGCGTGCCCGCCGCGTCCTTGAAGGTCTTGCACTCGAGCAGTCGGGCGAGCAGCAGGTCGCGCTCCTCCCACAACGACAGGTCCTCGTCGACGTCGATGTCGTCGTCGCCGGGGAGCAGGCGCTTGGTCTTGAGCTCGACCAGGGTGGCGGCGATCAGCAGGAACTCGGTCGCCACCTCGAGGTCGAGGTGCTCCATCCGGTTCAGCTCGGCCAGGTAGGCGTCGACGATGGTGGACAGCGAGATGTCGTAGAGGTCGACCTGCTCGCGCAGGATCAGGTGCAGCAACAGGTCGAAGGGACCTTCGAACACCGGTGTGCTGACGGCGTAACCCACGGGCGACAGCCTAGAGCAGATCGCGCCCACCAAGTCACACGCGTGTCATTTCCCCGTCCACCCACCGAACTTGTCGCCCACCGGTCACCGGACGACCTGCCCGCTACAAGTTCACCGGCGCGCTCCGAACTTGTCGTCCACCCGTCACCGGACGACCCGCCCGCTACAAGTTCGCTGGGTCGGCGCCCGGAACCCGTGTCGGGGCCCACGGCACCGGCCGGTACCATCGCCGCCCATGCCCCGCGTCTTCTCCGGCATCCAGCCCACCGGCGACCTGCACCTCGGAAACCTCCTGGGGGCGGTGCGCAACTGGGTCCAGGACCAGCACGACGCCGACAGCTTCTACTGCATCGTCGACCTGCACGCCCTGACCGTCCCCAAGGCCCCCGGCGAGGTCGGCGCGTTCAGCCTGGAGATGGCCCAGACCCTTCTCGCCTGCGGCCTCGACCCCGACGTGTGCACGCTGTTCGTGCAGAGCCACGTCTCCGAGCACGCCGAGCTGGCCTGGCTCGTCCAGTGCGTGACCGCCATGGGCGAGCTCAACCGCATGACCCAGTTCAAGGACAAGTCGGCCCGCCAGGGCGGCAAGCAGGACCTGGTGTCGGTCGGGCTCTACACCTACCCTGCGCTGCAGGCCGCCGACATCCTCCTCTACGACACCGACCGGGTCCCCGTCGGCGAGGACCAGCGTCAGCACATCGAGCTGACCCGCGACGTCGCCGAGCGCTTCAACGCCCGCTACGGCGAGACCTTCGTGGTGCCCGAGGCCACCATCCCCCGAGCCGGAGCCCGGGTGATGGACCTGCAGGAGCCGACCGACAAGATGTCCAAGTCGGCGACGTCCGATGCCGGCGTCGTGTACCTGATGGACGACCTGGCCGTGACGGCCAAGAAGTTCAAGCGGGCCGTCACCGACTCCGACGGCACCGTGGCCTTCGACCCGGTCGCCAAGCCGGGCGTGTCGAACCTCCTGTCGATCCTGGGCGCCGCGACCGGACGGTCGCCGGAGGACCTGGCCGACGAGTACTCCCAGTACGGCCCGCTCAAGGTCGACACCGCCGACGCGGTCGTCGCGCTGCTCGAGCCGATCCAGGCCCGGTTCCGCGAGCTGGTCGAGGACCCGGCGGCCACCAACGAGCTGCTCGCGATCGGGGCAGAGAAGGCCCGGGCGGTCGCGGCCGACGTCTACGACCGCGCCGTGCGCAACGTCGGCCTGCTCCCCCGCCCCGTTCTGTAGTGCGAGATCCAGGCATTCGCCTGGATCTCGCACTACAGAACGACAGCCGGGGCGGGGTCAGAGGCGGCCGTCGTCAGCCAGCTGGAGCAACCGACCCGCCTCGACCGGGACCGTCCAGTCCTCCTCGGGATGGTGGTGCTCGGCCGCCCACGCCACGACCCGTTCGTCGGATCCGGCCATCCGCAGCACGTCGGCGCCCAGCTCCGGGTACTGCAGGTAGAGACCGACCCTACGGGTGAATCCACGGGTGTCGGCCCACGACGCCGCCATGTCATGGCCCCCGACCCAGCCCGACAGCGTCGCGACCACCCGCCCGTAGGTGCCGAGACCGGTCACCGACTTGCCCACGTCGTGCATGAGGGCGGCGACCACGATCCAGCGGGCGTCCGGGTCGGCTTCGGTCAGCCCGAGCCGGTCGAGGTGGGCGACCACGGCACGGGCCACCGCCACCGAGTGGCGCCGGTCCGCCGGTGGCATCTTGCGGAACGCGGCGCGTTCCCGGTCGCTCAACCACCCCTCGGCCCATGCAGCGTCCTCCTCGGAGGGTGCCGCGCCCGACAGCGACGCGAAGAACCGGCGGGACCGGTGGGTCGGCTGGAGCTCCGGTGCGTTCACCGGGTCACCGGTCCGCCGTTCGACCGCTCGCCGACCCTGCTCGCCGACCCCGCGACCCGGGCCCGCGGGTGAGCGTCGAGGTAGGCCTGCACCAGCCGCTCGGTCGCCACCCGGGTGTAGATCTGAGTGGTGCTGACCGAGGCGTGACCGAGCAGCTCCTGGACGGTGCGGATGTCGGCTCCGTGGTCGAGCAGGTGCGTCGCGCACGAGTGGCGCAGGACGTGCGGGCTGATCTCGCCCCGCAGACCCGCGGCCGCGGCCCAGCGCCTGATCGCCTCCCAGGCGGCCTGACGGCCCAGACGTCGTCCCCGCTGTCCGAGGAAGATCGCGTCGGCGGCGTCGCGGTCGACCGCCCGGGATCCGAGCAGCACCGGTCGTCCCCGGTCGAGCCAGTCGGCCAGCGCCGCCAGCGCGGGTCTCCCGATCGGCACCAGCCGCTCCTTGGAGCGCTTGCCCAGGACCCGGGCGAACGCGGCGTCGACGTCGAGGTCTCCGAATCCGAGCCCGCACGCCTCCGACACCCGGATCCCGCTGGAGTACAGCAGCTCGAGCAGCGCCCGGTCGCGCAACGCCAGGGCGTCGGCCACGGCGTCGCCCGACGGCATGCGACACGCCGAGTCGACGGCGTCGAGCAGCGACCCGACGTCAGCCTCCGACAGCGCCCGGGGCAGGGCCGAGGGCCGCCGTGGGACCTCGACCGCGGAGGTGGGGTCGCTCGGGCAGTCGCCCTCGGCGGAGCGGAAGCGGTGCCAGGCCCGGACGGTGCCCGCGATGCGGATGACCGACGCGGCGGCCAGTTCGCCGGAGCGGAGCTCGGTGACGAACGCCTGCACGTCCACCTCGGTGACGTCGTCGACGTCGAGGCCGCGACGGGCGAGGAACCCGGCGTAGCGGCGCAGGTCCTGGCGGTAGGCCCGCAGCGTGAGCTCGGAGCGGCCCTTCTCCACCGCCAGGTGGGTCAGGAACGCGTCGGCCGCGACCGGCACGCCGTCCGGGCCGACCTCGGGGACGGGCCCGAGCTCGGGCGGGTCTGCGGGCCCGACGGCACCGACCCGGCCCCGCGCCCGGTCGGCCGCTGCGGTCGCGCTCACCGGTCCGCGCCCTCGATCCGGCGGAGCGCCAGCAGCAGTCCGATGACGGTCTTGGCGTCGGTGATCTCACCGGCGGCGACGAGCGCCGGGGTGTCGCGCAACGCGACCCGCACCTCGGTCATGTTCTGCTCCTCGATCCCCTGCAGGTCGACCTCGGTGCGGCTGAGCCCGGTACCGAGGAACACGTGGCTCTCCTCGTCGCAGAAGCCGACCGAGTTGTGGAACACCGTCAACGGGACCAGCTCGGCGGCGACGAGGCCGACCTCCTCGGCCAGCTCCCGCCGAGCGGTCTCCTCGGGCGGCTCTCCGGCCACGTCGCGCTTGCCGGCGGGGATCTCGAGCAGGAACTGGTCGAGAGGAGCCCGGTACTGACGCACCAGCACCACGTCCCCGTCGTCGAGGAGCGGGACCACCGACACCGCGCCGGGGTGACGGACCACCTCGCGGGAGAACGCCTCGCCGTTCGGAGCGCGGAACTCCGAACGGAACATCGACACGACGTGACCCTCGACCAGGAGCTGGTCGCCGAGGTGCTCGAAGCTCCCGGTGGAGCTCACCCCCGGTGGGCCGGCGCGCCGCGGTGGGCCGGGTCGACCCCGGCGACCGTCCGGGACGCACCGTCAGCGGCATCGTCGCCGGGGGCCGCGGAGCCGACCGCCGGGCTGTCGGGCAGCTCGATCAGCTGAGGGTTGCGACCCTGGGCCCGTTCGAGGGCCGCGCCGATGAACCCCTCGAACAGCGGGGCGGGACGGGTCGGGCGGCTCATGAACTCGGGATGGGCCTGAGTCCCGACCCAGAACGGGTGCCCCTCGAGCTCGATGAACTCGACCAGCCGACCGTCCGGCGACGTCCCCGATGCCCGGAAGTCGGTCCCCTCGAAGCGCCGGCGGTACACCGGGTTGAACTCGTAGCGGTGGCGGTGGCGCTCGGAGACCACCTCCTTGCCGTACAGGTCGGCCACCCGGGAGCCCGGTTCGAGCTGCGCGATGTACGCGCCGAGCCGCATGGTGCCGCCCTTGTCGGTGACGTCGCGCTGGGAGTCCATCAGGTCGATCACCGGGTACGGGGTGGTCGGATCGAACTCGGTCGAGTTCGCCCCCGTGAGCCCCAGGGCGTTGCGGGCGTACTCGATGGTCATCACCTGCATGCCCAGGCACAGACCGAGGCACGGCAATCCGTGCTCGCGGGCGTAGCCGGCGGCGGCGACCTTGCCCTCGACCCCGCGCTCCCCGAAGCCGCCGGGGATGACGATCCCGTCGAGGTCGCGCAGCTTGTCGGCCGCGAGCAGGCCCTCGACGTCCTCGGCCTGGATCCAGGAGATCTGCACGTCCGCGCCGTGGTGGAACCCGGCGTGCTTGAGCGCTTCGACCACCGACAGGTAGGCGTCGGGCAGGCTCACGTACTTGCCGATGATGCCGACGCGGGTGGGAGCGGTGGCCCGGTTCACGCTGGTGACCAGCTGCTGCCAGTCGGTGAGGTCCGGCTCCACGTCGGGCAGGCCGAGGATGTCGCCGACCACCGAGTCCAGTCCCTCGTCGTGCAGGACCAGCGGGATGTCATAGAGGCTGCTGGCGTCCGCGGCGTTCACCACCGCGGCGACCGGCACGTCGCACAGCGCCGAGATCTTGCGCTTGAGGTCCGGGGAGATGGCCTCCTCGGAGCGGCACACGATGGCGTCGGGCTGGATGCCCCGGCTGCGCAGCTCGGTCACCGAGTGCTGGGTGGGCTTGGTCTTCTGCTCACCGGACGGCCCGATGAACGGCACCAGGGTGACGTGTACGTAGCAGACGTTCTGGCGACCGACGTCGAGGCGGAACTGCCGGATGGCCTCGAGGAACGGGAGGATCTCGATGTCGCCGACGGTGCCGCCGATCTCGGTGATGACCACGTCGGTGCCGTCTACGGCCAGGCGCGAGATCCGCCGCTTGATCTCGTCGGTGATGTGCGGGATGACCTGCACGGTCTTGCCCAGGTACTCGCCCCGGCGTTCCGCCGCGAGCACCGCCTGGTAGATGGAGCCGGTGGTGGCGTTGGAGTCCCGGGTGAGCTCCTCGTCGATGAAGCGCTCGTAGTGGCCCAGGTCGAGGTCGGTCTCGCCGCCGTCCTTGGTGACGAACACCTCACCGTGCTCGAACGGGTTCATGGTGCCCGGATCGACGTTGATGTACGGATCCAGCTTCTGCATGGTGACCCGATGGCCCCGGGCCTTGAGCAGTCGACCGAGGGAGGACGCCGTGAGGCCCTTCCCCAGGCTGGAGGCGACGCCGCCGGTCACGAAGATGTGCTTGGCCACAAGAACTCCTGGGTCGTTTGGTCGAGGCTATCGCGGACGGGAACACCCCGGCGCGGAGCCACCCGGCACCCGGAGACGCCGCCGGGCCGGTGGCCCGATCCCCCCGCCGAGGCCACGGGGGCGCTCCCCGTAAGCTCCCCGCATGGAACCGCTCCACGGCCCTGACGCCGTCCGTGCCGACCGCTCGATGGCCCCGCCACGGCACCGGCCCCGACACCGATCGACCGGGCTGGTGGCGAGGACCGGGTTGGTGGCGAAGACCGGGCTGGTGGCGATGGTCGCTCTGATCGTCGGCGCGTGCAGCAACAACGACACGTCGAGCGCGACCGACCGGGCGGACCGGAGCTCGTCGACGACGTCGACGTCGACCCCCGATGCGTCGACGGTCGCCGAGGTGCTCGCCCTCGACCGACCGGTCGTGCTCGCCCACGCCGGCGGCGACGACATCCACCCTCACGACACGCCGTTCGGCTTCGACCGCTCCGCAGCCGCAGGCGTCGACGTGCTCGACATGGACGTGCAGCTGAGCTCCGACGGCGTCCTGGTCGTGCAGCACGACGACACCGTCGACCGCACCACCGAGGCCGAGGGCAAGGTCGCCGACATGACCTACGAGCAGTTGAACGCGCTCGACGCCGCCTACTGGTTCACCGAGGGCTGCACCTGCACCGACCGGCCCGAGGCCGAGTACGTCTACCGCGGCGTGCGCACCGGCGACCGGCCGGCACCTGAGGGCAGCTCCCCTGACGACTTCGCCATCACCAGCTTCGAGACGATCGCCACCGACCACCCCGACTTCGTCCTCAACGTCGAGATCAAGGGCACCGCCCCCGACGCCCTGCCCGCCGCAGCCGAGCTGGCCCGCCTGGTGGACGAGCTCGATCTGGCCGACCGCATCGTCGTGACGTCGTTCGACGACGCGGTGGCCGAGGCGTTCGCCGCCGCCGCCCCCGGTGCCACCATCACGCCCGGCCTGGGCGCGACCAGCGCCTACATCCTGGGCGGCACCATGCCTCCGGCCGGTCGGACGATCCTGCAGGTCCCGCCCGAGTACGAGGGCCTCGAGGTCGTCACCGCGGATCGAGTCGCGACCGCCCACCGCGACGGCCTGGTGCTGTGGGTGTGGCCCAACGACGCCGAGTGGGAGAACGCCGACGGCTACGCCAAGCTGCTCGACATGGGGGTCGACGGGCTGAACGCGGCCGACCCGGTCACCGCGCTCGAGGTGGTGCGGGCCCGCCGCTGAGCGTCGGCTGCTCGGAGCGCGCTCAGCGCCGCTGGGATCCGAGTCGGTCGAACCACCGCAGCGGGGCCACCGCGTCGATCACGGCGCTGAACGACGCGGCCTCGCTGAGCAGGTTGAGCCCGACGAGCACCGCGAGCACGATCCAGCGAGCCGGCGCGGCGGGGAACGCGACGAGGGCGGCGATGCCGCACATCGCGCCCATCACGTTCGAACCGGCGTCGCCCAGCATCGCCTTCTCCTGCAGGTCCGGCGCCAAGAGGCCCACACCTGCGCCGACCGCGACTGCGGGCACGAACAACCACGACGTGGCCGCGACCGCGGCCAGGACCACGAACAGCGTGGCGGTGAACTTGGTCGCCCGACCCGGAGCACGATCGAACAGGTTGCCCAGGTTGGCGGCCAGGGCGACCGTGGCGCCGTCGCGCAGCAGTCCGACCACGGTTCCGTTGTCCTGTTGCAGCACCGAGACGGTCAGGATCCCGACCGCGGCTCCGCCGACCAGCTTGAGCATCCCGCTCGAGACCCGGCCGTGGCGCAGCGAGGCGACGTGGCCGCGGAACCCGCCGGACTGGCCCACCCCGGCGACGTCGTCGAACAGGCCGAGCAGGCAGAAGCCGGCCGCGGCCACGAACGTCCCGGCGGCCAGGCGGTCCCACGACACGATCACATCGTCCGCGGCGATGACCAGGCGCCCGGCGGCGACGACGAGGACCACGGTGACCGGGATCAGGATCCCCACCCCGGTGACCACCGGAGCCCCCCGGTAGTTGGTGCGGGCCAGGGCGTCGACGCCGAACGCGTCGGAGGTGAGCCACCAGCACCCGGCGCCGACCAGCCCTCCGATCAGCAGTCCGATCGCGGTGCTGATCACGCGGTCACGTCCACGGGCTCTCCGTCGGGCGGCGCGGACACGGAGCCCCCGACCTCTCCGGAGGTCGGTTCCGGCGGATCGGTCCCGTCGAGGCCGAGAACGAGGTACGCCGTGTAGGGCAGCGCGACGGTGAGCATCAGCGCCGGGATGGCCACCCCGGAGTCGTTCACCAGCCAGGCCAGCACACCGAGGGTGAGCCCCGAGATCCCGAAGGCCCGGAACGACGGGTGCTCGGAGGTGAGGCGCCGCATCATCCGGTTGGGACGCCAGGTCAGGTATCCGACGAAGAGCAGGGCGACGGGGATGACCAGGGTCCACACCGTCGAGGTGAGGATGCTGGCGTTGGCGTCGATCTTGCGTTGCAGGATCAGCATCCCGTCGCCGTCGAGCAGCTTCTGGGCGAACCGTCCCAGGTGGGTCCGCGAATCGACCGGACGGGCCAGGTCCAGCGCCGCGAAGAGCACCAGCACCCCGACGGTCACCGCAGCGATCAGCGCCACCAGGCGGAACCGGATGCGGATCCCCTTCAGCACGAGGATGCACACGGCGAACGCGGGGATCGACGCCAGGACGCCCCCCACGTCCGAGCCCCACAGCGGGAACCCGTCGAGCACGATCACCACCAGGAACACCACCACCGCGACCGCCAGCCGACCGCCGTCGCCGGAGTCCGGGCGCCGCCGCCCCCAGATCTCCCACAACCCCGACACGACCACCAGCGACGAGATGGTGAGGATCGAGAACGCCTGGTTCCCGTAGCCGGCGAACCGCCCGGCGACGATCGGCGAGTAGCCGAACACCGTGCTGAGCTGCAGGCTCGCGCCGGTGAGGATGTCGACGCCGAGCACCACGACCGACAACCCGCACAGCAGGACCGGAGCGGCCACGTCGTCGGAGCGACCGACCCACGCCGCGACCGCCGCGGCCAGCGCGGACCCGGCCGCGATCGTCAGGCCGAACGTGGCGACCGAGAACGGGTCGTAGGGCAGCAGGCCCGACAGGAACATCATCGACGGCGTGGCGATCACCGCCAGCGAGCACCAGCGCAGCGGCCGTCGCCACGAGCTGTCGCGTCCCACCGCCACCATCACCGCGATCAGCAGGGCCACCAGACCGACGATGAACGCGACGGTGATCGGACCCGTGACCTCGTCGCGGAACCGGGCCCGCTCATCGGCGCGGACCATGCGGTCGGCACGATCGACGAGCGAGGCGTCGTCGGCCACCGACGTGATCGGGGTGTCGTTCATCTCGCTCGGCGCCTCGACGTCGAAGGCGTCGAGGATCGTCGGGGCGATGTCGGTGAGGGTGACGAACCCTGTCCGGCGGGTGGTGGGCGACCGGGCCCACCCGGCGTCGATGCCGGGACCGCGCATGGCGAACATCGTCAGCTGCTCGCCCGCCGCGGGTGCCATGGGGGCGACCACCATCACCAGGTCCCGTCGCGGGTCGACCGTCGCCAGGATCCGGCCGAAGGTCCGGTCGGCCCGGCTGAGCGCGGCGGAGAACTGGGCGTCGCCCTGGGACACGGTGCTCTGGGGACGGGCGTCCTCGGCCCGTTCCAGATCCGACATCTCGACGACCTGCACGTCCGCGGCGTCCCACCCGCGCTGCACCGACGCCAGCACCGCGTCGTCGTCGGATCGGACACCGAACGGGGCGAGAGGGTCGGCCTCCAGCAGGGTCGACGACACGTTGCCGACGGCGACCTGTCCGTCGCGGTCCATCCCGGCGAGCGCCACGTCGCGCTGGGGCGGCCCGCCGTCGAGAGCGGTGTCGGCGTTGCCGACCACGCCGACCGTGTGGCCGGCGCCGGCCAGGGACTCGGCCATCGCCCCGGGGGCCGAGCCGTACAGGAGTGCGTCGTTGCGGGCCACCTGCTCGGCGATCGACAGCACGACGACCTCACCGGTCGGTTCGATGCCGGTGCGCCGTTGGTACACCTGGGCCGCCGAGCCGCTCGGGGTGGTCTCGGCGAGCTGGGCGGCGTCACCGGCGGTCAGCGGGTTGGCCGCGTCGGCGCGGTTGCCGGCCCCGAGGGTCAGGTAGGCATCGGCGCCGTCGGTGCGTGGTCCGACGGTGCGGGTGCTCAGCGATGCCACCGCGGAGCGCTCGAGGAACCGGGTCAGCTCCGGCGGCTCATCCCGGGACACGGCGTCCCAGGTGAGCCGCGGGAACGTCACCACCAGCACGCGGCGCGGGGCGGGAGCGCTCCCGCGTCCGGGAGACGCGGACGCGGACCCTCCGAACGCTCCCAGTCCGACAGCGGCGAGCACCAACGCGACCAGCACCGAGGCGAGGACCGAACGACGGGGCGCGCTCACCGGGTCCCCTTCGCCGGGACGAGCTCGCGGTAGACGTCGAGCACCTCGGCGGTGAGAGCATCGGGGTCGAACCTCGTCGACGCCACCTCGCGCCCGGCGTCCCCGGCGGCGAGGGCTCCGGAGCGGTCCTCCAGGAATCGCACGAGCGCGTCGGCCATCGCCCGGTCGTCACCGACGTCGACCACGGCGCCGGCCCGGCCGTCGCCGAGCAGCTCCGAGGCCATCCCCACGTCGGTGCTCACCACCGGGACGCCGAGCGCCATGGCCTCGGGCAGCACCAGCGGGATGGCCTCCCACACCGAGCTGAGGGCGAACACGTCCGAGGCGGCGATCCAATCCACCGCGTCGGCGTCGAACCCGACCCATCGCACGACGTCGTCGAGGCCGAGCCGGGACGACTCGGCCTCGAGCGCAGACCGGTCGGGGCCGTCACCGACGACCGCGAGCCGCGCATCGGGAACGCGGGCCGCGACGTCGACGAACGCCCGCAGGAGGGTCGGCAGGTCCTTCTGGGGGTGGAGGCGGGCCACACAGCTCACCAGAGGAGTGTCGTCGCTGATGCCGAGCCGACCGCGGATGTCGGCCCGGGAACGTCGGGGCAGAGCCGGCGGCGACACCGGCACGACGACGCGGATCCGGTCCCGCGCGACCGTGCCACCCAACCCCTCCGCGATCGCGTCGCTGGGCGCGATCACCCGGTCGGCCCGGGCCAGCACCGCCCGCTCGAGCCTCCGCTGCAGCCCGGCGGCCCGACCCGCCGTCTCGTCGAGCACGACGTTGTGGACGGTGATGACCATCGGCCGCCGCGGACGACCCCGGACCGCCACCCACGCCGCCTTCAGCCCGTGCGCGTGCAGCACGTCGGCATCCTCCCGCCATGGAGCAAGAGCTCGCCGGGCCCGGAGGAGTCCGACCGGGGTGGTACCCGCGGGCACGGGCACCACCCCGGCCTGGGTTCCCCGTCCGTCGAGCACCCCGGCCGGACCGAGGACCGGAGCCACGACCCCGAGGCGTTCCAAGCCGTCGGCCAGGGCCGCGACGTGCATGCGGATCCCGCCGGTCGACGGGCCGAGGAGCTGCAGGGCGCGCATCACGGGTTCCCCACCCCGGATCCGAGCACCCGGCCGGGGTCGCCGCCGAGGCTCCGCAGCGCCCGTCGGGGGTCGGGTCCGCCGATGAGGCGCAGGACGACCAGCGCCGCGACCGACAGCACCGCTCCCCCGACGACGCACACGACGACCGCGCTGATCGTCCCGGTCCCGCTCCAGGCCCGGACCGCCGCGTACACCCCGATCGCGGCCACGGCGGTCGCCACCACGTCACGGAGGATCGGGACGGCCACGGTCGGGATCCGCGCGCCGTGACCGTGCACGGTGGCGCGCACCGACACCGCGAGCACCACCGCGCCGACGAGCTGCGCGGAGCCGTAGCCCAGACCCAGCACCGTGATGCGGTCCGAGCTGGGAGCGATTGCGGCCATGACCGCCATGAGGGTCGTCCCCAGGACCGCGACGCCGATGTTGACCAGCGTCGGGGTCCGGGTGTCCTGGTACGAGTACGCCACCCGGGTCAGCAGCAGCACCATGGCGTAGCCGGGCACGCCGACGGCGAAGCCGGCCACCGCTCCGGCCACCTCGGTCACGTGATCCGCGGCGTTGCCCAGAGCGACCACACGGGAGATGGGTTCGGCCAACGCCACCAGCGCCCCGGTCGACGCGATCGTGAACAGGGCGACGGAGCGGGTCGTCCGGCCGACCTCGTCGCCGAAGTCGGCCCATCGCCCGGTCCGGGCGAAGCGGGTCAGGTCGGGGAACGCGGTGGTGAACACGGGCACGGCGAACAGCGACACCGGCAGCATGAACAGGACGAACGCCAGCTGGTAGACGACCACGCCGCCCTCGAGGGCGTTGGCCAGGTACAGCACCGCCACCAGCAGGGCCTGCGAGGCGCCCAGGAACCCGGCCGCCCACGACCCCTGGCGCAGCAGCCGACCGAGGACCGGGTGACGCCAGCTGAACACCGGTCGGAGATGGAAGCCGTGACGCCACGCCGACACCACCGGCACGGCGCAGAACGCCACGACCCCCAGGAGGGTGCCCACCGCCAGGACGAGCTTCTCGGGCGTCGACAGGTCGAGCGACGGCGCCTGGTCGCCGCGCATGGCGCCGAACAGCAGGTAGGTGCCGATGACCACGACGTTGTTGACCGTCGGGGCGAACACGGGCTGCCAGAAGTGCCCGGTCGCGTTCAGGACCGCGGCGGCGACCATCGACGCTGCGTAGAACAGCACCTGGGGCAGGAAGAACCACAGCAGGAAGGTGCCCAGCTGGACCTCGGCGGCCCGGACCGCGGCGTCGTCGACGCCCGACACGAGCAGCTCCATGATCCAGGTTCCGGCCACCATCGCCGCGGCCACCACCGCGGCGAGCAGGGTGAGCATCGCCCCCAGCACCACTCCGGCGGTCTCCTCGGCGTCCCGTTGCGATCGACCGTCGACGGCGTCGACCATGATCGGGATCAGCACCGACTGCAGGACGCCGGCCGCGAACAGCTCGAAGAGGATGTTCGGGATGGTGTTGGCGCTCTGGTACGTGTTGCCCAGGTACGACGTGCCCAGCACGGCGGCCACCACCACGATGCGGGCGAACCCGGTGAGCCGGCTCACCGCGGTGAACACCGCCATGGCGGTGGCGTTGCGGTTGCGGTTCGCCACCGTGGCTGTCGCCGCGCCGTCTCTCCCGGAGTCGGGCTCCGCGGTCACGACCCGGGCACGGTCGGGAACGGAGCGGTCGCGGCCCGGCCCGTGCCGTAGTGGCCGACCCGACCGCTGTCGCGCTGCTCGGCGACGGCGTACGCGGTGGCGATCCGACCGAAGGACTCGTCGAGGTCGTCGACGGTGCTGAGCGCGTCGGCGACGTCAGAGCCGCGTAGCCCGTCCACGAAGGATCCCGGATCCGGCTCGCCGACCGTCGTCGTGGTCGCGTCCCCGGCAGCGCGGACCGTTCCGGCCTCGGCCACGGTGAGGGTGCGCGGCGCCCGGTCGGCCTCGGCTGTGGCCAAAGGTTCGACGACGGGTCGCGGATCCTCGTCCGCACCCCCGATCAGCACATAGCGGTACCCGCTTCCGGCGGGGAAGCGGACGTCGCCGGCCTCGTCGGTGTCGCCGACGGAGATCATCCCGAGCTCAGCCAGGGCGGCCAGGTAGGCGCGGGCTCCTGCCGCGTCGGTGGGGGTCCTCACGACCGACGCGTCCGGTTGCTCGGTCGTCGTGGTCGTCGGGTCGATCGGCGGCACCGTCGGAGCAGCCGGCGGTGCCGCCGACAGCAGGGCGAGGGAGATCCCCAGGTCGGTCGCGATCCGGCTCCGCACCGCGTCTCGGTCGCCTCGGAGACCGAGGCGGGCCCGGGCCGCGGTGAGGTCCGCGGCGCTGGGCGAGGTGAGCGGCGGCTGCAGCCGCACGGTGCCGGCACGATCGGCTCCGGACGCGCCGAGCGACGTGCGGACGTCGTCGATCACGGTCCGGGACACCTCGGCGGTGGCGAGCAGGACGACCGGAGCCCCGTCGAGCCGTCCGGCGAGCGCCTCGCTGCCCGGTCCGGCCAGCGCAGCGGCCTGGGCATCGGATCGGGCGAGCTGTTCGCGGGTGGCGTCGAGCTCGGCACCGCGCCGGCGGTATCCCTCGTCGAGGTCGTCGACGCGGCTGCGCAGCGAGTCGACCGTGGCCCGGTCGACGAACGACGCCCCCATGGCCACACCGACGCCGAGGGCCAGGAACACCGCCACGAGGCTGATCAGGTGGAAGCGGAAGTTGATCACGGGACCTCGATCACGTCGGCACCGGAATCGTCGTCAGCCCGGTGAGCAGCACCCAATTGGCGCGGATGAGCAAGCGGATGGGTTCGCTGATCGCGATGACCACCGCCATGGCGAACAGGGCGGCGAGCACCAGCAGCAGCAGGTCCCGCTTGCGGACCCGGCCCTGGTAGAGGCGGCTCACGCCCTTGGCGTCCACCAGGATCGGCCCCACCTTGATGCGGGTCACCATGGTGGAGGCCATCCCGGCCCGGCCCTTGTCCAGGAAGTCGACCATCGAGGTGTGGGTGCCGACCGCGACGATGAGATCCGCGCCCTTCTCGTAGGCCAGCAGCATGGCGATGTCCTCGCTCGTGCCCGACGCCAGGAACAGGTGGTGTTCCAGGCCCATCGGGTCGAGCCGTTCGGACCCCGGCGCCCGCCCGTCGCGGTAGGCGTGCACGATGAGCTCGGCGCCGCAGCGCAGAGCCTTCTCCGACACCGAGTCCATGTCGCCGATGATGACGTCGGGGGTGACCCCTTCGTCGAGCAGCGCGTCGGCTCCCCCGTCGACGGCGATCACCACCGGCTTCATCTCCCGCAGGTAGGCGGTCCGGCGCAGCAGGCTCAGGTCCTCCTTGTAGCCGGCGCCGCGGACCACGATCAGGACCTGGCGGCCGGTCCAGTCGGCGTCGAGATCCGGCAGCTCGAGGTCGTCGTCGATCAGGTCGGTGTTGTGCTCGAGGTACTCGACGGTGTTCTCGACGAAGCGGTTCAACTCCGCTCCGAGGGTGGCCCGGCTCCGTTCGTGGATCCTCAGGATCGAGTCCTCGTCCTGGCGGACGCCGACGGCGACCTCTCGTCCGTCGACGATCACGGTGTCGCCCTCGACCGTCGCGGTGTCGCCCTCGGCGACTCGCTCCATGAGAGCGTCACCGAGGGTGTCGACCAGCGGGATCCCGGCGCGCAGCAGCAGCAGCGGCCCCTCGTTGGGGTAGCGACCCGACGATGACTCGGCCGCGTTGAGCACCGCGGCGGGCTGGGCGGCGACCAGGCTCTCGGCCGCGACGGTGTCGATGTCGAGGTGGTCGATCACCGCCACGTCGCCCGGCTCGAGCCGGGTCACGAGGTCCTTCGTGCGACGATCCGAGCGCACCGGCCCTGTGATGGGCGCCGCGGGGTCGACGCTGTCGACGCCGCGGCGACGGAAGATCCCCGTCATCGACGCCCCCGCACCTCGGCCGACGAGGCGAGCAGCTCCTCGGCATGGTCTCGGGCCGTCGCCGAGTCGGGTCGGCCGGTCATCATCCGGCTCAGCTCGATCACCCGGTCGTCGTCGTCGAGGGTCTCGACGGTGGTGAGCGTCGTGGTCCCGTCGGTGTGCTTGGCCACGAGCAGCTGGTGATCCGCGAACGCCGCCACCTGGGGCAGGTGCGTGACGACGACCACCTGTCGGCCTTCGGCCAGCCGGGCCAGCGCCGCGCCGACCGCGGCGGCGGCCTCGCCGCCCACCCCGGCGTCGATCTCGTCGAAGACCATCACGTCGGGTCCGCCGCTGAGCACCAGGCGCAACGCCAGCATCACCCGGCTGAGCTCGCCGCCGGAGGCCACCCGGGCCAGGCCGCCGAGCGGCGCGCCCGGGTTGGTGGCGATGAGCAGCTCGACGTCGTCGCCCGCACCGGGCCGGCCGTCGCGGTCGGTGACGCCGATCTCGATACGGCTGGCGGGCAGGGCGAGGTCGGCGAGCAGCTCGACGAGCCGCTCGGCCAGCGCCGGCGCCGCGGCCCGGCGTGCCTCTCCCACCCGGCGCCCCTCCGCCTCGGCGAGCGACCGAGCCTCCGCGAGCTCGCGCTCGACCGACTCCCGGGTGGAGTCGAGCGACGTCAGCTCGTCGAGGCGGCGACGGGCCGTCGCCGCGTGTTCGATCACCTCGTCCAGGTCGTCGCCGTACTTGCGGCGCAGCTCGACCAGCCGGTGGCGACGGCCCCGCACCTCGTCGAGGCGAGCGTCGTCGGGTTCGATCGACTCGGCGCGGCTGCGCAGCTCGGCGAGCACGTCGCGCAGCTCGGGTCCGATCGCGTCGAGCCGCACAGCTTCGGCGGCGAACGGGGCTCGTCCCCGCAGCGACTCGGCCGCCACGGCCAGGCCGTCGAGGACCGCTCCGTCACCGCCGAGGGCCTCGAGGGCGGCGGCGGCCGCCTCGCGGTGGGCGACGGCGTCCGCGAGGAGGTCCTCCTCGGCCGCGAGGTCATCCTCTTCGCCGGGAGTCGGATCGACCGATGCGATCTCGTCGATCTGGTGGCGCAGCAGGTCGATCTCGTGGGCGCGGGCGCGTTCGTCGCCGCCCAGGTCGGCCAGCCGTTGCTCGAGGTTCGCGACCGCGGCCCGGGCGTCGCGCAGCGCGGTCGTGTCGATCCCGGCGAACCGGTCGAGGGCGTCGCGCTGGTGACGGGGAGCCAGCAGCGCCTGCTGGGCGTGCTGGCCGTGGATCTCGATCGACCGGCCGCCCAGCTCGGCCATGTCAGCCGCTGTGCTGAGGCCGCCGTCGACGTAGGCCCGCGACCGCCCCGAGGACGGCACGACCCGTCGGAGCACCCACTCCGAGCCGTCGCCGCCCGAGCCGTCGCCATCGGAACCGTCGGCGAACAGGCCCTCGACCACCGCGGCGTCGGCCCCCGGTCGAACCCGCGACGGATCGGGTCGCGCACCGCAGAGCAGGCCGAGAGCCTCGACCACCATGGTCTTGCCCGCGCCGGTCTCGCCCGTGAGCGCGGTCAGACCGGGGGGAAGGGGGATCCGGGCCTCGGCGATCACCCCGAGGTCCCGGACGGCGAGTTCGACGAGCATGACGGCCCGGAGCGTAGAGGACCGCCGCTGTCGGACCGCGCCGGGCCGTTCCGGGCCTCTCAGCGGGGGCCGAGCTGGAACTTCTCGCGCAGCACGGCGTGGAAGTCCCGTTCGCCGAACGTGACCAGTCGGGCGGGCTGGTCACTCGCCCGGCACCGCACCGTCGAACCGGGTTCGAGTCGGGCGAACGGGCGTCCGTCCACCGACACTCCCGCCGCCCGGTCGCCGCCGATGGTGACTCGCACCTCGCAGTCGGGCCGCAGCACGATCGAGCGGTCGAACAGCATGTGGGCCGCCACCGGCGCCATGAGGACGGCCCGGTGGCGGGGGTCGACGATCGGGCCGCGGACCGAGAACACGTAGGCGGTCGAGCCGGTCGGGGTGGCCAGGATCAGTCCGTCGGCCACATAGGAGGTGAACGGTCGGCCGTCGAGCGCGACGTCGAGACGCACCGTGTGGCCCATCTCGGACTTCTCGACCACGACCTCGTTGAGGGCGCTCGAGGTGCGGACCCCGTCCGCATCGGCGATCTCGGCCTCGACCCGCATCCGCTCCTCGAGCGAGTAGGAGCCGGCCAGGAACCGCTTGAGCGCCATGCGGACACCCGCAGGCTCCACTTCGGTCAGGTAGCCGAGCTGCCCCAGGTTGACTCCGAGGACGGGCACGTCGTCGGCCGCGGCCAGTTCGACGGCACGCAGCATGGTGCCGTCACCGCCCAGGCTGAGCACCAGGTCGGTGCCCGCGCAGAGGTCCTCGGCCCGGGTCGACAGCTCCGCGTCGTCGAGCACGCCGGCGTCCTCGGCCAGGACGCGCACCTCGTGACCACGCTCCAGCAGCCAGTTCACCGTCGAGCGGGCGAGGTCCCCGGCCCGCTCACGGTGCAGGACCAGCCCGAAGGTGCTCACGACCCCGCTCCGGAGCGGGCGACCGCGTCGGCGACCGCGGCACCGATCAGCTCCTCGGTCCGGTCCTCCCCGGAACGGCGGTCGGCGGGGCCACCGCGGCGCAGGTGGACCAGGAACTCGGTGTTGCCGTCAGCTCCGTGGATCGGCGAGACCATCACGTCCATCATGGCCGCGCCGGCCGCCACGGCCGTGGCCACGACGTCGGTGACGGTGCGGGTCCAGATCTGTGGGTCGGTGATCACTCCCCGACCCCGGGCGACGTCGCGACGACCGGCCTCGAACTGGGGCTTCACCAGCACCACCAGGTCCCCGCCGACCGCGGTCGAGGAGACCAGCACGCCCATGACCGTGTTGAGCGAGATGAACGACAGGTCGGCCACGACGATCCCGTAGGGGTCGGTGGCGGCGGGGTCGACGTGCCGGAGGTTGGTCCGCTCGACCACCTCGACGCGGGGATCGGCCCGGAGCCGTTCGTGCAGCTGGCCGTGGCCGACGTCGAGCGCGGTGACCGACATGACGCCGTTCTGGAGCAGGCAGTCGGTGAAGCCGCCGGTGGATGCGCCGGCGTCGAGCGCCCGACGTCCCGACGGGTCGAGCCCGAATCGCTCGAGCGCGGCGGCGAGCTTCTCGCCGCCGCGGCCCACGAAGCGCGGGGGCGGGCCGGCGAGTCGTACGGGTTCGGACGGGTCGACCATGCGGGCCGGGCGCTCGGCCAGAGCGCCGGACACGATCACCTGCCCCTCGCCGATCAGTCGGGCCGCCGCCGAGCGCGACGGGGCCAGTCCACGGCGGACCAGTTCGGCGTCCAGTCGTCGGCGCACCGTCCGAGGCTACCGAGCGCCGCTTCCGGGTCCGGCCGCTCGTGGTTCCGGCCGTTCGTGGTTCTGGCTGATCCGTCAGGGTCGGCCCGCGCCGGAGGCTCCGACCAGATCCGCCAGATCCGCGCCGACCGCCCACGGGACGGGGCCGACGGGCAGGTCGGCGGCGGAGGTCACCCCGCTGAGCACCAGGCCGTATCGGGCCCCGAGGGCAACCGCGAGGGCCCCGTCGGTCTCGGGCTTGTCCCCCACCACGACGTCGACCGGGCCGTGGCGCTCGACGATCACCGACGCCATCGGGGCGTGCGGCTTGCCGGCGATCTCCGGGCTGCGTCCCGCCGCGGTCGCCACCGCCGCGACCAGAGCGCCGTTGCCGGGCAGCAGCCGCGGACCGTCGGGACCGGCGGTCGGGAAGGTGGCGTCGTCGTTGGCGGCCAGGAACCGCGCCCCGGAGCGCACGGCGTCGGCGGCCATGCCGATGCGGGAGCGGTCCCAGTCCTCCAGCGCGCCGACCACCACGACGTCGACCCCGTCGAGGGACCCGCCGTCGGGCAGGGAGGCCACGTCGGTCACCGGGAGGCCGCTGTCGCCCAGGTACCGGACCAGACCGGGCCGACCGAGCACCAGGACCGCCGCGGCATCCGCGCATGCGGCCACGACGGCGTCGGCCGAGGTGATCACGGGACAGGCCGGGACGCCGAGCCGGCGCAAGCGCTCGGCCTTGTCGGCGGGACCGGCGGCGTCGTTGGTGCAGAACACGACCCGGTCGCCCCGCTCGAGCAGGGACGCGACGGCATCGGGAGAGCCGGGGACCGCCTCGGGTCCGCGCCACACCACACCGTCGAGGTCGATCACCCACAGGCCCACGGGCGCAGTCTCGCACCCTGCCGTGGCCACCCGGGTTTGGTGGCGCTTCGGAGTTGCGGGGGGTGTGGGCGGGTAGCGGGGGGTCCGCGGTTGAGGGTTCGAGGGCCCGGAGAATCGGTGGCTCTGACCCCAACCGAACCTCCGGAGCCCTCGTGG
>WBZP01000574.1_pt1 | contig 49362 bp, 50 predicted proteins | sample 5204301 | NCBI WGS metagenome assembly WBZP01 (sample SAMN12412401, study PRJNA552823) | activated sludge metagenome | isolation source: activated sludge from nitrification reactor of wastewater treatment plant... | place: USA: Pennsylvania | collected 2017
CCGTACAGCCATCCAAGCCGTGCTCAGTGGTAAGCCTATCGATGGCAATCAGAGACCCAGCATAGGCTGCAGCATCAAGTGGAAGCCGGGCCATGCTCCACCTTATGAGTGAGAGGCTATTGAAGAAAACCCCTCCCAGTCGCACTCAACTCCTGAAAATCTATTCAACGCCGCCCCAAACCTTGTCAGGAAACGTCTATCCAGCTGGTATCAATACGGTCCGCCAATATGACCCGCGCATGAGCTGCTACGGAATCTAAGAATTCCAGACAGTTACCAAAATCCTGCCCTGCAGATTAGGAATGGCACGAGCATTTTCATTCCACACCTTCTGTGGATAGCCCTGTGCACAAAGTGCAGAATTCACTAAAAGACGGTGCAAATGGCGTACATATTTATCAAAGTGCCTATTTTTTAGGCATCCGCCTCATTGCAATATCACCACAACTAATAGTGGTAACAGCCTGAGTTCATTGCGTTATTGCATATTCCTAGAAATAAAGCTTGACACAATCTAGACACACAGCCCTAATCATGGCGCTCGTGCCATCTATCCCACGGTTATCCACAGGTTCAACACATTTCTGGGGATGACGGCTCCTGGCAACAGGAGCGAGGTTTCGTTTCTGTCAAGAGGCGAGGAGAAGAAAAGGCGGTTTCATCGAGCAAAAAAACAGATCTAGGGACCAAGTTCTCAAACCAGAGCCGAATGGACGACGCGATCCTCGATTTGGAATCGGCAGATACGATCCACTGTACCCATCCATACCGCGACTACGCTAACTACCCAATGTTTTGATGGCCCGATTCTTTCCGCCGCCGCCTGAGCTGCACATCGACAATTGGAAAGTCTGTCTAACGCTGACGCCCTGTTGAAAGGCTAACCAGGTCGTATACAGACGCTGTCGAGAACGACTGGCTTATTCCAACCCAACGCAGTCGATATCCGAATAGAAAAGCGCCCTCGACACCTGCACGTTTCGGCAAGAGAGGTGCTCCGTTTACTAAAAGGCGTCAGTCTGGCGGCTAACGCCATTCCACGATACATGGTCGATGGGCTCTGACTCATTGCTCCACCATCGATGATGAGATATTGTTCACAAGCATCGGATGTATGTGACGCGGAAGGAAATGGCGGACCCGGTTTTTCGATAGATCCGCCTAATCTAGTCGAGCACCTCTCGCGGAGAATCCTATGAGCCACGATGACACCATCCTTCAGCAGTTTTCGTTGCAGGCAAAACCATTCGCTGAAATGCCTGGGCATTCTGATGCCCTGCAACTCTTGATTCAATGCTCTGGAGCCGCTCAATCGGATGTGGTGCTTGATGTCGCCTGTGGTCCGGGCTTAGTAGCCTGCGCGTTTGCCGAGCATGTCGCCCATGTGACCGGTATCGACATCACGCCCACCATGATCGAGCAGGCGAGAAAGAGACAACTGGACAACAATCTCCAGAATGTCACGTGGCACATCGGCACGGTGCTGCCCCTTCCATTTCCGGATGCGCAGTTTTCCATTGTGGTGACCCGCTATAGCTTCCACCACTTGCTTGATCCGATGGCAGTGCTGTTGGAAATGGTGCGGGTGTGCCGGCCTGGCGGCAGGGTGCTGGTTGCTGATGCGGTACTCCCCGCTGAAAAAGTTGCTGCGTACAATCGGATGGAGAAACTGCGTGACCCTTCACACGCGCAGGCCCTCAGCGTTGGAGAGATGTCCCACATGATTCACGCGTCGGGATTACGTCATATCAGAACCACTCGCTATACGGTTGAGATGGAGCTTGAGACACAACTGGCTGCGTCGTTCCCCAATCCGGGTGACGACGAAAAGATCCGGCAACTCGTGACGGCGGATATTGGGCACGATCACCTCGGGATAGGGGCCCATCGTGTTGGTGGTGAGATTCACTTCGCCTACCCTATTCTCATCACCGTCGGTGAAAAAGTCGCCGAATAGGCCCATCAACCGGACACCTCCACGCGGCGCGCTCCGGCGTCGCCCATTCGGCCGCGTGCGGAGCGCGTTCTCGGCCCCGACCAGAAACTTCTCCCGCCAGTCTTCGACCTCGGCCACCGTCAACCCATGCGTCCGGGCCGCTTCGGCCACCGAAGTCTCTCAATTCAGAAGACGGACCACTAGCGCCACCCGCCGTTTGGCCGTCCACCGTTCAATGGGTTCTGCTGCTTCTGCTGTCATCTCGCCACCTCCTCGGTTCCCTCAGAACCATGTCTTGAAGGTGGTCTCAATTTCAAGGGGAGCAGGATAGAACTTCCGCACTTGGCCGGAACTGAGACCGTCGAAGTTGATTGCAGGTCATGCCGGCTTGCGCATGGCGTCCAGCGCCGCGCGGGCTAGAAACCCGGATCGGGTTTCACCCTGTTTCCGAGCATGGGCGTCGACCGCACGCAAAATGCGCTGCGGCAAGGTGATGTTGATTCTTGCGGCCTTGTCGCCGAGCTCGCTGGCATCGACATCAACGACAGCCCAAGGTCTTGTGCCACGAAAGCTGGGAGGTCTTCACGAACCCAGATTATTTTCGTATTGCTTTCGTTGTGAGACCATCAGTATGTTATCCATAAGTGCCCAGGGAACCCAACGTGCCTGCGACCTTGAGCCTGGCGCTGTTTCTACCCTGTCGCAGATAAGACAATCCCATCACAACCCATTTCAGTTGAAAGGAGACCATGATGAAAAGCAAAGCGATTTTCTATCACGCAGGATGCCCTGTGTGCGTGGCAGCCGAACAAAGCGTAGCCAACGCTCTGGATCCGTCGAAATATGAGGTGGAACACGTCCATCTCGGCACGAACAAGGCGCGGGTGAATGAGGCAGAAGCAGCCGGAGTCAAGTCAGTACCGGCCCTGGTGATGAATGGCGCCGCGTTTCACATTAACTTCGGTGCCGGTATTGATGCGTTAAAGTAACCGATTCAGTCTATTGCCTGCATCATGATTAGGGGGGGCCTGCCGTTCGGCACGCCCCCCCATTTTTTTGAGGCCCTCGGCGTAGTGCGTGTCGCGAAAAGGGGCGCGAACAATTGCGAGGATAATTGAAGGGGTCCGGTCCAGTAATTTGGTAGGTGGATCGACTTGGGAAAGGCGGTCTGCTGGTTGGCACAGGAACCTGTGAGACATGGGCTCGTCCTCACGATTCATTAGACTTCTTGCATAACCTCCTGGTGAGGATTCTCTTTCTGCCCTGGATGTGGTTTCATGCTCGCGCTGACAGGGAGGAGTGGCATGGAGATTCAGGGCTGTGCCGGAATGACGGGGGAGACGTTCCGGCGGTTGACCGGGGTGAGGAAACGGACGTTTGCCGAGATGGTCACGGTGCTGGAGGTCGCCGAGGCGGCCCTCAAGAAGCAAGGCGGCAAGCCAAGTCGGCTGACAGTGGAGACGCGGCTGCGGATGACGCTGGAGTACTGGCGGGAATACCGCACCTATCTCCACATGGGGCACAGCTATGGAGTCAGCGAGAGTACGGCCTATCGCAACATCCGCTGGTGCGAGGACACGCTCATCACGAGCGGGGTATTCACGCTGCCGGGCAAGAAGGCTCTCGTCAGGAGTGACAGGACTTACGAGGTTGTCCTCATCGACGCGACGGAAACGCCCGTGGAACGCCCTCAAAAAAACAGCGCCGCGACTATTCGGGCAAGAAAAAGCGCCACACGCTGAAGACCCAGCTCGTCGTCGACAAGGCGACGGGCACGATCATCTGCCTTGCACACGCCGCCGGCCGCCAGCATGATTTCCGAGTGCTCAAGGAGTCTGGCGTCCGACTCCAGCCCAACACCACAGCCATGACCGACACCGGCTACCTGGGCCTGCAGAAGATGCATGGCCACACCACGATGCCAAGAAAGCGCAGCAAAAAGAATCCGCTGGACAAGGCAGACAAACGGCACAACCGCACGATCTCGAAAGACCGCGTTCCCGCCGAACACGTCATCGGTGCCGTGAAACGCTTTAAGATTGTCTCCGACCGATACCGAAACCGCCGAAAACGCTTCGGCCTCCGGTTCACGCTGATCGCGGTAGCCTATAACAAGGACTTGATGCCGTGAGGTTATGCAAGAGGTCTATTGAGACAACGACATGGCCCATTGTTCACAAGCCGCGTTCAGAAAATACACTCTGACCCCAAGGTACCTGCAGCGCACCAAGGCCTCGCTGATCTATCGGCGGACGAAGAACCTGAGAGCGGTGCAGTTATTGCTTGGGCACACCAAGCTCGAAAGCACCGTGCGCTACCTCGGCATCGAAGTTGATGATGCCCTGGAGTTGGCCGAACAGACGGACATTCTGACTGTCCACCATTGGTTAGTGAGTCTGGCAGCGCCCCAAAGCCAATTGGCGCTGTCAGACCCAAAGCAGAATTACACAGCGTGATTTGCCCTGATCTGATCGAATATTCCGCTATCCCGGCTGCTCCCCAATCCGCTGCCGGTCTCAATGTCTTCAGTGACATCCGGAATTGTATGGGGCAGGCATGGGTGGGGGGTCGAGCCTGAGTGTACGGGTTACGATAGGCCTTGTTCGACCAACTCATTCTCGATCGTGACGCCCATTCGTTCTATCAGCCGAGTGAGTAATGTGAAATGGGCGCGCGAGTCAGTCGCAACGGCCAGCTGTTCAGCCGTCGCCAGTTGTATGGTGTACACCAGTGAGGCGGAGGTTTTCAGGAGGGCAAGGCCGTAGTCGAAGAGATCCGCTTCTCTGCCGATGAGCCGTCGCCGGCTGAGTTGACGAATACCGGCCACCGTAAAGGGAGTCGTCTCGAACGAAACATCCTTCAGACGAACCATCAAGGGCTGCTCGGCATGGCCATCGTTGTGACGCCCGGTGATGTCTGTGCCGTCGAACAGACCGCGTTGGAATCGGCGATTCTCCACCAGCGCGCGATGAAAGAGTCCACGCCACGTTGAATCGGTGAGATCACAATCCACGGCGATGCAGGTGTCCGGCGTGAGCGGTCCGCTGACATTGTACCCCTGCACCAGTCGCTTGCCGGCCAGGAGGTCGGGGAAGGCATCGCCCATACGTTCGGGAAAAGCCGTGGTCCCGCAGAACGGACTGACTTGTATGGCCATATAGTCCCGGAAATGCACCTGCTGATACCGCTCCAGCAGCCGCTGCAAGGTACGCTCGTGGCACAGATGGAACGGATAAAATATGACGCCGGATCGTGTCATGCCAGTGATGCAGCATAGCTGTTCTGCAACAGTATCGGCAAGCTGTCGCCCCAGGGGCAGCTGATTCCTCTACACAAAACGCGATGTGGCCCCAATAACCTCTAGGCCGCCTCTATCCTCTTTCCACACCGAAAGATGATACGTCCTACACGTCGCTACTGAGGCATGATGACAAAAGGCACCGACTTGCCTATGCTTCCAGGGTGAAAACATTTTAAGGGAATTCACGAAAGAACGAACAACTGAAAGCAGCTCGAGGCGTTTCCTCTGAGGATGTGGTGTTGGCCATCGAAACTGGTGGGTTGCTGGATGTTGCAGGACATCCCAATCCCTCTCGGTATCCGAACCAAGGCCTCTTTGTCGTGGCCGTGAGTTCCTCTGTGTATCTCGTGCCGCATGTTGAGGAAGTGGACTACGTGTTTCTGAAGACGATTATTCCGAGCCGCAAAGCCACACGAGAGTATGGAATGAGGGGAAAGCTATGAAAACTCTTGATCGCTATGAGAAACACGTTCTGTCGGCGTTCGAGGCCGGTAAGCTCACATCAACGGTGACGTCCGAGGCGGCATTGCCTCGATATCGCGAGTACGCTCGTGCGACCCTCAGCAAAAACAAGCGGGGCAATATTCGACTCTCCCCCCCTGACCTTTCTGAAATCCAAGCGCGATGGAAGTAGAAGAGAACACCTTACGCCAGCCTGAAGGAGGCGTCCCATGGACAATGATCTCCCCTCTTCTCTCTACGCCCTGGGTGCGACTTTCTTGTATTTCCTTCCAACCTTTCTCGCCCTCGCACGAGGCCACCCCAACTCCTTCCTGCTTGCGATCGTGAATCTCTCGCTCGGATGGACCGTGATAGGCTGGGCAGGCGCGTTGTTCTGGTCGCTCAGGAAACAACCTCGGGGAGAAGAATCTTGACGGAGCGCAAGGTGAAACTGGCAGCAGCCCACAAGGGAAAGACGGTGAAGGATTTTCTGATGGCGAAGCAGAAAAGGGATCGGGCGTTGCGATCTTAACAAGCTGTCTACACCCACACTTCCGACTGATGACCGCTTTCAGGCTCTGCGATCTCGGCGCCGAACTTCCGCACTTAGTCGATGGGCCACAACTCATTGCACCACCGTCGATGATGGGATACTGTTCACAATCATTGAAGGCGTGTTACGCGGATAGGACATGCAATGGTTCTAATTATGGATCGGCATAAACATAGTTATGAGTCAAAAGTATGACCATCGACACTCGAAAAACTCTTGAAGAATTTGTCGACTACTTGATGCCTGACCTTACACCGCATGAGGCTTCGATGTATGTGTTTCTGCTAAGACATTCCCACCTGAATAGTGAAGCAGCGGCAACCGTCCGTATGGGGCAACGAACAATTGCACAATTGTACGGCAGAGGCCCCAAAATGTCAGTGCCTAGCCGCCAGCATGTCATAAGGCAACTAGAAACTCTGGAAGAAAAGGGATGCATAAGGATCGGCGATACCACCAGGGAAGGCACACTCTATACCATCATCCTTCCTTCAGACGTCCCGCTTGTTATTGAGAAACGTTCCTTGAAAAGCGAGCAGGAACCCGATGACTTCTACAATGACCCAGAAAAACGCAGAGAAGTGTACGAACGAGATCAGTGGATTTGTCAGTATTGTGGAGACCGAGTAACTCCGGAAAACGCTACGCTTGATCATTTCATTCCTCAGTGCAAAGGCGGAACACACAAGAGAGAGAACTTGCGAACAGCATGTTTGCTATGTAACAGCATCAAATCTGGGAAATCATACGAAGAAGCAGCTGTGCATCTTTTGAAAAGCATTCAAACTAGAAGGGAGCGTGATGTCCAAAATGACTCATAACTATGTTTTCAACCGGACTCGGTGGTAGGGCACACCGTTTCCTGATGTCTCGGGAACCACGCCGGTTAAAACAGTGTTAACGCGACAGGGCTGAGGAGTGCTTTATGGCGGTGCGATCTCGGTGCCGACCTTCCGTACTTGGCCGATAGCAGCTATCTCGGCCTGGTCAATCTTGCCATTTCCCAAACGAAACTCTCGACCCAATCAGACACCAAACGTGGGATCAAGCTTGAGCTATATGACACAGGCCTCAATAGTTCAACGTTCCTGGCACATTGTAGCGGTGGTTCGACAAGCTCACCACGAACGACTCCCAGGGACGTCATATGCTGCCTCCGACGCCATCCTTTTCCGCTCCCTTTCCCTTAATAACGCTTGACTCTCACCCCTAATGCGCCCAGGGTGATGCTATGACGTATTGAGCCACGCCGACCGTCCTATCCTCGCGCGTCATTTTCACTCCCTCCCTTATCCTGCGCGACCGATTCCCTGGTCTCCGCCGCTTTTGCGCCGCATGTTCCTCGAAATGCCTCTGTAGACGGCTTCTGTCCAATACCCATGGTCTATTGGGGCGGCAGAGCTGTCCTCCGCACAGGAGTGGGGCTGAGGTCTTTCATCCATATCAGACAATTCAGAAAAGGAGCCATATATATGATTACCATCACACCGACGGCAGAAGGAAAGATCCGAGAACTCATGCAAGAAGAGAAAGACACGGTCGGCCTGCGCGTCTTCGTCAAAGGCGGTGGCTGCCATGGCTACCAGTACGGGATGAGTTTCGAGTCCGCCATGAGTGAAGACGACACCGTCATTGAAAAGGGCGACGTCAAGGTCATCATGGACTCCCAGAGCGCCCCGCTGTTGGCCGGCTGCGAAGTCGACTACATGGACAGCGTGCAAGGCTCCGGCTTTGCGATCAAGAACCCACAAGCCAAAACGACCTGTGGGTGCGGCAGTTCATTCAGCGCATAACGACATGGCACGGTGCGCCGGATCGCCGGCCACCGACGTCGATAGGAAGGGAGCCAGCTATGAGCGATCCAGTCATCATCGGAACCAAGAATAGGAAGGGGCAGGTCATCACCGATCCACGCATCATGATGAACGAGGCACCGCGCACACCGTCGTTCTTTACCGGCAGCGAAGTCATTAAGGAGGCCGTCAGGCGTGCGAATGTTGATGTGATGGTGGCCTATCCCATTACGCCTCAGAGCGAGGCAGCCGCCCTCTGCGGCGAGCTCTTCGCCGAGGGCTATATCGGTGATTATTTCCGTGGGGAGAGTGAATTTGCGGTCATGTCCCAGTGCGCCGGCGCCGCCTTCGGTGGGGCCCGTGTTTTCACGACGACCGCCGGGCCGGGCACGATGCGGGCCATGGAGAACTTTCCGATGTGGGCCGGCGCCCGCTTGCCGATTCAATGTATCGTGACCTGCCGCGGCATCAATTCTCCCTTGTCGATCCAACCGGACACGATCGAAATCGCCTACCTCATGAATACGGGCATGCTGGTCTGGCATGCGGAAACCGCACAGGACTTTTACGACTGGATTATCAAGGGCTACATGGTATCGGAAGAGCCGGACGTGCATTTGCCCTTGGCCCTCTGTTGCGACGGCTTCTTCGTGACCCACACCAAAGACGTCGTCGACCTGACGCCGGTCGACATGTGCCTGCCCCCCTATGATCCCTATCGCTCACCGGTCCCCTGCATGGATATGGAATGTCCGCCGGTCCGGATGATGCGCGATCCTTTCGTGATGAAGAGCAACTACATCAGCTACGCCACGCACGCGAGCTGGCAACAGGAAGTCTGGGCCGCTGCGGAACGGTCTCGCAAACACACCATTTCCTGGCTGGATGGCCTGATCGAGACAGAGGACGTCGAGGCCGACATCCTCATCGTCTCCTCGGGCACTGCCGTCTCTCAGGGACGGGAAGCCATCCGCCTCCTGGCGGATGAAGGCATTCGCGTCGGATTGGTCAAGATCAAAACCCTACGCCCGTGGCCGGAAGAAGAACTCCTCGAAGCGACCAAGCATGCCTCGCACATCATCGTGCCGGAGTTCAATGCCATCGGATGGATGGCCAAAGAAATCAAAGCCACCATCCCCAACAGCAAACGGGTCGTCGCCGGTCCGCGTGTCTGCGGCGGCATGACCTTGCCACCGGAAGTGATCGTCGAGGAAATCAAGAAGGCGATCGGCATGCGATCCGGCGTACTGGCGGGACGTGGAGGATGAACGTGATGCCCCAACAGACCAACGGATAGGCAGTTGACTAAGGAAGTAATGCAACTATCACCGCCGTAATGGCGGACCACAGCGAAAGCGAGGTACCTCATGAGTCTCGATTATGTAAAGTTCAGCCCCGGATTCGAATCCTTCATGCCGAAAGAATATCGGGATATGGTGGAGCACGGGCCCTTCGGGAAGAAGACGACGGTATCACAGATGGGGAGCTTCAAAGAAATCCTCGAAGAGCATCCCATGTGCGCAGGCTGTGCGATGACCCTGTTCATCCGGCTTGCTATCGTTGCGTTCCCAAATCCCGAAGATACGATTACCGTTGGAACGGCGGGCTGCGGTCGGCTGGCGATTTCCCAAGCGGCCATTCCGTTCGTGTACGGCAACTATGGAGACCAGAATGGCGTGGCGAGCGGGCTGTCACGCGGATTGCGAGTTCGTTTCGGCGACAAACCCAAGGATGTCGTCGTCATGGCCGGTGACGGCGGAACCGCCGACATCGGATTCCAGCAAGTCCTCCACTCCTGGTTCAGGAAGGAGCGGTTCACGACGATCATGCTGGATAATGAGGTATACGGGAATACGGGCGGACAAGAAAGCGGTATGACGACGAAAGGCGCCGTGCTCAAGATGGCCCCGCTCGGCAAGAAGTTCGAAAAAATGGACATGGTCGCCATGGCGAAAATCGCCGGCTGTGCCTACATCGCCACCGTCGTGCCGAATAATCCGCGCCGAGTGGAAAGCTGCATCAAGAAGGCCGTGCTGATCGCTCGCGAGGTCGGCCCGACCTATATCCAAGCCTATACGTCCTGCAATATCGAGTATGCGATCCCGACCGACCAGGTGATGGCCGACGCCAAGACCGTTGAAGACGACCGGTACAAGTTTGCCGAGTATGTGAGCGAGGATGCCAAGGCCTATTTAGCCGAGCGATACGGGTACAAAGAGTTCGCCCAGAAGCCGGTGGCGACCATCACGAACGCGTGATCAGACGGGGTGGAAGATTCCGAAGAAGGCTCACACGGCCTGCTCGGATCTTCCACCCCTCGACCGATAGGCCCTGTTCTCAATCTGAGCGGAACGCGCTGAAGCAGAAAGCGACCGACCATGCAAACACTTGATATCCATCGCCCCGAAATGCCGGATCTTCAGTTCGTGCTATTAGTCACAGCCCTCTGCACATCTCGCCTCACGGTGCTCAATATTCCGGAAACGCTCCGCGCCACCATATTTAATCGTTGCTGGGCGCTCATTCATGAAACCCCTCCGCCTTGCAAGCTGGAGGATCGGGTCTTGGACCTCCGTCCCTGGACCGAGCTCACCGTTGAAGCGATGGGAGAGACCATCCGCGTGGCCCTCATGGAATCAGAAATCCGAATCTTGGCCTGGGACCATGCCTCCAGCGAGTCAACACGTACCAGCACGCCAGAAGCCAATCCCTTGATCGAGCGACTCGCGCAACTCTATCCCCAACCACCCGAGGACAGTCTCGACGACAATGTCATAGACGCGACGTCGCAGTGATAGGCCGGCAATACAAGCCAAGAGCTGTTTGAGCCTCATGGGCTTCTCACCCGATTGTCATTGATCCGCTCTTACCATGCATAGGCTTCCGGGGCGGTCCCACCCGGACCTGGGAACAGGTCGTCCAGCTGCTTCATAGTTTCCTGACTCAGTGTGAGACTCAGCGTCCGCATCGCGCCATCGAGTTGCTCCATGGTGCGTGGCCCAATGACTGGTGCTGTGACGGCTCTTTGATGCAGCAACCAGGCTAATGCCACATCCGCTGGACGTTCACCAATCCCTGCGCATAGCGCTTCATAGGCTTCTAATTTGGTGCGCGACTTCGCGATCTCTTTCTTCAACTCTTCGTCCGCGCGGCGCCCACTATTGGCAGGTTGCAGCACTCCGGCTAAGAGCCCTCGCCCCAGCGGACTCCAGGGAATCAGACCGATGCCATAGGCCTCACAAGCAGGGATGACTTCCAACTCGATCGTGCGCTCATTGAGGTTGTACAGACTTTGCTCCGACACCAAACCAAAAAAATTTCGGTGACGCGCCGCTTCCTGCGCCTGAGCCAAATGCCACCCGGCAAAGTTGCTGCTGCCCACATAGAGGACCTTTCCTTCTCTGACTAACTGCTCCATCGCCTGCCAGACTTCATCCCAGGGTGTCTCCCGATCGACATGATGCATCTGATACAGATCGATCCAATCTGTGTGAAGCCGGCGCAGACTCGCTTCACAAGCCTGCTTGATATGGCGGGCGGAAAGGCGGGACTGGTTCGGCCAGTCCCCCATACGGCCGAATACTTTTGTGGCCAGCACCACCTTGTCTCGACGACCTCCACCTTGAGCAAGCCACCGTCCAATGATCTGTTCGGTCCAGCCTTCGCCGAGTTTCCAGCCATACACATCAGCCGTATCGAAAAAGTTGATGCCGAGGTCTAAGGCCCGATCCATGATGGCGAAGCTGTCTTGCTCGATCGTCTGTGGCCCGAAATTCATCGTCCCTAGGCAAAGCCGACTGACTTTGAGCCCTGAGCGACCGAGGTGAACGTATTGCATGAGACAAACTTTCCTCGACAGAACGTCTCACTGAGACTCGTCGACGCTCCTAATACCCTCTCCCCGTACTTCCCCCACGACCCATTCGGTCAAGCGGGAGCGCATCGTAACGCTGTTTCAGATCAGGATGCGCGCTCAGGTACTGTTTGACTGCGGCATCATCGGCAAACACCTCAGGGCTCCGTTTCCGATATTCGTCAAGCGTCAGATCATGCTTAGCCAGAACCGCAGTCAGTTTCGTATTGATATCGTCGCGCATCTTGTTCATCTGCTCAGGAGACGGCCGCTGTCCGTCGCCATAACCCGCTCCACCCTGAAAATAGTTCGTCATCATCTCGCCGATTTCAATGCGGGAGTTGACGAATTTCTCAACGTCCGCCGGTTCCGCAGCTACGGCAATGCCTGAGAACAGGAGCCCTCCTAAGACACACATAATGGCCTGAGATCGAAAAATCATCACGCTACTCCCTTCATGAATGAGTGACTCACACCATGACTCTCTTTTTTGTCCGCTGCCTTGCCTCAGAAGTCGCCCAACCGGCAGGACACGACTCGTTAGGCCTCATCGTCTCCTTCGCTGTACGCCGAGGGGATCCCATAGCGCTTACACTTTTCCCACAAGGCCTTTCGGGACAATCCCAAAATCTTCGAGGCGGTCGTGCGGCTCCCGTCGACTCGCTCCAACACAGACAGGATATAGTCTTTCTCAAATCCCTCTCGAGCCGTGGCCAACGAGGTCAGGGAGCCCGCCTGCTTTCTATTCTCGCTGCTCAACCCTTCGTGACAGAACCCGCAGGCCTCCTGCGTACTTCCTCCAGCATAGGGGCAGGACTGAAATCCACAGAGGTCGTTCGGTTGAACCGTCGTCTGGTCTCGGCTCAAGGCGACGGCCCGCTCCACGAGATTCTGCAACTCTCGTACGTTCCCTGGATACGAATACCGCAGCAACAACTCCCGTGCCGGTTGGGAAAATCGCCGCAACTGTTTATTGAGTTTCAGCGAACCGGTTTCCAATACATGTTGGGCAATCACCATGATGTCTTCTTGCCGTTGCCGAAGCGGTGGCACGAAGATCGGCACGACGTTGAGTCGATAAAAAAGATCTTCCCGAAACCGGCCCTGCGCCACTTCCTTGCGCAGATCTTTTTGCGTGGCACAGACAAGCCGGACATCGACCTCAATCGGCTCATTACTGCCGACTCGCTCAAAGACTCGTTCTTGCAACACGCGCAAGAGTTTCACTTGGACGACAGGAGAGATTTCTCCGATTTCATCAAGGAAGAGCGTCCCCCGGTTGGCCATTTCAAACCGCCCACGTCGTTGACGTAGAGCACCGGTAAATGCGCCTTTCTCATGCCCAAAGAGCTCCGCCTCCAACAGCGTCTCGGGCAAGGCCGCGCAGCTGACCTTAATCAATGGCGATCCCTTGCGCAAGCTGTTCTGATGGAGGGCATTGGCCACCAGTTCTTTCCCGGTGCCGCTTTCTCCGATAATGAGGACCGTGGAATCGGTTTCTGCCACCATCTTGATCTTGTCCAAGACCGCCCGCATCTGGCTGTTGGCCCCCAAGATACCGTGAAAGCAAAACTTGTCTTCGAGCTGATGTTTGAGGTCTTGATTTTCTCGCCGTAAAGCGATGATCCCACCGATCCGCTCGATGATGAGCAGCAATTCATCCATCTGAAACGGTTTCGTGATGTAATCAAAGGCTCCCAACTTCATGGCGCCGACGGCCGTTTCCACGGACCCATGAGCGGTAATCATGAGTACTTCCGTTTGAGCGGCCTTCTCTTTGGCTGTCTTGAGTACCGTCAGTCCATCGGCTCCCGGCAACCGAAGATCGGTGATGACGAGATCAAAGGTCCGTTTATCGATGGCCTCGATCCCTTCCAAGCCCGTCGCCACGGCCTGCACGTCGCAGCCGACCGCTTCCAACGCATCCAGCATCGAAAGGCGCATCAGCGGTTCATCATCGACCAGCAAAACCGCCAAGCCTTTCATGCGTCCTTCTCCACCAACGTGCGATCGCGCAAGATAGGTAAATACAGGGTGAATGTACTGCCCGTCCCAACTTCGCTCTCCACCGAAATTCTCCCTCCATGTCGCTCGACGATACCGAGGCTCACCGAGAGACCCAGCCCTGTTCCCTCTCCTTCGCCCTTGGTCGTGAAGAAGGGATCGAAGATACGTGGGAGGACCGAGGCCGGAATGCCGGCCCCGGAGTCTTGCACATCCACACGACACACGCCTTCCGACACGGAAGTCCGCATGGTCAGTACGCCGCCGTTTTTCATTGCTTGCACGGCATTGAGGATCAAATTCATCAGCACCTGTTCGATCATGTGCCGGTCGACCATGACCGGCGGAAGGCCCTGTCCCTGTATGATCTCCAATCGAATTTGACTGGGAGCGAACAGATGGGTCGTCAGCGTCAGCACCTGATCGACGATTCGGTTGATATCGGCCTGGCTGAATGCCGGCTCATGCTGTTGCGAAAAATCAAGCAATTGGCGAACGATTTTTTGAACCCGTCGGACACCATGCTCCATCGACGCCCAGTATTCCTCCTGACGTGCCGGAGAGGGTGTCCCTTTTCGGAGGTTATAGAGACAGTTCAGGATCCCACCCAGCGGATTGTTGATCTCATGCGCCACGCCGGCTGCGAGTTTCCCGACCGATGCCAGTTTTTCCGAATTTTGAATCTGCCGTTCCAGCTTCTTGGTCTCCGTCATGTCTCGCGCGATACCGAGCACTCCCAGGATATGACCATCCACCCCATGCAACGGTGAGACACTGACCATCACGGTGCGTAGCTCACCCAAACGAGTCACAATTTCGACCTCGTACACCTGTTTGGCACCGATATCCAACGTGCTCTTCAGCCGGCGCCCACGATGACGCCGTGACAGAAGCAAGAGATAGGGACGGCCTATCAGGTCATCCTTGCGATATCCCCAGGCATTGACCTTGCTATTGACATAGGTGAACTGTTGATCCAGATCGAGCGTATAGATGACATCATTGGCGTTCTCAAGGAGATTCTCTAGGTATTGTTTTGTCTCTTCGATTTCTCGCGTTCGCTCGCCGACTTTCAGCTCGAGATCCTCCCGATACGATTGAAGCTGGCGCTCGAGCTTCTTCCGAACGGTAATATCTCGCAGTTGCACCATGACGAGAAGCGGGTCGGTTCCGCCGACTCGAATCAGGTCCATTTCCACGGGAACCTCATGGCGATCGGCATGGCACACGGCAATCTCTTGGGTCGTCACCTGTCGCTGCTCAGTACTGACATCGGCCAGCCAGCCTTCGAATACTCCATGATAGCCCGGGAGCAAGACATCGCGAATCGGCTTCCCGACAATCTCCGATTCCGCATACCCTAAGACCTGGGACTCCCGTTCATTCACAGCGACGATCTCTCCCGTCACGTCGACCATAAACACGGAATCCGCCACCACATCGAAGAGAGCCTTGTAGCGAGCTTGGGAAGCCGTTAACTGTCTGGTACGCTCCGACACAACCTGTTCCAACCCCACGGTATACCGCTGCAACTCCTGCTCCAATCGGCGTCGTTCCGTCACATCACGCACAAAGGCGCGAGAGTGCACCAACCCACCCCGCTCATGATCGAACAGCGCCGTGGCATGAATTTCGACGTCGATCCGTCGACCGCCTTTCGTCAATAACACCGTCTCGATCGAACTCTGCCCCCGGCACACCAGCTGTTCGAGGTAGTGCAACACCCGGCCTTCCTGTCCTTGAGGCACCAGTTCCCACAATTTCATGCTCAACATCTCTTGACGGCTATACCCAAGCTTGTCGAGCCCTGTCTTGTTGACATGCACGAGCCGTCCGCCTCGATCCAGTTGGCAAATCATTTCCGGTGCATGCTCGATCAAGTCCCGATATTTCTCCTCCAGTTGCCTGATCTCAGCGATCCGCTGTTCCAATTGGCCAAAAGACAATTGAAGATTGGTCGCCATCTGATTGAACGCCCGCGCAAGCCCTTCGATTTCATCGCCGGTCCTCAGCTCCACCCGCTGGTCCAAACGGCCGCTTCCGATCTGCTGAACTCCGTCGTGCAGCACACGAACAGGTTTCGCAATCCGACGAGCGACAAAGACTCCGATTCCGCCGAGCCCCAGTGACACCGCGACACCAAACACAAGAACTTTAGCGATCAATTCGCCCAGCGGAGCGAATGTTTCCGCTGGATCCTGACGCACAATCGTCATCCAACGCTTTCCACCAAGACTTCCCGGTTCAATGAGATCGGTAAACCGCACCGGTGCCATCCCAATCAGCGCATCCTTGTTGCCGTGCCAATCGTCAGGCGCGATGATCCACCCTGGTTTCCCGGTGGCGACGGCTTCAAGGGACTCGGTATCGATCGAATGGGCTTCCGGTGCGAGGATCGGGCAAATCACGACTCCCCCATCTGTGGCCACCAGCATGGCATGTCCGGTCGCACCGAACGACTTCTCCGCGATCGATTGGAAGAGCGTATCGCGTCGTAACAGGATGGTAACGGCTCCGATCACCGCCTGACGGCGATCATCCAGAATCGGGGTTGCGACAGCCACCACATGCGTGCCAAACGCGGGGTCGAAGGTGATGTCGCTCACATAGGGTCGTCGGCCATTGTGCTTGACGATTGCTTGCCACCAGGCCGTCTTGGCGTAGGAGTAGTCCACTTGCGGAATCGAGCTGACGACCAACGCACCCTGCCCGTCCGTCACCAAGATGCCGATATAGTCGGACTTTCGAATCTCGTGCCACTGAATCAAATAGTTGGTCACGATCCGGTTGACGAACAGCGGAAACTCACTTCGTTTAGCCCGCTGCCCCCATCGCTGCTGCCACCCCTTGATGATTTCCGAAATACTGTGCGCATCCTTGCCTTCGTACGTCCGATTCGCCTCGGAGACGGCTGTGCGGACAAAGGGCATGGTCGCAAGCTGCTGGGCTTCGCTCATCCCTCGCGTGATCTGCATCTCGACCCGGCGAGCGGCTTCGACGGCAACTTCCTTGAAATCCGCCCCCGTCGTCTCACGCAGCACTCGTCGTTCTTCCGCATAGATCAGGATAAGCAGGAGGGCAAGTGGGAGGAGGCCGACGAGGACAATCGCGCCGATGATTTTCTGCTGGAGACTATATGACCGGCTCCAGATCGCCATGATGACACCAGGAGAAGCCGTACGCCGCCTCTCACGAAAAACGTTGTTGCGGCAGGCGTCGGCTCAGACGCCCGTGCCCCATCCACGGTTCACCATGGACGCGACGCAGGACGCGAATGAGGGACATGGCGCTACCGCACCACTCGATCAATTGCGTTTCAAGAGTCGGCCCTGCGTTCCGGGCCACAACAATAAGAGAGGGCTGGCCACAAATACCGATGAATAAGTCCCAAAAACCACACCCCCTAGCAGGGCTAACGAAAAATCATGGAGGACTTCTCCTCCTGCCAAGGTCAAGGGAATGAGGACGAGCACCACCGTCAAGCTCGTCACAATGGTCCTGCTCAAGACCTGATTGACCGCGCTGTTGATCGTCGCTTCCTCACTCTCACGGCGCCGCTGCATGAGATTCTCTCTGATTCGATCGAAAACGACCACCGTGTCGGTCAGCGAATACCCTGCCAGCGTCAAGAGTGCCGTGACGATCAGGAGTGTGATTTCTTTGTCCAAGATGTAAAAGACCCCGACGACGGCCAACACATCGTGAAAGGTCGCCAGCGCTGCCGCGACTCCAAAACGCAGCTCGAATCTGGCCGCAATGTACAGAATAATGCCCACAAACGAAATGATGATGGCCACGAGCGCATCTTCTTGAAGTTTCTTGCCGATGGTCGGGCCGATCTCGGTGGTGGAGTCGACCACGAACTTATTATTGGGGAACTCCTTGGAGAAGATGGCCACCACACGTTCCGCCACTTTTTCCTCAATCGTCGTGGACGCCTTGACTCGGATCAGCAACTTATTGTCCTGCCCGAATTCCTGTAACTCCGTCTCACTGAGGCCGTTGGTCTCCAGCACCTTCCGCGCTTCGTCGATCCGAACCGGCTGGTCGAACTTCAGTTGAACCGCGGTTCCTCCGGCGAAGTCGATCCCCAGATTGGCCGCCCCTCGCGCAATCTGTACGAGCGCGATCAGCCCAAGCAGCACCATGATGCCCGAAAAGAGAAAGGCGAACCGGCGCTTACCCATGAAATCAAAGTTGGTTTTCCCTAGAATCTCTAACATGCGCGCTCCCTTTTGATAGCCCTGAGCTTCACCTTGGACAGTCAGTACCGATGGCGTCATGGTTAAATGCTCAGCGCTTCAACCTTCTGCTTCTGATACAAGAGATCAAAAATCACTTTCGTCCCGACCAATGCCGTAAAGAGATTGATCGCGATGCCTAAGCACAGCGTCACGGCGAATCCCTTGATCGGTCCGGTCCCAAAGAGAAACAACGCCACCCCTGTAATCAAGGTTGTGACGTGTGAGTCGATAATGGTGAGCAAGGCCTTGTCGTACCCGGCATCGATGGCCGACCGCACCGCCTTCCCACTTCGAAGCTCTTCTCGAATACGCTCAAAGATCAAGACATTCGAGTCGACCCCCATCCCGATCGTCAACACGATGCCGGCGATCCCAGGGAGGGTCAATGTCGCCGTTAAGGCCGACAACGCCCCCATCAGACAGATGAGATTCAAGGCTAAGGCGAAATCTGCAATGAGCCCGGACAGCCGGTAATACACAATCATGAACACGACGACCATGCCCCCAGCGATCAAGGTCGCCCTGACTCCCTTGTCGATGGAGTCCTGCCCCAACGATGGGCCCACCGTCAGATCTTGAACGATCTTCAGCGGTGCCGGGAGGGCGCCGGCCCTCAGCACGATGGCCAGATCGTTGGCCTCCTGCGTGGTGAACGTCCCTGTAATTTGCGCTCGTCCTCCGGCAATCCGTTCTTGGATGACCGGCGCGGAATAAATAGTGTTATCCAACACCACGGCCATGCGCTTTTTGACATGTTCCGCGGTGATGCGCTCGAACTCCTGCCCACCCTTGGAATCGAAGGTGATCGACACGTACGGATCGTTGAATTGGCCGATGGCGACCCGCGCGTCGCTCAAAACATCACCGGTCAACATCACGCGCTTCCTGACCACATAGGGAGCGCGAAACTCGACCCCCGTGTCCTTGTCGACTACCCGCTCGAACAAGATCTGATCGCCTTCGGGCAGTTTGCTCTCAAACTGCTGCAGCACCTCAGCCTCTTTATCCTTCGCAACATGCCCGGGCAAATCCAGCCGGATGTCTTCATCCAACATTTTGAATTCGAGCAACGCCGTTTCTTTGATCAAATCCTTGGCACGCTTTGGGTCCTTGACACCTGGAAGCTGGACGACGATCTGCTTCAAGCCCTGCCGCTGCACGATCGGCTCCGCCACCCCGAATTGATCGATTCGGTTTCGAATGGTTTCCAACGCTTGATTGATTGCGGAGTCCTTGATTCGCTTGGTCTCCGCCTCGCGCAACACCCATACGACCGTCGCCGCCGATTCCGCCGATTCGTTTTCGACGAAGCTCGGAAAGCTATCGACCAGCTTTTGAGTGGACGCCTTGGCCTCGGCATTCGGGACTTGAATCGTAATTTGTTCATGTCCGACCCGCTTCACCGAGTCGACGGCGATCTTCTTCTCCGTCACAAGATCTTGCAACGCCGTGACCGATCGATCCACAGCGATTTCCACGGCACGATCCTCGTCCACTTCCAACACCATATGAATGCCGCCCTGCAGATCCAACCCCAGGGTAATGCCCTTATTCGGCAACACCGTCTTCAACCAGCTCGGCATGGCTTGATAGAGCGGCGGGTAGGAGGGAAGAAATGAGACAAACGATCCCACCAACACCAGTGTCAACAACCATAAGCGCCCACCTACTTTTTTCATCTGGCCCCCAACCCCTTATCCTGTTTGACCGATGCGACTCTACTCCTTATCCTCGTCTTCCGTTCGCAGTCGAGAAACATTCTCCCGCTGCATCTTGATCTTGGTATTGTCCGCAATTTGCAAGGTAACCGTATCTTTCCCAAGATTGGTGACGGTTCCCCAAATACCTGAGGTGGTGACCACCTTGTCGCCCTTTTTAATGGCGTCCAACAACGTCTGTTGCTGCTTTTGCTTCTGTTGCTGCGGCCGAATAAGAAGAAAGTAAAAAATCACAAAGATGAGCAGAAAGGGGACCAACGACAGAATCCCTCCTGCTCCGCCACCCGCTGCTGCACCGCCTCCACCCGTTCCCTCCGCCCATGCCAGTGATTCCATCAACATCGCACATCTTCCCTTCTATGTCTGATAACTGTTTTCGCATTCCTGGTGAGGATTCGGCTCACCTTCCCCAGAACGTTCTCCCGCGGCCTGTCGATCACGGTGACGATAAAAGGCCTCGCGGAACGCCGGAAACTTGTTCTCCCGCACGGCCTCCCGAATACCACGCATCAGCTCGGCGAAATACCAAAGGTTGTGGATCGTGTTGAGCCGAGCCCCCAACATCTCCTTGACCATGAACAGGTGATGCAGATATGCCCGGGAATACCGGGCGCACACTGGGCACCCACAATCGGAATCGATCGGCCGTTCATCATCCGCATATTTCGCCTGCTTAATGACAACCCGCCCTGATGTGGTAAAGAGCGACCCCGTTCTCCCGTGGCGCGACGGAACGACACAGTCAAAGAGATCAACTCCTCGAGCCACACCCTCGACTAAGTCTTCAGGAAGTCCCACACCCATAAGATACCGAGGTTTCGACTCCGGCAACTCTGGAACCGTGACATCAAGCATCCGATACATGTCCGCCTTGCTTTCACCAACGGACAATCCACCGATGGCGTAGCCCTCGAACCCTAAGGCCACCAAGTCCCGAGCCGATAGGACGCGTAGGTCAGCCTCCAATCCACCCTGAACGATCCCGAACAACGCCTGGTCCGTCCGACGACGAGCAGCTTGACAGCGCTCCGCCCAGAGCCTGGTCCGACGTACTCCCTCCTGCACAACCTCCCGGCCGGCAGGAAGCGCCACACACTGATCAAGCACCATAATGATGTCGGCCCCTAAGGCCTCCTCAATCTCGATCGCCTTCTCCGGGGTGATGACGTGCGTCGAACCGTCGATATGCGATTGGAACGTGACACCATCATCAGTGATCGCACACAATTTTGCCAAACTGAAGATCTGAAATCCTCCACTATCCGTGAGGATGGCCCCGGACCAACCGGTAAAGGCATGCAGTCCGCCCATATCTGCGACAATCTTGTGCCCTGGACGCAGGTACAGGTGGTACGCATTGTTGAGCATCAAGCCAAACCCTAACTCCTGCAGATCCTTAGGTTCAAGTCCCTTCACCGGACCCAGGGATCCTACTGGCATAAACGCCGGTGTCTCGATCGTGCCATGGCCTGTCGTCAACCGGCCGATGCGACCTTTGGTATGTGAGTCACGTTGGTGAATGTGGTACTGCATCATGTACGTGGAAGGTGATGAACTACATCTGTTCAGGAGCTGAAAGACCTAATACGTCGAGCCCACTGTGAATCACTTGCTGAACTGCTCCCATCAAGACCAGCCGCGCTGCGGTACGGCTGGGTGTGAGCACTTCAGCCGCTACCGCCTCATTCGTCTCAGGCTCCCCGGCGGGAGGTAGAATCCGGTGCTTGTTATAAAAGGTATGCAGGAGCGCTGCCAACTGCTGCAAGTAATAGGTCACGCGGTGCGGTTCAAATGCCAAGGCACTCGTCTGAATCACTTCTGGATACGCAGCTAACTTCTTGATCAAGCCCAACTCGTCCGGATCCGTGAGCACCGTGAGATCCACGTCTCTCGCGGATGGACGGGCAATTCCCCGCTCAGAGGCGACACGCCACAGGCTGGAAATTCTCGCATGAGCGTACTGCACGTAGTACACTGGATTGTCGCTGGAACGCTGCTTGGCCAACTCCAAATCAAACTCCAAGTGGGTCTTGGAATCCCGCATGAGAAAGTAAAACTTCGCCGCGTCAGCCCCAACCTCATCAATCACTTCCCGCATGGTGATGAAATCGCCCGTCCGCTTGGACATCTTCACTTCACTGCCATCCCGGAGCAGCTTCACTAACTGCACCAACACGACGTGCAGTCGCTCTTTCGGATGTCCATACGCCTGCACCGCAGCTTGCATCCGGGGGATGTAGCCGTGATGGTCGGCCCCCCAGACATCAATCAGCAGATCATAGCCACGCCGCAGTTTGTCGTGATGATAGGCGATATCAGAGGCCAAGTAGGTATATTCACCGTCCTGCTTTTTAACGACGCGATCCTTCTCGTCTCCGTACGTCGATGACCGGAACCACCAAGCCCCTTCTTCTTGGAACAAGAGATCCCGGGCCTTCAATTCATCGCAGGCTCGTTCCACCGCCTGTGACTCCAGGAGAGAGGCTTCGCTGAACCATGAGTCGAACTCGATGCCAAAGGCCTTGAGGTCTTCGCGAATGTGCCCCAGCAGTTCTTGGTACGCAAGCGTTCGGCAACGAGTCTGGAGGTCCTCCGAACTCAGCTCGTCGGCTACTCCATCAAGTTGGCCCTTTATTTTTTGCGCCACTGCCGTAACGTAGGCCCCGTGATACCCATCCTCCGGAAACGTGACGGGTCGACCTGACAATTCGAGGTATCGTGCGTACACCGACGCACCCAACAATTTCATCTGCCGTCCGGCATCGTTGATATAGTACTCGCTCGCAGCATCATATCCGATGGCCTGCAACAGCCGCCCGACGGCTTGTCCGACCGCAGCCCCTCGGCCATGCCCAACATGCAATGGACCAGTTGGATTGGCACTCACATACTCCACCAACACTCGACGGCCGTTCCCAACATCTGTCCGGCCATAGGACCGGCCCTGGGCCGCGATTTCCAGGATAACTTCCTGCCAAAGCGTTGGCTTGACCGTGAGATTTAAAAACCCAGGTCTGACGATTTCCACACGATCAAACAGTTGGTCTCGCCCAACAAGATTGTCGACAATGATCTGCGCAACGTCATGTGGCGCCTTCTGCTCAGAAGCCGCCAATGACATCGCCACGGTTGAGGCCAGGTCTCCCCATTCTGGCCGCTTAGGCGCGTCCAGGCTCAGCGTCGGCCAAACCGGCGTCCGGAGCTGCCCTTTTTGTTTTGCCTCATTGAGCGCAGTGAGCAGGGCTGATGTTACCTTTTCTTGCACGATACCTGGCGACAATACAATTCTCCTCAGCTGTGACAACCAAACGGAAATCAACGGAGCACTCTAGCATTATGAGATAGCCGGAGACAAGGCGGTTTACTTTGAATTCCGAGGGGTTCCGACGAAAACTACGTTCATCCAGAGGCATTGAGCGACGTGAAAATCTGATCTGTCGGCACAGCTAAGCACGGCTTCTCGTGACATGCTCGCACATCATCCCATGATGGGCAGTGACAGGATGGCCCTCGTACAATCGTCACATGATCCCCAAGAGGTCCCCACCTCGCAGGATCGGTTGGCCCAAAGACGGCAACAGTGCGCACACCGAGGAGAGCGGCCAGGTGGGTCACACCTGAGTCATGACCGAGCAAGAATTGGGCTCGCACAAGGACACCAGCAAGCGTCGTAAGAGCAAGATCGTGAAGGATGAGGGGTCTTGAGCTGATGACCTGTAGGACGCGCTCAACCGCAGGCTGATCAGCCGGTCCCTCGATGACAACCGGGAACAGGCCATTTTGAACAAGCCCCTGAATGATATCTGCAATGGTGATTGGATGAAGACACTTATGCGCGCTGCCGCTTCCAGGATGCACCAGCACAAATGGCCGTCCCCTGGGAATCCCGATACGCTCAAGACAGGCGGTGCCTTCTTCAACAAGGTTTGGTGGGACTTGAATGAACCTCTCCAAGGACCCATCATCGGGTGGCTCCTCCACCGTTTCAAGAAAACGATGGCTCTGATGCCTCCTGTGCAAGACGGGAGAGAATGGGGACTGAATCCGTACTTCTGTGATCGCAAATTCTTCGAAAGTGGTACGAAGGACGTCTTGGCTGTCATCCATCCAAGCAACGGCCATATCACATCGATTCAACCACCCCTTGAGTTTACAGGGCAGTGGAACGCCGCTTGAAAAAAGCCCAGTCCCAGCTGGTCCCTCCCACGACATCCAGTCATTGATGATGCCACAAGCGATGAGCAATCGGCTGATCGACTCCTGAGCCACCAGTAGAATCTCTCGCCCGTTGTTCCGAGCTCCAAGTCGGCGGATAGCGGGTACTGCCAGCAGAACATCTCCCAAGGAACCTGGATGCACAATGACGAGCGATCGTGTCATGCGTGGTCCGAGGGGTCACCCTATCGATCATCCATTAGCTCACCGCCGAGAGCGCGAGCTCGAACAAGGTCAGACGGTGTATTGACATTCAGAAACGAGCGCCCGTCTGGATCAACTTCACGAATCTCATCCTCTGTGACCAGACGAACACGGAGTGTCGGGGTTGCAAGCAGCCGCTGTAGTTTTAGATCGCCGCTTCGAATAAGTTCCTCCACCACCGACTGACAGTTTCGGTTGTAAACCGCATGAGTCGGCTGAGGTCGACCATTCCAATCAGCGAGAACAATATCCACGTCGTCTTTTTGGCCGACCATATACTGGACGAGGCCCTCATGGATAAAGGGCATGTCGCAGGCGGCGAGAAAGATATACGGCGTTGCGGCTTGCTGTAGACCGGTATACATGCCTCCTAGACTTCCGGAAGATGGGATGAGATCACGCAAGACCGGGATCTGAGCCTCGAGGGGCGGACTATCCTGGGCGATGACGATACACACACGTTCAAAAATCCGAGAAAGAACTGTGCAGCTTCTCTCCAGCAAGGGACGGTCCCCCACGGTAAGGAAACGTTTATCGGTACCCATTCGCCGACTCTTTCCACCCGCCAGAAGCACCCCGGTGACATCGGAGATCATGAAACCATCACAATCTAAAATAAAAAAGGGGGTGGGTTATCCCCACCCCCTTTCACAGAATAACACCTACTCGCAGTTCAAGGAAAAACTATAAGGTCTTTCCCTTTTTCCTATTTGAACGGCGGGTCAACACCCATCCCTCCAAGAGAACCACACCGACCGCGATGACGACCGGATAAATGTACGTCTCCTGTGGTACCGGCGGGTTCATAAAGGTGTAGTAGAAGGCTGACACAGCCATCTTTCGTCCCGCATCACCATTATGACCATCCCAAGCAAAGAAAACGGTCGGGATATATTGACCCACTTCAAAGAAGGTATCTTCATCGTAATCTTGGTCCTTCTTATTTCCCACGGGCCGCTGAATCATGACGTACCACCGGCCATTCTTCCACTCCGCCTTTAAGAGCTTCATGGCCTCTTCATAATTGTCGCGCTCTTCAAAATCCTTATCCCAGCCCGTCCCTTTGAATGCGCGAAGGGATCCATCTGCTTCCCACTTCACGATGTCCATAGGATACTGTTCGTTGGTACCAAACAAGTAGCGCGGCTTGATCGGAGCTGGAAGCTCCTTCCACTTGACGGCGGTTTCAATGCCAATGGCGTCATTATAGACCGCATAGTTATTCTGCTGAGCCGCGATGGACCCTTCTTCACCGGTCTTCGGATCCTGTTCCTTGATATCGATATTAACTTGTGTAGGAGCCCAAGGTAGTTTCCCTTCGGCCACACTCTTCGTTCGATCATCCCACTCAATCAGATAGACAATGTGTTTATCGTTGTAGAGCGATCTCACCCAAATATCATCCAGCCGATTCACAAAGTTCCTTGGCTTGTGGGTAATCTGTCCCCCCATTGCCACGTATCGCTTTGGAGCCTTTTTCCATGCCTCATGCTCAAGATCGGTTGGGATTTCCCCTTCCACCATATCCGATGGAATGACGAAATTAATTTTCGGCTTATCAGTCAAGGGATCGATTGGTAATGGGTTACCCAATGGATCTCTCTCACAAAGAGAGTTCACAAAGTTAGCAATATCCCAACGCTCGTCCACGCTGGTGTTATCCGCGAAGGATGGCATTGGAGTACCATTGACTCCGGTAGAGAAAGTTCGGAAGATATTACTTACATTGTATGGATCTTGCCTACTCCCTCTGAAGTTCCAACACTTGTGCCAGTTAGCCGGCTGAATGGAAAAGCCCCAGTCATCCTTTAGATTGAAGGCATTCCCATCGCCCCGACCTTCCATACCATGACATTCAACACATTTTTTTTCGACGATTAACTCACCACCACGCTTCTTACTTTCATCGGTGGCAGGTTTCGGCTTTAAATCAGCCAACTGCAGTACGGTCTGGCTTTCTGACTGCTTATCGGTGAATTTTCTATCCTTGACGAGCTGCGTCGTCACAAAAGAAAGGACCTGCTGACGCTGCTCTTCGCTTAAGATACCTTCCCACGGGGGCATCGCAGAGCCGGGAAGACCGTGCGTTACCGTTTCGAACAAATCGTTCTGACCGGGAATCGGCTTCTTGGCGTCAAACAACGGCAACTCGCCGCTGGCCGTATGCCGAATCTTAAACGTTCCTTGGTTGAAGTTACGTGGACGAGGCCAGAGACGATCGGCACCAGGCCCGTCACCTGCCCCATCAACCCCATGGCACCACACGCACTTGGTGAAATAGACTCGCTTCCCTGCTTCAATCATTTCTGCAGAGGGTTCAGTAGCCAAATCACCCTTTTTAAATCCCTCGGGTAGCCCTTGCGCTGAAACCGACGAATATCCAGCACTCGATACTAAAACCACTCCGAAGGCTGCAGCCGCGATGATCCCGGCCTTCTGAGTCATACTGTCCATCATGTTTGGCCTCATAATCTTCATTATGTTTGGTTTGGCATTCTCAGAGATATGGCGACTAATCCCAAGTCCGTGGATAGTAGCCGGTGTGCCAATATTCAAACAAAACGACTTTCCAAATTTCATCCACGGTCAGGTGTTGTTCCCATGGCGGCATGACTGATGCCCACGGGAATCCTTCGTTGGGCAATCCGATACCGCCCTTCGAAACGCGCCAGAAGATAAAGGTCTCTTGCAACTGCGCAATCGTGCCCGGATCGGTAAAGTTTGCAGGAATTGGATTGAAGGCAAAGGCGTGCAGCCCTCTCCCATTCAGGTTGTCACCATGGCAGAAATGGCAATTTTGGAAGAAAATCTCTCCGCCTTCCCTTACGTACTTCAGATAGCCTTGGTTCTTTTCATCCCAGGGGTTGGCATTTGGTTTCATCAAACGCCCCATTCCCTGTTCGACAATATTGGCATTTGAAAACTCTTGATCATACTTCCCTTCCGGATTAACCCGGTAAGGATTCTGTGACGTTTGCAGCGTATACGTCTTCCCATGGACTTTCGTGCTGGCGGGAGGAGCAGGGTGAACCGTCCGAAGTTCAATAGGCTCTTCAGACTTTGGCATCATGGCATTGAAAGAAAATCCACCCACAAGGATTGGAATAAGCACAAGGTAAACGTACCTCAGGAGCCTATTCATGCCCGTCTGTGCATCAAGGACGTTCATGATCGGCTGCTTAAACTTGTTCCAGTCTTCTTCGTTAGCCGACACCCACATGAACACCGTGACAAGACCCACCGTTCCGTACATTGCCCGCACGCTGAAGGGGATCGGAGGATACACGCGATACTTGAGATAGACCATTAAAAATATCCAAAACCCGATCCCTTGCCAAAACCGCGGGAGAGCCATCCCCATTGCACTTGCCATGTAGCTCAGCCCAGTGAAGCCGATCACAAAGCATGCTACTTCAAGCAGCAGCTGGATCGGCATATACCCTTCGACTAATCGCACAGTATTGGATGGAACAACGTCAAAGAACATCCCACCCAAAAGAAGCAGCCCCGCTACTCCAATCAAGGCACCGAGAGACATCAATGCTTTCATCGGCAAACTCCCTTTACTCTCCGCATGACAAATAACCGGGTCCTAGGAGATCTTTGGTGGCGGCGCTCCGGTTTTCACTTGCGATAAGTAGTCAACGATTTTCTTCAATGCTCCAGCGCTCAATTTTTGGCCGAAAATGGCCGGCATTGTTTTATCTGGGAATGGTTTAACAACGTACGCGCTTGGATCAACGATAGACTCCATAATATATTCTGCCGCTGATTTCGCTGTGCCCTTGTACGATGGATCCTTTATGCGCTGTACCGCAGTGGTCCCTTCCTCAAGCTTCGGACCGATCGTCCCCATGGCGCCAGGAATACCAGGGATCGTATGACAGGACACACACTGAGCTTTAGCGAAAATTTGATCGACAGGCTCAGATCCATCTGCCAGCAGTGAGGTGGCTCCCGCAGGTTTGTCATCTGCCTGCTTCGGACGGTCTGCCTCAGGAACAAACTTCTCATACGTCTTCACAATTTCATCGAATGATGGAGGCTCGACTCCCTCCCGGGCGTACATCCAGGTATCAACTGCCGCAAGCTCCGCGAGACTGAGCGATATCGGCGGCTTATGAATCGAGGGCATGGGGCTTTCTTTATCGTTCGTACCTTTCACCCCATAACCAGCAACGACATAGCAACTAGGGCAGGCATGAGATTCTGCAATGTATTCCTGTACGGTCTCTGCAGTACCTGAACCAGGGAAAGCTTCCTTCACTGAATATTCACGCTTTGATGGGTTACCCTTGGAATACTTAGGATCCTCTAAGCGTTCCTTTCGAGTTGGTAGACCCAACAAGTTTGGCGCTCGCTCACCGAGCATCCCCGCATGAAACGCATGGCAAAGCGGACATTGCCCCTTACCGATCGCACCTTGCTCCTTATTCTTTCCGACGCCGCCAAAGATAATTTCCTCACCCTTGTCAGCCAGCTGCTGAGTGGTCATGGTTTCCCACGTAACCTTCTCCTCTACCGGTGGAAAACCACCTTCCACTTGAGGAAGCCAATTTCCATAACCGGAAAGGAACGCAGCCACGAAGAACATCATGCCACCGATCTTCAGTAGCGCGCTAAGGTTAGTGAAGTACAGCGCCATAATAAAGGTTGTCACCGTGATCATCACTAAGGAGACAGGTAGCAACCGGCTTTCGCCATAGAAGTTAGTCTTGTAATTGGCGATCGCCATAAAGAGAAGGAAGCAGGACAGCATCCCAATGAACGTCTTAAAGACTGCGCGTTTCTTCGCAGCTGGGTCGCTGATGCTTACCTGAAAATAAACAAGCAGACCCGCAATGATGGCCAAAGCCATCCAACCCATCGACAGTGCTTCTGCAATCAAATTACCCAAGGTCGTGACCTCCTACAGCTACAACTCAAGTGGCGACATGTCCCCACTCGATCCGTTGAGCCGACTATCAAAGAAGACACAGGTTAATGACTGGGAGCCGGCTGCGGAACACTACCAGGTATTCCCGCCTTAGATTCCACAGGAACTTTCTTCGCCGTTAAGCTACCCAACCAAAAAACAAATAGAATTGTAATCCAAAAGAACAACACATTCGCCGAAATCATATTGGCGGCAAATCCTACCGTATGGGTATAGGCCCACGGAGAGTTGTCTCTCATGATTTCATTGACATGCCAAAAGAGTCTGACGGACGAGCGAATATAGCCCATCAATGCCATCATCCAGGTAAACGCTGTCGCCAACATAATAAGGGCGTATTGGGATCGAGCGGAAATCTTACCCCACTCGATCGCCCCCATTTGCTTAGCACCTCTCATCATGACGCTATTCAATGCAAACATGAAGAAGAGACAAGACAAGGTTGTCGCTACTTGAGGAACAGACAGACCCACACGAACGTTTGCCGGGATATAATATCCGTACACCGCAAGGAATATAATATTGAAATAGGCGCAGCCGAAGAACACACCCATAAAGATGTTACCGAACTTCGCCCAAGATACAGTTGAGACTTTATTGCCTCGCATATACCAGACGAAGCTCAACACCGTGGTTGTAATAATGACGTTAATGCCTCCGTTTTTCGCAGACATAACCCCATAGTTACCCAACACTGGATGCTGCTGACCTCCCATGGCTTTTAGCTCCGCCGGAGTCATCACCATGGTATGCGGAGTAATGAAGACCATATAGCCACAGGCAAGCAGAAAGACCAGGTACTTAATATAACGCTGATACTTCTCTGCGCCACGCATACGCCCCATGGCCTGCCAGAGATAGTAATTTGTGCACAAAAATAGAATGCCGATCATGGTGGCTTGAATAATGAACAACCAAGCAAGCAAACCACCCATCAAGGTAATACCCATTTGCTGACGATAGGCATAAACCTCTCGCATGAGCCAATATCCGGCAAATGGCAATGGGATCAGAAACGCCACGCCCAAAGCCATAGCGATATAGCCCATCCAATCATAGTGGGCTCGATCCTCATCCGTTTTAGAAGCCAAAAACTTGTATGCCGCATAGGCCGCAACCACGCCGCCACCGAACGCCATATTACCCAGAATTCGGTGCAGGTTAAGTGGATTCCACAGTGCTGTATGAATCACATGCCAAATATTCCCAAGGTATCGCCCCTGCTCATCAACGCCGGCAGGCGACATCATGAAACCGATCCAAGAATTTGCAAGGAACATGAGCAATGTTCCTATCACGTTCAAAACCACCGACATACTCAGATGGATCCACTTCAAGAATCCCTCTCGCATCTTGTCCCAGCCATAGTAGTAGATGTAGAGAGTCCCACTCTCCGCCACAAACATCAATGCATAGATGTGCATGACGGGACGGAAGATACCCGACAGATAAGAGAAGAAGGATGGATACAGAGTCAAGAAGGTAAAGATCAGAATACCACCCAGAATAGCCGTGAGAGAGTAGGCAGTAAGACTGATCTTAATGAAATCATAAGCCAATTGATCATAGCGCTTCGCGAGGGCTTTATCCTTCGTGACAACCCCCATAAACTCGATAATCATGCAAAAAATCGGAACGGCCAGCACAAAGCTGCCGTAGTAGAGATGCTGCTGGTTCGCAAACCAGAGCAAGACGCGACTTTCAAAGTTATACCTCGGATAGTCCTTCACACCATCCGTCGTCTTAGGAGCGGGAGCACCAGACACGATTCCTTCAGTCTTATAATAGACATCCCGACCCTTTTCGACTTTATCTCCATCCTTCTTTGCCGCATCGCCCGCATGAGTCTCTTCACCGATAGCCAGTGAAGGCAACGCCACGACGACCGGAAGCAGAAGGAGGCCGACCATCATGCAGAGCGCTACAATCGAAAATATGCGCTTGCCGACTAAAAGGCCCATGGAATACCTCCTTAATACCCTAACGTTAAATGTATGATTTTCAGAATACTCGGCAACACCTTCAGGGAGGGCTTAGTTTTTGAAGAGATACCAAAAGTCCAGCCCCTGCATATCCATGAGGTAGTGATCAACCATCACAAAATAACCAACCGTAATAATAAGAGAAACGACAAATGCAATGATTGGATTGTTAAGCACGCTCATCTTCTTCCTCTCCTCCGTCGACCAATGCCATCAATCAGTTACGCCGGACAGCCCCAATTCCCATGACAAACTCTGCCCAAAATCAACAAGGGCACTGAATACCGGCAAACCAATAGAAAAACCATAGACCGACAGCTAAAGTGAGATAAAAAATCATCTTTCCGATTTTTACCTTTAGTTCGCTATCAGGGGTAGCTGTTGCCATCGTCATTAACTCCCGATCAAAATAGTGGGTAAGGGATAAAATTTAGAATTAGTGCATTTCCTTGACAGGCACCCGGCCCTGTGTTATCAAAATTTCTCAACTTTCAACACGAATTAGCGAGGAAATTGTGTCGAAAAACTCAAAAGTGTTTGACATTATAGTTTTGGCTGGAATGGTTGTCAACATCATTTTGGCCGTGTTTTTGATCCTTTACTACTTTGATTTTCTGTAAGTTCTTCCGGTTTTCCCTTCTCTTCACCTACCGTACCGACAGGTGAATTTGCACAGCGAAATCCGATCGTTTCATCTCGAAAGTCTTGCATCATCTTGCTTCGACTGGTAATTCGAACATCGCCACCTGCCGTCGTATATCCTCCCCCACGAAGCACCCGGTAGGTGCCGTACTCAGGACTCGGTGGATTCTGATCCGGTGAGCTCTTATAGTAGGTCTCATCGTACCAATCCGCCACCCACTCCATGACATTACCGGCACCGTCCATCACTCCATAGGGACTCTTGTCGCTCTGAAATGTACCGACACGCGCCGACGCTTCATGACCATCCTGCACACGAGCCCAATTTGCCCCATCAGGTTGCTCCGTATCTCCCCATGGCCAGAGCCTTCCATCCGTACCGCGCATCGCCTTTTCCCACTCAGCTTCGGTAGGCAGCCGTTTCCCCTTCCATCGACAGTACCCGTCAGCGTCGTCCCATGACACATAAACAATGGGCTGATTGATCCCACGCACCCTGGCTCCGCTCTTGGCATAGCGTGAAGGAAGTCCTGGTTTTCGATGCCCTGTGGCCACAACAAACTGCTGATACTGATAGTTCGTCACCTCGTACCGATCAATCGCGAATGCATCCAGATAAATGGTTCGTTGGGGACGCTCATCGAAACCTCCACCCTCAGTTCCACGAATGAACGCCCCTGCTGGAATCGTGACCATCTCACCCGAAAACGGTTCTTCTCCTGGCGCACTATCCGCCATCGACACAACTTCAGCGACGGTATCAGACGTCGGCTTCTCATACGGAGTGACCGTCGTCCCTCGCATAATGGCGACAATGGGCATGGCCGCGCAGGCCAAGACCACAAACAGGAAGACCAGTTTAAATTTCGAATCGAGCATGCCGGCCTATCACTCAGCTCCCAGCTGAAGCTGGATCTAAATCGCTCGCACAGCGAACACCGATCGTGACATCGGTACGCCAATGTTTAGCGGCAAATCTCTTGGACAACCTTGCCTGATGCTCCGTCTCCCTCCAAGATCCTCCCCGTACGACTTTCAAATCTGCATTGTCCGGCCCCTTGGGGTCACGAAACGGAGATTTCTTGTAGTAATGCTCGTCGTAGGAGTCCTCAACCCACTCCGCCACATTTCCCGTCATGTCATGAATGCCGTAAGGACTGCGCCCACCCTCAAAGGCTCCGGAAGGAGCCAGGTACTTATAGCCATCTTCCGTACCATCGACATTGGCCGCATTGACGACGAACTTGTCTCCCCATGGATATCTTCGCTTACTCTCGCCACGACCGGCTTTTTCCCATTCCGCTTCCGTAGGCAAACGCTTCCCCGCCCACTTGCAGTAGGCTATCGCCTCGTCCCACGAGACACTCATCGCCGCAAACTCGGGCTTCAAGATCTTTGATTGATCATCGTCAAACACCTCGATTCTCGGCATCCCCCGCTTCGTCATCTTGGCAAACCGCTGATATTCTTGTTGCGTGACCTCGTTCCGGTCGATATAGAACCCTTTCAAGTAGACCTGATGCTCGGGTGCCTCATCGGGATCACCGTCATTGCTTCCCATCGTGAAAGGCCCTTCCGGAACTTGCACCATCTCCCGCCCTTCGTCTCCGATTCTTGTCTTGTACATGGAGAAATCCTGAGTAGGCAGACTGCTGGCTGTCGGTCGCGCTTCGGACGCGACTGACGCCGCAAGCTGTTTCATCTGCTTGGCCTTGTATGATTCGTAAGCCAACAGACCAATCATGAGAAAGAAGGACGCAAACACAAAGATAATGGAGCCGACTAAGACACCTTTATTTTCCACAAACACCTCGACAATCAAGACCCATGAGCTCTACGACGGCGACGTTCCAGCCTGCTCTGCTGCCGCCGCCTTCCTCGCTGCACGCACATCGAGCAACATCGAAATCTGGACGCCAAGAAACCCGCCCATGGCTGCTCCAGCCCCGGCACCAACCCAGATCCGCTCAGCACCGGCCATCAACCAGGCCAACAATCCCCCGATAATCGTCCCGACCAGAATGCTCACGAGAAACCGGCGACCACCAAGAAAGCCTATCACCACACCGAGGCCGAGCCCAACGAGGATGGCGACCGGCATGAGCCCTCCACCCATAGTCGTCCCGATCAGGGCCCCCACCGTCCCCATCACAACGATTCCGAGGGCAATATCAACAACCGTACGACTCGCCATCACATCAATCTCTTAGCGTCCGCGCATGCCTCACTTCCCTGGAAGGGCAACGAGCGGACCAAAATCGATCTCCACTCCAGGCGCGGCGATGATAGAAATTCCCCAGGCCTTCTCCGCCGGTTCATGCTTATGAATCCGCTTAAAGTCTTCGTACACATTGACCCGCTCTTCAAACCACTGTCCGATCTCCTTCGTCCCAGACTGGACAACGATCTCGGATCCACTGAACATCCCACCTTCGGTTAACGTGCCATCCGGTTTTGATTCACTCCAGACATACTTCGTGAACACCGGAATAAACAAAAGATCCGTATCGAGCGATGCATAGACGGCCGCGAGCGGCTCGTTTCCGGTCGCGGCTTTGGTCAGGCGCCAACGCCAGGTCAGAACCGGATAGGCTTTCGGATCCCAATCGATTTTCTTTTTCTTGATCCGTTGCCCCGCATCCTTGGCCGACAAAAAGCTTACCCCGTTCTCCGTCCGCACCTTGTACGCGTCACGGCCTTTTGTTTGACTACGTTGATTTTCGTGATCCCATAACGAAGGAAAACCATCCGCTTCTTTTGCTTGAAAATCTTCCAGCACCAGCGTCGGCTCTCCCGTGATCGCAGGCGTCACCCCAATCACGAGAACCGTTGAGCCGAGCACGGCTGCCGCAGCCATCAACACAGTCCGTATCATGCCCTGAATCCCTTTCTTATGTTTCTCGCGATGGAATCGGAGCCAGTAACGGTGACTCTTTCTCACTCGCATCTTCTACCATCACCGGCTGCTGTCCCCGTTCGCACATCCAGAACAATGCGAGAACCGCCGCCCAGAACACCACCATATTCAGTGTCACCATTTTGGTCGCATATTGGAGGTCCGGAGTGAAGGCCCAGGGCGAGACATCGGCCATCAACTCGCTGACGTGCCATGATAACCTCCCCGAGGAACGGATGTATCCCATCAACCCCATCACCCAACTGAACGATGCCGCTAACCCAAATAATCCGACCATGCCACGCAGCGGAATCTTTCCCCACTGAATCGGGCCATGCACCATCGCACGCCGGAGCATCAACCGATTGATCACCACTCCGACCAGAATAACCGTGAACGTGGTGAACGCCTGCGGAGCGGACAGACCGACGCGAATTTTCGCCGGCAAATAGAAGCCATAGATCGATAGCCAAATGATGTTCACTGCGCCGACCACATACAGCACCGTGATGAGGATATTGCCGGTCTTGATCCATGAGATAGTCATGGTGCGATTCGCACGACGATAATAGAGGAAGCTCAGTGCGGTCACGAGGATCAGGATATTGACCGCTCCGTTCTTAGCCGACATGACCCCGTAGTTACCGATGACCGGGTGTTGCGCACCGCCCATTGCCTTGGCCTCACTGGCAGAGGTCAGCAATGTATGCGGCGTCAACCAAATAAAGAGCGCCACCATCAACACGCCCAAGAGGAGTTGATAGTAAGGCTGATACCGCTCCCCCCCCTTGATCCGCGCCATGCTCTGCCACAGATAATAGTTGATCCCCAAAAACAAGACACCGATCAAGAGGGCCTGCACCACAAAGAGCCAGGTGAGTAGTCCGCCCATCATCGTCACCCCCATGGTCTGGCGAAACATGAAGACCGACTTCATCAGCCAGTACCCGGCAAACGGCATGGGAATGAGGGCGCACACCGTGACGAAGAGGAACACGTATCCGACCCAATCAAAATAGGCACGCTCCTCGTCGGTCTTGCTGGTAAAAAATCGGTAACAGGCATAGGCAAGCACCACCGCCCCACCGGACATCATATCTGCCAGAAAGCGATGGACGTTCAGAGGATTCCAGAGGGCGGAGTGCAACAGATGCCACGCGTTTCCAAGAAACCGCCCCTGCGCATCGACCCCGGCCGGCGACATCATGAACGCGGACCAGGCGTTGGCCATCATCAGTAATGCGGTCCCCACGATGTTCGTCAGAATGCCGATCGAGGCATGAATCCATTTCATGCTGCGGTCTGCCATCCGGTTCCAACCGTAATAATAGATCACCAGCAGCAGCGCTTCTCCGAAAAATACGGCGGCATAGGCCGGCATGAATCCCTTGAATGTTCCGCCCATATACTTCATGAAACTCGGATAGAGCATGATAAACATCGTCAGCATCAGACTGCCGATCAGTGCAGTGACCGACATGGCCAAGACCGCCACCTTCGCAAGATCTCTCGCCAAACTATCGTAACGAAGGGCCAAGGCCGGTTTGTTTGTGAGAAGCCCCAAAAACTCGAGCAATGCGCAAAACAACGGCAAGGCGAGAACGAATCCGCCGAAATAGGTATGCTGCTGTGTCACGAACCACACGAGTAGCCGGCTATCCAGTGAACCGACTTGGGGGTAGACCGTTTCTTGAGGTGTTGGAGCCGCCGGCCCCTGCGGAATTCCCTCGGTTCCGAAGTACACATCGGTGGAAGCGTCGGCATACGACAGATCGGGGCCATACCCTAAACAGCCGAGGGTGAGTGAAACGAATACAATGCACAATGCCACACGAAGCAGGGAACCGTTTATTCTGAATCCCTGGCCCATAGATCTACCCCTTCATCCCGGTCTTACCGAGCGCTAACTCCCCGGTTGTATCGGTCGAACCGATGGTCTTGCCCAGAATGCCCATTACAAACGGGCACCGTAACATTCCACTCGACAGATGGGGCGCCTGTTCATCTTCCACATGGCGGCGATCACCCAGGTAATACCCGTACAACGCCATGATGGCTGTCACGATTGCCCCCATGGCCACTGCCGAACCGGTCGTGATCATCGGCTGGCGCAGGACAAACAACAGCAACCCCATCGCGACCAGGTAATAGGTCGAGGCAAAGGCCATCCCAGGCCACCACCAGTATTTCACGAGCTCACCTGGTGCCGTCCGGCGAAGCGTCTCCGCCCACGGAGTCGATGGATAGAGCCCACCAAAATACGCACAGAGTGTCAGCCCTCCACCAAGAACGGTCACGGCGAACAACTGGACCAACGCCGCTCCCTGAACATCCTCAATGAGCATCCCCGGAAAGGCTGCCAGCATACCCAAACCAAGTCCGGCAAGGATCCACGGCCCCAGCTGCCCGATCTTGTGCTGTAGCAGCACCCGAAGCGGGGTGCCATCCGGAAACGTGAGAAAGGGCCGCCCCATCTGTGCGAGCCGACGCACATGCCCGATCTCAAATGCATCGCGTGCGACGGATGTACAGGAGATGATGATGGCCATCATCGCCGGTCCATCAGGATGCTGGAGATAGCTATAATTCATAATCCACAAGAGAGTCAGCACCAAGAGAGAAAGCTGGATACCATAGACGGCACCGATCCATCCGACGAGCCAACTGAGCAACCGGACGCCATCGTGGCGTATGATCTCCGACCAGGGCGCAGCACGCCCGACCCGATAGGCCAAGACCGCCGTCACCATGGCGACCAGCGCACTCACAGCCAAGAGCACCAGCGGCTCAGCGATTGGAACAAGATGTTTGGCAAGGCGATAGACCCCGAAGGCAATCAGCCCAGGGACAAACATCACGATGCGTTTTTTCTTGCGCACGGCCTCTTCCGTTACCGCCAAACTCAAGCTCGGAAGTACCCGCAGCGCCATTCGATGAAGCATGCTGAACCTGTTAAACGTGAAAGGTAAAAGGTGAGAGGTAGATCCTTCTTGTCCTCCTACTTTTCACCTTTCATGTCTTTTGAGCGCCCATCCCAAAATATTTCGCTTTAATCTCTTCCATCAGCGACACGGTGATGCGAGACAATCCGCGATCTGTCGCGGTTCGTTCAAGTTCAACCCGTGCCATCGCGCGAACAGGGGCTGGCACCCGGTCCAATCGCCGTTCCGCTTCCGGGTCCCATTCGATGCGTTCTCCCGTACGGGGACGGAGCAACGTTTCATAGGTGACCACTCGTTCTCCTTGACTACGGAGATGTTGCTCCACCTCATCTCGAACCAGCGGTGCCACATAGGGCGGCATGCGGGCCAATCGATGCAGCGCCTCATCGGTCCAGAATAATCGATCGATGAGCCCTCGAGTCTGACCCTCCGGCACATCGACACCGACTTTCAACCCACAGCCTCGGCACTCCGAGCGGATGAACCAGAACGCACCAGCTTCACCACCACGTTCCTCAATCCCCTCGGTATGCATCCAGCGACCACACCCGCAGGTCAGCATAAATCCTCAAGCTGTCAGCTGACAGCTATTAGCTGTGAGCCATCATCCGATCTTGCCTGGGTACAGGATGTATAACATCGTATAGGTGAAACTTCCGGTCATAAAGAGCACACAGTAGATGACCATCGTGAATCGGCCCAGCGCCCGATGCCGCCGTGCGCCGTCCGGCCAGATTCGCTGGATCGTCATCTCAATCGCGAACACAAAGGCGACGAGTGCAAGGAAGATCAGGTAGACCTCCATCTTGCGCATCGAAAATCCGGCAGTCGCCACGCGCGAAAAAAACAACCCCAATACGATCACGGCCACGACACCGAACACGATTCCGATCTTCTTCCACGTGGTCATGAGCCGTGACTCCCGGAGCGACCGCACCCCGTCGATGAATTGCTGAGAACGAAACCCCAAGACCATCATATACACCGCCATGATCAGCCCGATGATGACAAGGATGATATGGAGCGTCAGGACAGGGATGAAGACGTAATCATAGAGCGATTGTGACCCACCGAACCCTTCCTTCCCCTCAAAAGCCAGAACCCCCAGCTGCCGAAAGAGATAGTACGCGATAAAGAAGCTCAACATGGCGATCATGCCGCCCAACATCAGCCAATGGTGCGCATCGGCCTTTCGCTTGCGTGCCTGAAACCATCCGATGACAAAGAGTCCGGTAAAGAGCGTGGCCATCAGCTGACTGAGGTCCGCTCCGACCGTCGCATGGGTCCCAAAGAATCCCGGTTCTCGCAACCAATCCATCGCCTACTCTTCGTCGCTCGTCGCTTGTGAAACGTATCTCGTCATCGTGCCCATAGTCGTCTTGCCGCAAGTTGCGCTTCACAAGCGCGACTTCACGTTTCACGCGATTTCACCCCCTGCACCACCGCCGTCTTCTCCAGTTCCACCACAGAGCTGAACCCGGCCGCGTAGAGCCATTGCATCGCTTCACTGGCTTGGAAGCAGCTCCCCTTCTGGGTGTTGACGAGAATGTGGACGGCAAAGGCCGTCGTCCAGGCAGGGCCTGTCCCGGCTTCGTCCAAGAATCGATCCTTAATGACCAACCGCCCACCCGGCGCCAGAGCGCCATATACCTTTTTGACCAGATCCTGATTCATTTCAAAGGTTTGATAATGCAGAATATCCGACATCAGGACCACGTCGTAGGGTCCACCGAGCGGATTCCGATTGAAGTCGCCGGGGTGCAGGGTGATCCGTGATTCCAGACCTGCCTCTTTCACTGTTTTTTCCGTCAGCTTCAGCGTTTCCGGAAGGTCGAAAACAGTCGCATGCAGGTCGGGATACACCTGGCAGAACGCAATTGCATTCGTCCCGGCGCCACCGCCGAGATCACACATCCGCTCACGCCCAGCCAACTTCAACCGCTTGGCCAAATCAGGGCCACTCTGCTGGCCAATACGATTCAGTACCGCCAGCACATGGCTACCCAACTCAGGATCGGTCTCGAACACATGGCGATCCACCGTCCGCTTCCCCGTACGAATCGTCTCTTCCAGTTTGCCCCAGTTGTTCCACTCGGCGTCGTGTAAGAGCAGCAAATGGCCGACATACTGCGGCGACGACCGGACCAAATACTTGATCGCGATCGATGAGTTCCCGTACAGCTCCGCTTCTTTCGTCAGCAGCTTCATCGCGACCAGCGCATTTAAGAGAAGGCCCAGGGTAGGAGGATCGGCCTGCAGTCGTCCAGCAATGTCCTGATCGGATTTCGGCCGTTCATCGATGGCCGAAAAGACATCCAGCTTCACGGCCGTGAGTAGGATCTTGGTCTCCCAGTAATAGCCGAGCTGAAAGATTTCCGCGAGTGAGAGTTCTCGTGACACACCAGCCCCCTTGGACACAGAAAACAGCCCAGAAGCAAGGATCTTACCTAGATCAGAAACGAAAAGACAAGGCAGGGGATTTGCCGCTTGAGGCTAACCCGATTACGTTGAAGCCCCTTGGAAACGACGAAAGGACTGGCTTTGGTAAAACGGCAGTCATCGGGGAATACACGACCCGTCACGCGTCTTCCAGCTGGATGACTTCCACATGGACTCTGGCGGTGCCCTGTTCCACAAACCCTAGTTGTTCAGCGGCGCCTCGGCTGAGGTCAATGACCCGCTTGCCGGAATCGGGGTTGTGATCACTCGGAAAGGGACCACGGTCATTCACTCGGACAACGATCGACTTGCCGTTTTCCAGATTCGTCACCTGCACATGGATCGGCAGCGGCAAATATTTATGCGCGGCCGTCAGTCCGTTGGGATTGAAGAGTTCACCGTTCGCCGTCATGTGGCCGCCCGGCAGACGCCTGGTTTCCTCCCCGTACCACGAGGCCAAGCCCGTTTCCTCGTACGTCTGTGCATTCACCATGTTCATCGGCACGTACTGCTGGCCCTTGACGGTGTAGGGCGCCGCCTTGACCCGCCCTAGCCGGATCGCCTCTTTCACCGGAAGCCCATCGATGGTCTGAATATCATCTCGGATCAAGGGATACTCCAATGGGGCCCGGACCACTTCAAAGGTAAATTTCCCGATATGATAGACCAGCCTGCTCGCCCCCTTCGTCAACTCATACGCTCCGCTCACCACCCAGATCGTGCCTTTAACCGTCTTTTTCACGACACGATAGCCGGTTTTGGCAACCGAAAAGGTCCCCTTGAGTACGGAGAACGCCCCGTCAATGACGGAGCAGGAGGCATTAGTCAGAAGAGTAGGGACAAGGAGCAGTAGGAGGGCAAGCCTCGTTCGTCGCAGCACTTGATCCGCACCTCCGGCCATGAGGAAATGGAAGATCATAAACCGCCCCTCTCAACTGGATAATCCGGTCATGACCGCACTATGTATCACATCAAAAAGCTGAGACGGATAAAACCCTGAAACGAGAAAGCCTGTGTAGGAAGACTCTGTGGGGGAAATGGGCTGAAAACACGAAGGGCAGCGGGTTGCCCCGCTGCCCTTCGATGACTCAGACTTGCTGAAACGATCTTACTTGATTTCAGCCTGGAGCTTGGCAGCCCCACCATCAGTCACATCCACTTCGAACTCGACCTTCTTGCCCTTTGCGGCGAATGGATGCCAAGCAATCACCTTATGCTTGCCGGCCGGCACATCCTTGATCTCGAACGAACCATCGTCCTTCGCCACAGCGAAGTGTGCATTCGACACCGGGAGGAAGAAGGACTGCATGAACTCATGTTGGTCGCACTGCAAGCGGTAGTACCCTTCCTTCTCCGCACCGCCACGGAAGGTCACCGGCTTATCCAACTTATCGCCCTTCTTTGCGAGACCGATGTTGAAACCAGTCGCGGAAGAGCTTCCCTTCACGGTAAAGCTGTGGGGATTGTGCAGCACGCCGGCCACCGACTTAGGATCTTCGGCATCGGCATCGGTGTTTTCAACTTTGAATGGGCGGGTATTCACCACCACGCCACTGAACGGCTGGAAATCACAGAACGCTGCCACGACTTCCGTTCCGGCATAGCCGTCCATCCAGGCCTTATCCTCGATGTCCACAACGGCCACGACAGCACCCTTCAATCCGCCGTCCTTGCTCACTTCGATCTGCTTCAAGAACCGCTTATCGCCATCCGCTTTGCTCTTGTCAGGAATCTGGGGACAGAACTTCGGGTTCGGGAACTTGGAGAAGAGAAATTCCTTCTGCTCCGCCTTCCCGGCAAATGTCACCTTCCCCGAAATCGTTCCGCCGGCGTACGAGGTGAGAGGCGCCGCGACCAAGGCGACGGCTGCGACACCAAACATCATTGATAACGCACTCTTCATTGGACTGCCTCCTTGTAATTAACGAACATCCTGCCTCCGAACCAACCCGTCTCTCTGGTTTTCATTCACCAAAGTTCTTCTGATTCAGGCCCTATTGTACCCTCGGTCACACTGTGACGAGTCGAGATAGACCGAGTATGTATATGAAATCTTACCGTCCGCTGTCAACCGAAACAAGAGGGACCTGAATGGGCCATCCAGAGTAGCTATTTCCACATCGTCCTGGTACATTTGGCAGAAATTGCACGTCTAGGTGAACCTCCGACTCATGTCACATCCCTCGCGTGAACCACAATGATCGCGTCAACTGTCTCTACCGGCGGGCTTAAACGTACCTACCCGGTCTATGTCACGGTGATGCTCTTCAGCATTATCGTGGGCACTGCCGTAATCGGGGTACCGTTATTTGGTTTCCTCTATGGATACACGTGGTTCGATTGGACGATGTTCGCGCTCCTCTATGTCATCACGGGATTAGGCATTACCGTGGGATACCACCGCCTCATCTCACACCGCAGCTTCAGCTGTCCTGATGGGGTCAAGGCTGTCTTACTCATCGCCGGAGGATGGGCGCTTCAACAGTCCGCGCTCAAGTGGAGTGCCGATCACATCCGCCACCACGCGGCCTGCGACCAGGATGCAGATCCCTACAACGCGAAGCTTGGGTTCTGGCACAGCCACTGTGGATGGCTCTTTGCAGACAAGAAGTACTCGGACGAAAAATATGCGACCAGGCTTCGGCAGGATCCGGTCGTGATGTGGCAACACCGATACTACACCCTCATCTTCCTCTCGGGATTGGCGTTCCCATTCCTGGCAGGCTATCTGTACAACGGCTGGGTTGGGGGGATGAGCTGCTTTATGTTGGCCGGTATCGGACGAACCTTCGCCGTACTGAATTCGACATTTTGTATCAACTCAGTCTGTCATCTGTGGGGAAACCAACCCCATGGCCAAGCAGATTCAAGTCGAGACAGCTGGGCAGTTTCCCTGCTGACATTCGGTGAAGGCTATCACAATTACCACCACACCCATCCAACGGACTACCGCAACGGTCCCCTCTGGTATAACTTTGACCCATCAAAATGGGTGATTTTCACACTGTCTCTCCTCGGACTAGCCTGGTCCCTTCGGACAGCCAATGCCGCTGACCCACAGGCTTCGAACCTATAATCTTTCACCGAATCCCGCTCAATCAGAAAAGAAAACGGGAAAAGACTGCCTGCTTAGTATTTCCGTAATGAGATAGGTGGGAGCTTCAATACAGCTTCGCGAGCAGCTGCCCATAAGGCCTCCATCATCGCCAAGAGATCCGGAGCCGTTCGGGCCAATAGCTTGACGGCGAGGCCGGGTACCGGTGGGGTTGAGACGCCGCCTAATACGGCTCCTGGATTGGTATCCAAGAGCGCAGCAATGGTCGACTCCAATCCAGTCCAGACCTCTGGGGCCAGCGCGTCGTTCACGACGTAGAACGAGGCCACATAATCCCATTCCTCAGCCAGACCGACCACGCCTAAGTCCGTCGCCGGATCAAGGGCATATCGCTCGAGCAGCGAATTCCCATTGGCCGTCGTGATTAGGATTTCGTTTTCCAGGTCGGTAAAGGCCCACCGTTCTCCCCTCGCAATGCGGCCTGAGGCAAGCGCATCCCACAAGAAGAGGGTTGCGCCAGGCCCAACCGTAGCCCTGAGACTCTGCCGAAACCGAGACCCGGCAAAGGGAATCGTATGCTCAGGAAACCATTCGAGAATCGCGCCGGGCTCGACCGCGATGGCGACATGCTGTTCAGATACCAAGCCTTCAGTTTGATACACCCGGTTGGCGGAGGGAGCTGAAATGAGGACATGAGCATGCTGCTCCACCGTCATATCAAGGGACAGATGATCACCCCCAACCAGACCACCGGATGGATTGACCAGTAAGGTATAGGCAGACCCGGTATCGTCGAGATAGATAGGGGGCAGCAGTTTCCAGGGCGTGGTGAAATACGAGTGAGAGATCACCGTACGGTGATCAAGCTTTGTATAAGTTAGCTTCAGCTCACCGACCCGTCCGACTAACTCTGTCGCAAACCGTCCAGGAGATTTTTTCTTCTGGACAGACGTACGTGCTCCAGACGATGTCCTTGGTTGAGACGTACCCGCTTTCCGAGCCGTCCGCTTCCGCTGTCCTTGCTCTGTCGGCATAGTCATGAACGCTTGACTCGTTGCGGGATGCGTTGCTCAACCCACGCCACCACCGCATCCATCCCCTCGCCGGACAGGATATTGGTGAAGCCAAAGGGAAGCTCCCCACGCATCTTGCGGGTATCCCGATCCATGACGGAAAGATCTGCGCGCACATGCGGGGCCAAATCCATTTTATTGATGACGAGAAAATCAGATCGCGTGATCCCCGGTCCACCCTTCCGTGGAATCTTGTCACCGCCGGACACATCAATCACATAAATGACATAGTCCACCAGTTCGGGGCTGAACGTGGCCGCAAGATTATCCCCGCCACTTTCCAAGAAGATCAGCTCCACATCCGGATGCCGGCGCAACAGATCATCGATGGCTTCCTGGTTATGGGATGCATCTTCACGGATCGCCGTATGGGGGCAGCCCCCGGTTTCCACACCAAGAATCCGATCGACCGGAAGTGCGGCACGTTTGGTCAGGATTTCAGCATCGATTTTCGTAAAAATATCGTTGGTCACGGCTGCGAGGCTGAAACGATCGCGCAGCCGCTGACACAGTGCTTCCACGAGCGCCGTCTTTCCCGATCCAACCGGCCCGCCAATACCAATGACTGGAATACCTTGTTTTCTTGCCTGAGTCGGAGTCCAATTGTGATTATGTTCACGATTGAGATCATGCATGATTACGCCTTACGAGCAGATAGCAAAGACTAGACGAGCCTTCACCACCTGTTCCGTTCCTTTCTTAGGTCTGACGATGTTCGGAGGTCTCCCATTAAGAGCGAAACAGTCTCCACTCTAGAGAGCCATGACGCATCGCATAAATATCTTGGATAGGTGACCACGAGCTCATTGCCGTATCGAGGTCAACCTCCCGACTGATCCGTTCAATCAATGGAAGCCATTCGCCCAGGATACGCTGGCCCTCATGTTGACCGATAGGACTCAACCGCATCGCGGAGGAGATGAACCCCACGGCCGTTTGGTACAAGAAGGCTCCGGCAGTTTCTTCCGGGTTCCAGCCACACGAACCCATGGTAAGTCCAAACGTCACAGATAGATGACCTGGGGCGCGATCGGCTTCTACTTCATCACGATATTCATTCAGGATCGACTTGGCTCGCATCTGATCCGCCGCGACCCTGATCACTTGTCGCCCCATCTGGCGGCTGGCCATGCGCGATTCTCGACCAAGCTTGGTCGCCTCAAGCGCTCGATCAATCTGAACCGCAACCTGCAGCAATCCCTTTGAAGCCGCGCGATTCGCTTGCTTGACGGCAAGCACCTCCCGGCGGCTCATCCCCCCACGCAGCAGATCCTCAACATACTTGGCCAACTGATCGGACGTCTTGACAGCCCCGCCCTGGACCGCTGCTTCCAGCCCTGAGGAAAAGGCATAGCCTCCGGAGGGGAAAAACGTATCGACGAACCGTAACCCTTCAAGCAATGCGGGGGTATTCATGTTACACGATGAAAAAACAACAACAGCCGGCCGACTACCGTGACAATCACTCCAAACCAATAGTCGAGCCGGCTGTCTTGTTCGTTAGAACAATTGATACCGTTGTGCCAACGGCAACACAATGGCCGGCTCACAGATGAGCGGCACACCATCCGCAGTCACAACGTAGGTCTCTGGATTCACTTCCATTTTCGGAAGTGCGTCATTCAGCTTGAGATCGCGCTTGCCGATGCTCCGGCAGTTCTTGACTGCCGCCACCCGCCGCTGCAAACCAAGCCGCTTTGGAATCTCATGATCTATAGCCGCCTGTGACAGGAAGGTGAAGCTGGTGCTCGTTAACGCACGGCCAAAAGCGCCGAACATCGGCCGACTGATGGTCGGTTCCGGTGTTGGGATGGATGCATTCGGATCACCCATCTGGGCCTGTGCGATAAATCCATTCTTCAAGACCATCTCGGGTTTTACGCCGAAGAACTCGGGTTTCCAAATCACCAGGTCTGCTATTTTCCCGACTTCTACAGAACCAACTTCATGTGCAATACCATGTGTAATGGCCGGATTGATCGTATACTTGGCCACATAACGTCTCGCACGGAAATTATCGTTCTGATCAGAGTCTCTCCCACTAACCGGCTTGAGGTGTCCCCGTTGAACCTTCATCTTATGCGCCGTTTGCCAAGTTCTCGTGATGACCTCTCCGATGCGACCCATGGCCTGTGAGTCCGATGACATGATGCTGATTGCACCCATATCATGCAGGATGTCTTCCGCGGCAATGGTTTCACGTCGGATACGGGACTCAGCAAATGCGACGTCTTCCGGGATCCGTGAGTTTAGATTATGACACACGATCAACATGTCCAGATGCTCGTCCATCGTGTTGATCGTAAACGGCATCGTGGGATTCGTTGAAGACGGCAGCACATTCGGCTCTCCGCAAATCTTGATGATGTCCGGCGCGTGACCACCACCCGCACCTTCCGTGTGGAAACTGTGGATCGCTCGCCCCTTGATCGCCTTGATCGTATCTTCGATATATCCGGCTTCATTGAGTGTATCGGTGTGGATGGCGACCTGCACATCGTAGCGGTCAGCTACGCTCAAGCAGGTATCGATGGCCTTGGGGGTTGTTCCCCAGTCCTCATGTAGTTTCAGTCCGATAGCCCCAGCCTCAATCTGCTCATTCAAGCCCTCAGGACGTGAGGCATTGCCCTTCCCTAAGAACCCAAGATTGATGGGAATACCTTCCGAAGCTTCCAACATCCTATGGATGTTCCAGGGGCCAGGCGTACAGGTCGTGGCACTGGTTCCGCTTGAAGGACCAGTCCCACCACCGATCATCGTGGTCAAACCAGCCGATAACGCCTCCCAACATTGCTGTGGGCAGATGAAATGGATGTGCGTATCCAGGCCACCAGCCGTAATGATCTTGCCTTCGCCGGAAATCGCTTCCGTTCCTGGACCGATTTCCATACCTGGAGTCACACCCGGCATGAGATCCGAGTTGCCCGCCTTACCGATCCCGACGATCCGGCCGTCCTTAATGCCGATGTCGGCCTTGATGACGCCGGTGTAGTCAAGGATAAGGGCGTTTGTGATCACACAGTCGAGCTGCCCGCTGGCGCTGGTCGCACGAGCAGACTGGCCCATGCCATCACGAATGGTTTTCCCGCCGCCGAAAACGGCTTCTTCTCCGGGGACGGTCCGGTCTTCTTCGACTTCGATGATCAAGTCCGTATCGGCAAGCCGAACACGGTCGCCGGTCGTGGGTCCATACAGAGATGCATATTGTTTGCGTGGAATTTTCACCGGGCGCCTCCTTTTCCAAATCCGCGATCAGCGGCGAGTCCAACAGCCTTGGCTTTGACTTTCGGATCATCCAACAACCCTTCGGTCAATCCATTCACACCCTGAGCCAGCCGGTTACCGGCAAGAGCCACGAGTGTCACCTTCTTTTCTTCACCCGGCTCAAAGCGGACGGCCGTGCCGGCCGGAATGGCGAGCCGGAACCCGAAGGCCTGCTCGCGGTCAAACTTGAGCGCGCGGTTCGACTCGAAGAAATGGCAGTGTGAACCGACTTGTATTGGACGGTCACCCAGATTCTTGACTGTCAGGTCTTTCGTTTCCCGTCCCTTGAATACCTCGATATCACCGCCGACCGTCGTTATTTCGCCGGGGATGATCGGAGCGTTCAACTCAGCCTTGACTGCCGCAGCTAAAGCTTCCCTTGTTCTCGTGGTTGCATCCTGGAGCTTCTTCTGCTTCGCCGCTCCCGCGCCACTGACCCTCGTAATCAAGGATTCATTTGCGGCAAACACCATACCAGAGTGAGCTGAATTGCTGAGGAACGACGCCGCTCCAACCCCAGCCGCCACACGTCCGCTGTTCGCGAGAAACTGGCGTCGGGACGTGCCAGCTTTCTCGGAAGCCGTTTCTTTTCCAGTATCCTTTCCAGGAACTTGGGGCTCGTCTATTTTCATGTCACGTCACTCCTTCTTCATACCGGGTTGATATGCAACCCTTCGTTAAGGTTCCTACGAATTTACGGAATCGGATTGTGAACGGTCACGAGCTTGGTTCCATCTGGGAACGTCCCTTCGACCTGAAAATCACGAATCATCTCCGGCACGCCGGGCATGACATCATTGCGTGACAGGAGCTTCGTCCCGTAGGTCATTAATTCCGCAACCGTTTTGCCTTCACGAATTCCTTCCAATACCGCGGCGGTCATATAGGCGACAGCCTCCGGATGGTTCAGCTTGAGACCGCGCCTCTTGCGGTCGCCCGCAACCTGTGCCGCCACATAAATCATGAGTTTGTCCTGCTCTCTCGGACTTAGACGCATAGCTCCTCCTCTCTAACAGATGAGATTGATTCCTACTTCAAGGCACGCATCGAACGACACTAGATTACTGCTAAGAACACTGACTTGCACACAAATTAGAATCGCTAGCCAAACGACCTCGCGAATAAATAAGCAATACAAACAAAAATGTCAGCGGCGAAACGGTTCACCTGTTGGCCTCTTTAGCACGGCATATCTCTAAACCAAATGACCGCCCAAAATAGCCCACATGGTTCAGGAGCACAGCTTTCGTCTAATCCGCAGAAGCAAGCCTGTCGATATCCTATGCCTACTATCCCACTTTACAGAGCAGCTCGCAGGTTCAATTTCCCGTAGCCGACCGTGCCAACGTCACCAGCATCCAGAGGCCTACCGACACGCTGGCAAGACTGGCTGCTCCCTGCACCCCCCTGAACAGTCGCCGGTTGAGCGATCGTGAATAAATAACCGGAATACTGATCGTCAGACCGATCATCATCATACCGATGATCGAACCGATGCCGAAGATCAGAATTGATAAGAGTCCCGACGTCATATCGGTTGTCGTCGCAAGAATCATCAACATCAATGCAGCTGATCCGGCCAACCCGTGCGCCATCCCGATACAGAGAGGACGGATCGAGTCCATGATCCAATGCCGATGACCGTGACCTTCTTGTCGTTGATGGCTATGGAAGTGTACGTGCTGCTCGCCATCGTGCTGATGGCTGTGCACGTGCCATCGCTCCCGATAGAGTTTTCTGGCGAGCGTCACACCGAGAATGATCAGGAGCAGGGCGACTCCCGCTTCGGCGGCCATTTCGAATTGAGCAGGAATGCGCAGTCCCCAGGCAAGCACGACCGATCCGACGAGTAGCAGCGTCAGGGTATGCCC
>WBZP01000575.1_pt1 | contig 49329 bp, 67 predicted proteins | sample 5204301 | NCBI WGS metagenome assembly WBZP01 (sample SAMN12412401, study PRJNA552823) | activated sludge metagenome | isolation source: activated sludge from nitrification reactor of wastewater treatment plant... | place: USA: Pennsylvania | collected 2017
GTTGCAGGGCGGCGCACTGAAGTGACCCATCGCCACCTGAAAGGCATGACATGACACCGAAGTTCCGGCAGGTTCTCTACGCCATCGGCACCGTCGCGTTCGCCGCGCTGACCGTGCTGGCCACCTTCAAGGTCATCGACCCCAACACCGCCGCCAGCGTGTCCGCGGCGCTGACCGCGGTGTTCGGACTGTTCGGCGTCTCGCTGTCCGGGGTGGCCGCCTACCACACCACCAAGCAGATCAACGGCGGAACCTACGACCCCACCCCGGCGCCGGCGCCCGAGGACCAGGTCATCACCGGCCTCAATGGGGTCCTGGCCCAGAAGGCCGCCGCCGAGGCCGCCGTGGAGAAAGTCAAGGACGCCATCGGCAGCGCGGTGGGCCAGGTGCCCGTCCTCGGGCCGCTGGCGCAGCAGGCCATCGACTCCCTGCCGGGATGAGCCCGAGTGCGTTCATCCGCATCGGTGGGCGCGTCTTCACCTCCAGCAGCGCATGGCGGCGCGTGCCGTTCCAGCCCGTCCTCTACCTGCTCCTGTGGGCCGGATCGGTGCGCATCATCCTCGGCGACGCGCCACCGGTCCCGTTCGACAACGTGGGCCCCTGGGTCGACGTCGGTTGGAATGTCCTGTCGGTGGCCAGCCCACCGCTGGCGTTGTGGTCGTGGTGGCTGATCCTGCACTCGCGCCTGCCGCGCGCCGCCCTGGTGGGGTTGTGGATGCGATTGTCGGCCGACGTCGGCCAGTTCATCGCGCTGCTCGTCTTCCACCTGGCCACCGCACTCAAAGACGGGTGGCCCGGGGAGTCGCACGCCTACATGCGCTACGCCTACGCCGCCGTGATGGCCTTCGTCTGGATGCTGATCCTCCGCGACTCCTGGGCGATCAGTGTCACCAACCGGCTCGCCGGAACGCTGCGGTGAGCGAGGGTGGCGGCGTTCTGGCGACGCTCATCACCGGCGGGCTGGCCGCCGCGCTCGGCGGCGTGTTCACCGCGGTGCTGCAGGCGGTCTCCCGCCACGGTGAGTCCAAGGCTTCCGCCGCCGACCTGGTCACCAAGGCCGCCGGGGCGATGGTCGACCGCCTCGAGGCCGAGGCCAAACAGGCCCGCGCCGAACTCAAGGAGCTGACCCGGGAGAACAAGACGCTGCGGGACGTGGTGGTGCTGCTCACCGAGGTCCTCGACGAGGTCATCCCGCAGCTGGACGCACCGCAGGAGGCGCTGGTGAAACTCAAGGCCGCCAAGCGGGCCGCCCAGAGAGCCGTGTAGATGCTCGGCGCGATCCTCGTCATCCTGCCCGTATTGGTGATGGCCCGGCTGTGTTGGCGCCGGTTCGTCGGGAGCCTGCGCCGGCGATGAACACCGGCCCACTGACCCACCACCTGATGAAGGCCCGCGAACTCACCGAGGGCCAACCCGAGCTGGAGGTGGCGCTGTTCGCCATCGACTGCGCGCTGCTGGTCGTGCGTCAGGTGCATCACCGTGGGCAATGAGCAGCGCATCCGCGAGGCCATCCAGACGCTGCTCGACGAGCACGGCGACGGCTGGACGCTGACCCAGCTGGTCCTCGTGATGGGCCTGGAGCGCGTCCACGACGGCCGCATCGAGTCCACCGCCTGGTACTGGTCCCCGCCGGATCAACCCGACTGGATGACCACCGGACTGCTCGACTCCGCGATGGAGATCCGCGAGGAGTCCGACACCGAGTACTGACACATGCCCAACCTTGAAAACAGGTCGGTAGATTTCAAGCGCCCCCGCCGGTTCGCCGCGCGGGGGCGTTTCTTGCGTTTGACTGACACTGTCAGTGGTGCGTGAAGTTTCCCCAGGTCGCGGTATGCAATTTCGTGCAACATCACCTTGATCGGGAGAGTCACGAAAAAGCGGCCGCGGCGCTAGCCCATACGCTCGGGCTTGACCCTGGTGGCGATGGATCTTCTGGTTCCCCGGACGAGATCGCTGACGAGTTGCTGACTGACGCCGAACTCGCTGGCGAGTGAACTCTGGCTGATACCTCCGGCCGCGTAACGGCTCCTGATCTGGCCTACCTGCTCGTCTGTCAGCTTGTGCTGAATCTTGTTCTCGCCGTTCAATGTTCGACCCTTGGCCAAGGCGTCCCGATTGTTGTCGCCACGGGTGCCGAGGAAAAGATGCTCGGGATTGATGCATGGCGGGTTGTCGCAGCGATGGCACACCCCGTTTCCGGTCGGTTCTTGACATGGTTCCTTTCCGTTCCTACAGTGTGCGGAATGAACAGGAACGACGATCCGGTCCGCGTCGGAGCCACCATCAAGGCGCTGCGCGAGGCATACGGATGGAAACTCGGGAAGTTCGCCGTCGCAGTCGGCACCACCCACCCGCATCTGTCGAACATCGAATCCGGCCGCAAGCGCTGCACGCCGGAAATGGCCCGCAAGGTCGCTGACACCCTCGGCGTCCCCCTGGCTGCTATCACCACCTCCCGCCCGATGGAGGAAGTGGCATGAGCGCCGACCTCGTCCCCGTCGCCGTTCCCGGTACCAACCGGAAGATCATGGCGACCCGTATCGACGGGAAGCCGGTCGTATCCATCCGCCATGCCTGCGAGGCAATCGGCATGGAGCCTGCCCGTCAGATTCAGAAGCTAAACAGCAGGTCATGGGCAACCGTGTACATGATGCCCACGGTTGCCGCCGATGGCAAAACGCGCGCAATGGCGATGGTGGACCGCCGCACGTTCACTATGTGGCTCGCCACCATCGACACGAGGCGCGTATCGGCCGATGCCCGCCCTGTCATCGAGGCGTTCCAGGCTGAGGCTGCCGACGCGCTGGACGCCTACTTCAATGAGCGCAGCATTGTCGCCCCGCCGCTCAACCAGTTCGACGTCCTCCGCGCCGCCATCGACCAGATCGAGGCCGCCCAGCGCGACGCCGCCGAAGCCCGTGCGATCGCCGCGAACACCGAGGCCCGCCTGGATGCCATCGAAGGCAAGCACGACTGGTTCTCGGCCATCGCCTACGCGCGACTGAACGGACTACCGACGCACACCGAATACCTGAAGAGGCTCGGCGGCTGCGCTGGCCAGATCGGCCGGTCGCACGGTGTCGAACCCACCCGCGTTCAGCACCAGTTGTACGGCTGGGTCAACTCCTGGCCCGCCTGGGTCTGGGATCTCGCCGCCGAGGGGTTCGGCGCGTGATCCTGCACGCCCTTCCCGACGTCGCCGCCCAGTGGGGGATCGGCGAGCAGATGAAAGAGCCCGAGCGCTGGCTGACCCGCCAGATCGCCTCGGGCAAGTTCCGGGCCCGCCGCATCGGCCGGCGCTGGATGATGACCGACGACGACCTGGCCTACAACCTTGACCAGCTCGCCAACGTCGCCGATCGTCCTGTCGCCGACCCGGAGCCCGCCGAGCACGGCGTCGGCGTCCCGTCGCTGGCCTCGATGCGGCGCAGGCGGTCGGCATGACCATCCTGCTCTTCCTCGGCGTCTGGTTCTTGGTGTCGGTGCCGTTCATGATTTTCCTCGGCAAGTTCATCGCTCAGGGCGACCTCACCGACTACGTGATCGTCCCGCGTGACGGGGGCGAGCAGTGACAGTCCTGCTCATCGACGCGCTCATCGCGTTGACCAAACTCGTCGACCGCGGCCTGACCGCTGTCGAACAAAGCGTGCGTCTCCGGGCTACTCCCCCCGGGCCTGTCGATGACGCACAGCCCGCCGGGGCCGCACGCGGTTGTGCAGCCAGCGACGCCGGCCCCGGCGGGCACCCCATCGAGCCGACGTCGGAACTACTGACCGAGGCGGCCGCCGAAATCCAGAACCTCGGGCAGATGGCGTATTCGATGCGCCAGCCCTGGATCGAGGGCTTCGCCGCCGAATTGCGCGACCGCGCAGCGACTTTCGCCGCACACGGCGATTGAAAAAGGGCGCCGCCCGCAGCACCGGGCGACGCCAACCCACTGAGAGAACGGAGAGAACCGCAGTGAGCAATAAGGAGTATAGCCGTGAGGAGATCGCGCAGATCTTCATCGAGGCGCACGGTGACCAGGTCGGCGGCTATACCGACGATAAGGCAGAGAAGGTCCGGGCCGCGTTTCATTACCTGCTCGGCCGATTCATGATCACCCAGCAATTCGCCGACTCGGTCCCCGGTTTTGAGTACCTGGCCACCACATCGGCGGTGTCGGAATGAGCAACATCATCCCCATCTGGACTCCGCAGGACAGCATCGACACCGCGCAGGCATTCGCGGCCGAGCTGGACGCCGCCGAACGCGGCCGGCCCGAGAAGCCGCGCTGGACGTCGAAGCTGTTCGGCCGCTCCAGGTTCCGGCGGGCGCGCATCCTCGACGGCCTGGCCGTCGCTCTGCTCATGGCGTTGATGGTGGCGCTGGGAACGGTCGTCTTCGCCGCCAGCGCCAAGGCCGACACCGATCCGACTCCCGCGGTCATCGACTACGTCGTCACCTACGGGTCCGGTGCCATATGCCCGGTCATCGACAACCACTACTCAATACCCGGGCTGATGGGCGTCCTGCTGGCCATCGAGAAGGACGGCTTCACCGGCTACCAGGCAGGCCAGATCGTGGGCATGTCGGTCGCCGAGTACTGCCCGCGCAATCAGCCGCTGCTCGACCGGTTCGTGGCGGTGTACGGGGACAAGGCGGCGGTCGCGTGAGCCTCTACGACTACCGGATCTCTGCCAACATCGTGCGGAGCGACCCTCCGTTCGACGCCATCATCATGGCGGCATTGCGTAAGGCCGACACCTTCAATGCGCGCATTCTGCGTGCGGCTTTCCCCGAGGTGTGCGAGGAATTCGCGGCCCGCTACAACGCGCCCGGCGGAACTCTTCCCGACGACCCGGAAGGCCACCAGTGACGATTCCAAATGACTTTAGAACCCGCATCATGCGAACCCTGTTTCGCCTGGGTGTTTCTGTGCCGCAGATCAATCCAACTGTGAATGCCTTCATATCTGAATTAGAAAAGAGAATTTCCAGCGCAATAAAGTCTTACGCAGATTCAGAACGTGCAAGTGCGATAACCGACTCCGACAGTTATCTGCGCCGGTTCGATGTCACGGCATATGAAGCGATGAAGAACTTGGCCGAAGATGCCGACGACATTGCCCGATATGCACTCTCCGCTTGGTCTGATGCCGACGCGCCGATCCGCGACGTGTCGACTGACCTGCCAGAACTGGAGCCCAAATGACGTGTGCGAGCGTAAGTCGATTACCGATGCGGAAAGTCGCATGATCTCGGTTCGAGCGGCCGCCGTCAACGTGTGGCTGGACTTCGGCACCGGGATCACCGTTGCCGCAGCGGGTTTGGTCATATTCTACGCCGCCGGATGGTGGGAGGACAGGAAATGAGCGACTACGAACTGGGCTGGTACGACGCCCTCGCCGCGTGCCAGAAGATGCTGGCCGCCAAAGCCGCCGAATGCCAGCGCAACGAGGATGCCGCACCGCTGGGCAACCCCATGAAGTCGATCGCGTTCGGCGGGCGCATCGAACTGCTGGCCGCCGTCGAATCCCTGTGCCACATCACGCCGATCCGCGAGGAGGTCGCCGGATGACCTGGACAAGAACACGCTGCCCGGTCTGCCACAACGACGTGACACCGACGATCAAGGGCAACATCGCGGCGCACTTCGACCGGCTGCGCATCGACAAATGCCCGGCCGGTGGCGAACCGTTCCACATCGGAGTTCCCTACGGACCCGAGTTCGTTGGAGTCGAGTCGTGAACGACCGCGCGGAATGGAGGGCCGCACTACGCGGGCCGCAACCGATGGGAGTCTGCCGGCAGGGACACCACGACATGGTGCGGCTGCGCGACGGCGGGAAAGTGTGCACCGTGTGCGGTCTGACAGTGACCCCGGACGAGGTGGCGTAATGGCTACCCCCAGCGAGAGATTCGGCGGCCTTATCCGAGGCGTCCCCGACGGCTCCTATCACGCCGACCGTAACACCCTGTCCTCGACGGGTGCCCGCAAGTTGCTGGCGCTGCCGGCCCGCTACCGCTACGAACGCGACAACCCGCCGGGCTCATCCAAGGCGTTCGACTTCGGACACCTGGCGCACCGGCTCATCCTCGGGGAGGGCGGCGACATTGTCGTCGTCGGGGCCGACAACTGGATGAGCAAAGCGGCCAAAGAGGCCCGCGACATCGCGCGACTAGCAGGGAAGATTCCCTGCCTGCGTGCCGAACATCAGGCCGCCCAGGACATGGTCGACGCCGTCATGGCCAACACCACCGCAGCGGAGCTTCTGGCCGACGGGGAAGCTGAACTGTCGGGGTATTGGCGCGACGAGCCGACCGGCGTGGGTTTGCGGTTCCGGGCTGACCTGATGACCACACTGGACACCCGCACTGTGTGCGTCGACGTCAAGACCACCGTCAGTGCCGATCCGGCCGAATTCGGCCGCAGCGTGGCGAAGTTCGGCTATCACCTGCAGGCGTTTTGGTACCTGCGGGGACTGGCCGCGCATGGCATTGACGACGCGCGGTTCCTGTTCCTGTGTATCGAGAAGTCCCCGCCGTACCCGGTGAGCGTCATCGAACTCGACGACGAGGCACTCGCCGAGGGCGGACGGCTGATGCGCAAAGCCATCGACCTGTTCGCCCGCTGCTGCGACACCGGCCAGTGGCCCGGCTACGGCGATCTCATCCACACCGTCTCGCTGCCCCACTGGGCGCTACGCGAGGCCAACGATGAAGCAGCCAAACAACTCATCAACGAGCTTAAGGGGATATCAGCATGACCACCGTCGAACGCGCCAACGTCAAACCGTCACTGGCGCAACTCATCTCCCAGATGCGCCCGGAGATCGCGCGCGTACTGCCGAACCAGATGAATCCGGACAGGATGGCGCGCATCGCAACGACCTGCGTGAAGCGCACGCCGGCGCTGGCCCGCACCACCCCCGAATCCTTCCTCGGGGCGCTGCTCACCGCATCGCAGCTGGGGCTGGAACCGGGGCCGACCGGGGAGGCCTATCTCGTCCCCTACGGCACCGAATGCACGTTCATCATCGGATACCGCGGGCTGATCAAGCTGGCCCGCAATTCCGGTCAGCTGCGCGACATCTGGGCCGAGGTCGTCTACGAGCGCGACACCTTCAAGTACACCCTCGGCCTTCACCGCGACTTGATCCACGAGCCGGCCGCCGGGGACCGCGGCAAGCCGGTCGCCGTCTACGCCGCCGCCGAATTGGCCGACGGCGGGCGCCCGTTCGTGGTGATGACCGTCGCCGAGGTTGAGGCGATCCGCGCCCGGTCCAAGGCGGGCCGCTCCGGGCCGTGGGTGACCGACTTCGGCGCTATGGCCAAGAAGACCGCGGTGCGCCAGCTGGCCAAGTGGCTGCCGCTGAGCGCCGAGATGACCGCCGCGGTGAACCTCGACGGATCGGTGCGCACCGACATCGGCCAACTGGTCGACGTGGAACCGGAATTCATCGACGCCGAGGCTGAGCCCGCCGACGCAGCACCGCAGACCACCGATGACGACCGCTCCGACGAACTACTCGAAATGGAGACCGAATGAGCTACGACGACCTCCCTATCATCCAGTGTAAGCCCGGCCCGAGTGACGCCGAGCTGGAGGCCGACCGCGACGCCAAACACGCCGCCGCCGTCGCCGACTGGCAGCGCCGCCAGCTCTGCGGCCACCGGGAATGGGAGTGCGACTGCTGGCCGGTGGGAGAGGTGACAGCGTGAGTTACGCAGAGTTCCTGGCCGATAAGGCGCAGTTGGCCGATTCCGGCGGGTTCGAGCCCGTCAACCTGCCCGCGCATCTGTTCGACTACCAAACCAACCTCGTCGAGTGGGCGGTACGCAAGGGCCGCGGCGGAATCTTCGCCGACTGCGGACTGGGCAAGACGCCGATGGCGTTGGCGTGGGCCGACCAGATTCACCGCCACACCGGCAAGCCGGTGCTGTTCCTCACCCCGCTGGCCGTCGGGTTCCAGGTCGCCACGGAGGCAGAGAAGTTCGGCCATGATGCCGCGCTGTCCCGCAACGGGCAGGTGTCCGCGCCGATCACGATCACCAACTACGAGCAGCTCGAGAAGTTCGACTGGCGCGAGTTCGGCGGCGTGGTGTGCGACGAATCCTCGGCGATCAAAGCGTTCGACGGCAGCCGGCGCGCCGAGGTCACCGAGTTCATGCGGCGCATACAGTTCCGGCTCCTCGGTACCGCCACCGCCGCCCCGAACGACTACATCGAGCTGGGCACCTCGAGCGAGGCCCTCGGATACCTCGGCTACATGGACATGCTCGCAAGGTTCTTCGTCAACGACACCCGCTCGGTGTCAAGCCGTGGCCGCGATATGGGCGGCAAAGCGTTGGAGTGGCGACTTAAAGGGCATGCCGAGAAGCCGTTCTGGCGCTGGGTCTCATCGTGGGCACGGGCGATCCGCCGACCGTCGGACTACGGATACAGCGACGATCGACATCACCTGCCAGAGTTGATCGTCCGCGAAACCAAAGTGGAAGCCCACCGGCCAGCCAAGGGGACGCTATTCGACGTTCCGGCGCATGGACTTCGTGAGGAGCGTGAAGAAAACAGGCGCACTCTCGTCGAACGATGCGAGGCTGCGGCTACCGCATTAGAGCACGCCGAGACGGCAGTCGCGTGGTGTCACCTCAACGATGAATCGGCGCTACTGGCCGAACTGATCGACGGCGCAGTCGAAGTCGCCGGGTCCGAGGCGGCCGAGGCGAAAGAGGAAAAGCTGGCCGCGTTCACCCGCGGGGACATCCGGGTGCTGGTAACCAAGCCGGCGATCGGGGCGTGGGGATTGAACTGGCAGCATTGCCACCGAATGACCTATTTCCCGTCTCACTCCTATGAGCAGTGGTATCAGGCCGTCCGACGCTGCTGGCGGTTCGGCCAGCGCAACCCCGTCGAGGTCGACGTGATCACCACCGAGGGCGGCTCGAAGGTGCTGGCCAACCTGCAACGCAAAGCCGACCAGGCCGACCGCATGTTCACCGAACTGGTCACCCACATGAACCACGCCCGCGCGATCGACGCGCATGACTACTCAACACCTTTGGAGGTTCCCGCATGGCTGGCGTCCTAGACCAACAGATCACCGACCGATGGGCGATCTACAACGCCGACTGCATGGACATGCTCGCCGCGATACCGGAGAAGAGCATCCATGCGACGATCTACAGCCCGCCGTTCTCCGGGCTGTACCACTACTCGTCCGACGACCGGGACATGTCCAACGCCCGCAACTACGACGAGTTCTGGCAGCACTACGGGTTCATCATCGACGAACTGTTCCGCGTCACCATCCCGGGTCGGCTGTCTGCGGTGCATGCCGCCCTGGTCCCCACCGGCAACAGCGGATCCGACGCGTACACCGACTTCCCGGGCGATGTGATCCGCGCCCACCAGGCCCGCGGCTGGCTGTTCGTCGCCCGCCACGTCATCTGGAAAGAGCCACTGGCGGTGCGCAATCGGACGCTGGCGAAGAACCTTGCGCATCGGACCATCTGCGACGACGGTGCGATGGGTGGCGTCGCGGCCGCTGATGAACTGCTGATATTTCGCAAGCCAGGCAATGCCGCACCGGTCATCCACCCCAACGGACTACACAACGGATATGCCGGCGGTGAACCAATACCTGCCGAGCTGCTCAAGTACCGCGGCCTGGACGGCGACCAGAAAACCAACCGCTACTCGCACTGGATCTGGCGCCGCTACGCCTCCTCGGTCTGGGACGACATCCGGCTAGATCGCGTGCTGCCATTCCGGGATGCCAAAGACGAGGACGACGAGAAGCACGTCCACCCGCTGCAGTTGGATGTGATCGAACGATTCCTCGACCTACGCACAAGACCCGGCGAACGCGTCCTAACGCCGTTCATGGGCGTCGGTTCTGAGGTATACGCCGCAGTGCGTATGGGGCGCTTTGGAATTGGAGCCGAACTCAAGCCGTCCTACTTCCAGCAGGCGCTGCGCAACCTCGCAGCCGTCGATGACGAGATGCCGGTGGCCGAGGTCGCCCTCTTCGACACCGAGGCGCTCGCGTGAAAGACGAACTGTCTCATCCCTGCCCGGTCTGGTACGGCATCCGCGAGACCGACACCCTGAATACCAAGGTGGCCAAGGAGTCCGCAGACGAGCGCCACATCTGCCTCGCGGGTGGATCATTGGTGCTGACTCGGGAGCATGGGTATATCCCTATCGAGACCATCGAACCGGGGATGCACACGCTGACCCACATGGGCCGCTGGCAACGTGTGATGCAGTTGCGGTGCAACGGTATCGCAAAGGTGGTGCGTACTACCGCGCAAGGTGTCGCTGACTTGCGGACCACGCCAGACCATAAACTCTGGACGCGTCGTGCCACGTCAAAGTGGGCTGAGAAGAAGTCGGCGATGGCGAACGATCCCGAGTGGATGAACGCCGAGTACACGAAGTCGTCGTACCTGAACCTGCCGCTCGCTCCTGTTGAGGAATCGAAGCTGACGGCGCAGGAGTGGTGGATTGTTGGTCGGTGGCTGGGTGATGGGCACCACGGCGGGCATAAGAGGAGTGGCGCCCGAAACGGCAAAGGGCAGTTCATCATCTCGTGCTCGCACGATGAGGTAGATGAACTGGTTGCGCGGCTGGGAGTTCACGCGGGCCATGCGGCAACGGTTACTGCGACTCAGATTGCAGTCGTTAACTTGCGCGCTGAGGTTCGCGATGTTCTTAGCCGATGCGGCAAGGGCGCCGCCAATAAGCATCTGCCGGGTGAGGCGTTCACATTGAACGCTGAATTGTCTGAATCACTGCTGGCGGGGTACTTGTCCGCCGATGGGCACTATGTCGAGCGTTACGACCGGACCTGTGCTTCGTCAGTGTCGAGGGCACTTCTGCTTGGGATGGCGATGGTGGCGCAGCGTGCTCGCGGAGTTGTCGCCAGCGTGTATGCCGGCCGCCCGGAACGTGTGGGCACCATCCAGGGCCGAACTGTTCGGATGTCGCAGGACTGGATCATGTCGTTTCGTGAGTCCGAGGGCTATCGGCAGTCGGGGTGGATCGGCGACGACGGAGCTTGGAAGAAGGTTCGGCGAATCGAGGATTCCGGCGAGACGGACGTTTGGGATATCCAGGTTGAGGGCGATGAGTCGTTCGTCGCCGAGGGGGCTGTTGTTCACAATTGCCCGCTGCAACTCGGGTTCATCGAGCGGTGCGTTCGGCTCTGGAGCAACCCGGGTGAGTTGGTGCTGACACCATTCGCCGGCATCGGGTCCGAGCTGTATCAAGCCGTGAAGCTCGGCCGACGCGCTATCGGCATCGAAACTGAAGCCGTCCTACTGGCGTACGGCTGTGGAGAACATGACCGAGTTGGAGGCTGAGATGGATGCGCCGACCCTGTTCGATGAGGTGGCCGGGTGAAGCGGCTCATCGCGATCACCGCGGCAGTAGTGCTGACAGCGCCGGCCGCGAACGCGTTCCCCGTCGTCGGGGGCAACGGGCTCACCCCGAACGCGTGGGCGCTGGTGCAGTACATCCAGGCCACCTACCCGGGCGTGCAGTCCATCGGCGGGGTACGGGCCGATGCGCTGCCTGATCATCCGTCTGGCCACGCCCTGGATCTAATGATCGGCAGCAACATGGGGCTCGGCGATGCGATCTACGCCGACCTGTCAAACCACATGGGGCAGCTCGGCATTCGTTACCTGCTATGGCGCGTGCCGGATCACTTCAACCACGTCCACGTTACGACTTTCTGATGCGGATCGGGTCGTTATTCAGTGGCGCGGGAGGCCTCGACCGGGCCGTCGAATCGGTGTTCGGGGCCGAGTTGGCGTGGTTCAGCGAGATTGATCCCGCCGCATCGAAGGTTCTCGCCTACCGGTTTCCGGGTGTGCCGAATCTGGGCAGTGTGACCGAGATCGACTGGGCGGCAGTTGAGCCCGTTGACATCGTGTGCGGCGGGTGGCCGTGTCAACCATTCAGCCTCGCCGGGAAGCGAAAGGGAATCAATGATGAGCGTGCCTTGTGGCCTCACGTCGCGGGAGCCATTCGCGTACTTCGACCGCGATTCGTCGTGCTGGAGAACGTGTCAGCCGTGCTTACCGCTGGAGAGTTTGACCGAGTCGCCGCCGACCTGGCCTCGTGCGGGTATGGCATCCGGTGGACTTGCGCGAGAGCTTCCGATGTTGGCGCCCCTCACCGACGGGAACGCCTGTTTGTCGTTGCCCACGCCCAAGGCGACGGATGGGACGAAGGGCGGCCCGAACCAGCGTGGCTCGTCGGGGGATTTGATGCTGCCGTCCGCGGTGATGGAGCTGTAGACCTTCTGCCGACGCCTTCGTGCGCGGATGGTGGTGGTGGTCATCTCACACGGTCTGGCGCCCGCGGCGATGAACTCCTACTGCCAGGCGTAGCCCGGGCATATGCCACAGGTGACCTGCTACCCACGCCGGCTGCGCGGGATTGGAAGGGTAGCGATTCTCGTTCCGACCATGAACGGCACTCGCCAGGGCTGGACGCCATCACCTACCACCTCCCGACACCGGCAGCGGCAGATGGGCATCGTGGCCCGGACTTCGCGCGCGCGCAACGTGACGGCTCCGGCGGGGACGACCTCCACACCATCATGGCCCGTCTGCTCCCGACGCCCGCCGCCAGTGACGCCACTGGCGGCGGGCGTCATCCCGACGCACGCGTAGGGCATTCCTCCCAAATCATCGACACTGCGCTGCTACACGGCACACCCGCATGGGGCAAATACGAGCCAGCGATACGGCGGTGGGAGCACCTGACCCGGCCCGCACCAGCACCCACCGAACCCAACTCGAAGGGCAATCCCCGTCTCGCAGCAGCCTTCTCGGAGTGGATGATGGGCTGGCCCGCAGGTTGGGTCACCGACCCCGCCATCGGAATCAGCCGCAACGACCAGTTGCGGATCGTGGGCAACGGAGTCGTCACGCGATGCGCAGAAGCGGCGATCAGCTACCTCCTGGGCTGTGAGGCGTCATGAATATGAGTCGCAAGTGTCGGTGTGCAAGCGAATGGACTGGAGTAGTACCGGCGTACGGGCTGTCCGCCTACGCCATCACGCGCGGCGGGACAAGCCATCCACACGACCCGAGCGACCTATGCCGCTGCCTGTACGTCTCCCCATCGGCGCCAACTCACATGCGGGAGCGATCCCCAGAGTGGGCCTCCCTGGTCGACTGCGCTGAACGACGCCAAGCCGACGCCGAGTTCGCCGAATTCAGAAGGAAGGCAGAGAAGATGCTCGCCGCACTCCCGAAACCCGCTGTGCAGGGCGAACTGTTCGGAGTCATCGACTTCATGGGGGCGATCTCGTGAGCGACCTCATGAGGTACTACGACAAGTCCGGCACCCCGATCACCGCCGACGAGTTCGCGCGACTCAAGTGGAACAACGACGGCGACGTGTCGGACTACGCGCGCATCGGTCTGGACAAGATCACCGACACCGTCGAGGTGTCGACGGTGTGGCTGGGACTGAACCACTCGTTCATCCGTGAATACCCGCTGATGATCTTCGAGACGCTCATCTTCGGTGGCCTCTACGACGGCGACATCCAGCGATACGGCACCGAGGAGCAGGCACTGGCCGGCCACCTTCACGCCGTCAACGAGATGCGACAGGGGAGGTCGCCGTGGTGACCGAGTTGACGCTCTTCGACGAGATCCCCGACGACGCCCCCGACATCGGCCACCCCGCAACCGTCTACGGCCACAACGCCAACACCGACCACGGGCACCTACTGATCGAAACCGAGATGGGCGACTGGGTGTTCGTCTACACCGGCTCGGACACCGTCCGCTGCCACACCCCCGGATGGGTCTGTGGTGTCGACCTGACTGCCGACCAGATGCGCGTCCTGGGCGACTACTGCCACCAGATGGCCAACCGATTGGAGAAACGATGCTTAAACGACTGGCCGCACTGGGTGCTATCGCGGTAATGACCGCGCCGGGTGCGCAGGCGTCGCCGCCTATCGTCGGCGGCCAGGGGCTCGTCCCCGACGCCGCCGCGCTGGCCCACTGGGCGCAGGACAACTTCCCCGGCATCACGTCCATTGGAGGGGTTCGCGCAGACAAACTCCCTGACCACCCGAGTGGGCGGGCCGTTGACTTGATGATCCCGAACCTTGCATACGGGGATCAGATTTACGCTGCGCTGCAGGAGAATTGGGCTCTCTTCCACATCCGGTACATCTTGTACAAGGTGCCTTCGCATTGGAATCACATACATGTGACGGTCGATTGATGACCGACCGAATCGGCTACCGGATCACCGCTCGCAGCCGCTACGGAACCGTTCCGATCCGTCCATGGAAGGCGCGCAGGATGGCCGCGCATCACCGCAAGGTCGGCAGCGTCGAATACCGGCTCTTGCGTTACCGCATGGAACTGGCGTCGACACAACAGCAGCTGAAGAAGCTGATTCGCCAAGCGGCCGAGATGCGGGTCCGCACATGACCGCCTATGACGACTTCCTGGCGCTCAAACGGGGCGGATTCCGGCCGCCCACCGGGGCCGGGCGCTGCCGGAAATGCGCATTCCACACGAGGACGCAAGGGCATCGGGATGGATGCCCGGTAGGGATCAAGTAAGTGGCGATATCTAAACGGCTGAGGGAGGCAGAAGAGAATGGCTAACGCTGCTGCGCTCATCCATGAAGGCCTCTGGCACGACCGGGATTTCGCGCGGCTGGACCGTCGACCCCAGTGCATGTATGTGCAGGTGCTCTCCACGAAGGACCTCGATACCGCCGGCGTGCTGACGCTACATCCTGAGCTGCTCGCCAAGGGATGCTCGGAGATGACGCCCGCCGACGTGCTGGCCGACCTCGAGGTGCTTGAGCAGTCCCGTTTCGTCGTCGTCGACGTCAACACCTTCGAGGTGCTGGTGCGCTCCTATGTGCGCCTCGTCAGTATCAAGTCGCCGAACGCCTGGAAGTCGGTTGCCAAGAATGCCCGACTGATCCGATCACAGAAGGTACGCGTGGCGCTGGCCGCCGAATTGCGACGCATCCGACGCAAGGACGCCGAGGCGCTGGCTGATGAGCTAGATCCCATCGAGACCCCATCTGAATCCCTTTCAGACCCCATCTCGAACCCATCCCAAAATGGGACCCCTTCCGAAAGGGGTTCGAACCCCCCCAGTTCAGTACCAGTACTAGGTCATCTCACTTTGGTAAGTACTCAAGTTGGGGAGCGACCCTCGGAGTTCTGCAACAAACATCCCAACGGCACTGACGACTCCTGCCGACCCTGTGCGGCCGCCCGCAAATCGCATCCTCAACGGCTGGCCGAATGGCGCGAAGCCTGCGCCGCCGAACGCCAGCGCGCCATCGACGACTGCTCGCTCTGTGACGACCATGGCGACGTCGAAGTCAGCGGCAACTCGATCCGCAAGTGTGATCACCAACAGTCCGCGAGGCCCGCCAATGCCTGATCGCTACGGTGAAAATCCCGAACCCGCCGCCGATTCCGAGCCGAATCCCATCCGAATCGACCGCCGAATCGACGCCGAGATGCGCGAGCGGGCCATCGCCGACTGCCATCTCTGCGACCACGACGGCTACCGCGGATCCACCGTCTGCGACCACGAGGACCACCAGGCCGCCGCCAGACGCGGCATGGACATGATCCGCGAGGCGATGGGATGGCCGCAGGAATGACCACGCGACCGCCCACGCGCAACGCTGAGCCACTTTCACCCTGCCCCGCGTGTGGTAGGACCCCCGAAACGGCACAAGGCCATACAGGGCCGAATCTGGCCGACCCGAACAGCCCCGCCGTGATCGAGGCGTTGACCAGAAAATGCGATCAGTGCCTGGCACCCGCCGGCCAGCTGTGCGTCACCCGCGGCGGATTCCGCGCCGATCTCACGGGGCGGCTGATCCATATCGGCCGGATAGGGGGGCCGTGATGACCGCCCAGGCCCGACACATCGTGTTTCGCACCGACAAGGCCGACGCCACCGAGGTCGACATCGAACGCTGGGCCGCCGACGTCGGATGCATCGTCGCCAACATGGCCTGCTCACCGGCGCCATCCTCGCGTTCGCCAGCTGCTCACCGCCCGATGAGCCCGGACAGCAGCACATCACGACAGGAGCGCATCAGTGACCGACGACAATCTTAGGGACCGCATCGCCGCCGTCATCTGGGAAAGAATCCAAGTGCGGGGCGGCAGAAGAGGGATGCTAAGAATCTCGCTGGCCGAAGCCGACTTTCTGGCTGATGCGGTCATCGCAGAACTGGCCCGGTCTGAGTGCGGCGGTGATCTGTGCGAGTGCAGACAGTGCCGGGTCATCCGCATCATGGAGGCCGACGACCAGTGACCAAGTGCCAGCACTGCAAGGCCGACGTCACCGACGCGTTCCTCTGCGGCAAGTGCCGCGACGATCTGCGCACCGAACTGGCCGAACTGCCCTGGTGGCTCGACCGGCTCACCGAAACCGCGCTGGGTCAGACCCGGATGGGCGACAACGCCGGCCGCCGCTCCGCACCGCGCAAGGATCTCGACGGCGACGCCGAACTCGCCTCCTGCATCGAGGCGCTGCCATCCGGCGACGACCTCCAGAAGGCCCGCATTGCCCGCCAGAAGGCCGCTCTGGCGCACGCACTGGCCACCGGAGGGGTCAACTACCGGGCGAGCGAATTATTGGCTGAGATCGCCGACGGGCTGGCTTTCTGGTGCCGGGTGCTCTGCGAGGCGCGCGGCCGGGTATACGCGCCGACTCGCAGCACCCGCGCACTCGGCGTCAACCACGCGCAGTGGCTGGCCGCTCATGTCGAGGCGATCGGCCAATCCGAGGACGCCGCCGACATCGCCGCGGACATCCTGGGCCGCGACAAGGCGCGCCGCAGCCTCATCCGGCAGATCGAGTGGGTCGTCAACCGGCCGATGCGCTGGTGGCAGCTCGGCGCATGTCCCACGCCCATCCGCGTCGAAGGCCCCGCACAGGCAGGACGACCGCACCCCACGATCGCGTGCGGTGTCGAGCTGCGCGCCCGCGAAGGCGCCACCCGCGTCCGATGCCCGGGTTGCCGCACCGTCCACAACGTCCACCGGCTGCTATGGTCGCGCAAGTCCGAGGCCGAAGCCGAGCCGATGACCGCGCGCCAGCTGACCCGCTACAACCGCGAGTTGCCGCCGGAGTTCCAGGTTCCGCCGCGAACACTGCAGCACTGGCTGGCAACGGGGAGGCTGTGCGCGTGCGGGGAGACCAACGGGGATCCGCTGTACTCGTGGATCGACGTTCGGCTGCTGGTCGTGCGGCGGCCGCAGGTGGTCGCCACGGGCGCGGCGGCACACCGCGGACCAAGGGTGAGCTGATGGACGAACCGTTTGCGAAACCGACTCGCCTGCATGACATCACCGACGGGCCCCCCTACTCCATCGGCTCTGACTTCACGCTCGGACGCCGGGCCGTGGTGCTCCCTGATGGCAGTATCCGCACCGACGACGACAACCCCGCGCCTGACATCAACCGGCTTCACCGGATAATCGTTGAAATAGCCGATGCTCTCGAGGGCCTCATTGACACGCCGTGAGATGTCGCACCTCGGTCGCCACCATGTGCTACCTTGGCGTTCGCGCAGGTGCGCAAGTCTAGTCTCTTCAGCGCGCCCACATTCCAACGCCCGAACCTTCAACAGGCCGGGCGTTTCGCGTGAAAACACCCTCTGCTCACCAGCCGACCGGGAGCATCCATGACCCACAACCAGGCCGCTGTCGACCTGCTCGCCGCACGCCTGGCCGCCGGACTCATCCACCCCGGCGACCCCGAGCGCGGACAGCAACCCACCCCGCTGCTGCTGCCCGGACTGTCGAGCACCGGGATCCCGCCCGAGATGGCCGAGCACTTCGCCCGGGTCGCCGGCCTGCCCACCAACGACGCACCCCGCCTGCTCGCCGAGGCCATCGTCCACGCGATCGAGGCTGAACTGGCCGGCGGATCCACCATTGTCGCCGACGCCACCCTGACGGCGCTGCAGCACGCGGCCGCCGAGGCTGAGGGCGACACACGCGTGCTCTCGGTGTTCTGCCACTGCGACCCGACGCACGCCAGCCCACTGCTCGCGCTGCTGACCACGCGCAGTAGCGACACGGCCATGGTCGACGGCAAGACACTGCTGGGCGGTCTGGCTCAGCGCGCCGTCAACTGCCCGCATGATCCGGTGAGTCACTGATGGCGCGGGTGCGCATCGACATCGACGGGAAGACCGCGATGGACGAAGTGCTGGACCGCTGGACCGCAGACCCGCCCGAGATCGTGCGCGAACAACTGGCCGCGAACGCCACACCCAAGCTGTACATGCGCTGCATGCTGCTGATCCTGGCCGATGCGGCGATGAGCGACACCGACACGGCGATCGACATCACCACCGACGACGACTCTTGGCAGATGACGGTGACACGGTGAGCACCAAGACGACACGTACACGCAAGCTCACCACCACCCAGCAGGGACTCGGCTGGCGACACCAGCAGGCAGTGGCAGGACTTAAGCGCGCTCACCGCGATGGCGCACCGTGCGCTTGGTGCGGAAGGCCCATGTGGAGAGACTCAAATCGAAACTGGGATTATGACCCTGTTAAACCCGGCAGTGGCAAACTGCAAGGCGATCACGGGGCCATGACGCGCGCTGAAGCCGTGCGCCGGGGTGTTCCGATTCCGCTACCGGATCGACTACTGCACCGAGTATGCAACAGTCAGCGGGGCGACGGGGTAAATGACCATCTCGCTGCTGTAAGTCGCAATGCAAACGCGAGAGATCAACGGCTGATGGATTGGCCATGGTGAATCGCACGTGCGAAGACTGTGGAACCACACGCAAAGTCAACGCGAGCTCCCTGCCTGAAGGCAGCTACCGTTGCCGACAATGTCGAATCGTGAACCAAAGAGGCAAATGGGTACGAACATGCAGGGACTGCGGAACAACCCGTAAAGCCCACCCCGAGTCGTTACCGAATGGACAGTACCGCTGTCGACAATGCCGCCACATCAATGACGTTGTCAGCAAGCAACCGCATTACCACCGCGACTACAAACGGAAACGTAATGGCACCGACCATGCCAATGCATGGGTGTGGCACTGCTTAGCGTGTGGAAGTGCGGTACAACGGCGACGGGGCCCAGAGGGCAAATACTGTTCCGCGTGCCGCTACCAAAGTGCCGGGAACCCCAGGAAACGGGCACGATTCCACGAAGTTCCATATGAACCCATCAACCCAAAGTTGGTGTTCATACGCGACAAATGGATATGTGGGATATGCCGCAAGAAGGTGGATCAGAGTGCAGGCGCACCCGATCCGATGCGAGCATCGTTAGATCACATCGTCCCTATATCTCGCGGTGGGGGACATACGTACGACAATGTGCAGTGCTCGCATCTCCGTTGCAACGTATCCAAGAACGCCGGCGGAGGTGGCGAGCAGCTGATACTTATCGGATTGAAATGAGAACTGTTGCGGCACAACATGATTGACAGTTAGCTACAGCGCGAGATCGTAACTAGCGCAACGGGTCTGGCTAACTACAGCTAACGACCCTCCCCCGCATAAATATGCAAGTGGGGGGCATAAACGGAGAATGAGCCGGACTCAGGCCTTTATTTTTTCCGAAACGTGCAGGTCAGCGGCCTAATAGCGGGTCATCAAGCCGAAAACCGTTGTGGCACAAACGCATTTTATGCATGACCGGCAAACTCTAGCTAACTTAGAACACGTTGTGCCGCAACAACATTCAGTAGCCGGGAGTTAGCTAGGATATGACCAGGTCGGAGGGTGTTTTCATGAGCGCAGGCCAACGTCTTGCCGAAGAACTGGCCCGTGACTCCGATCCGATCACGATCCGCGAGCTGATCGGCCATGCGGCGCAGTTCGCAGACCTGATCGAGCGCTGCGATGCCCTGATCTCGGGCAAGCGGTCGGCGTGGATGGATGTTCGGATGCCCTCCGACCAGGTGGTCGAGGTGCGGATCGGGGATGTGGTGCGCGAGCGCCGCCAGCTGACCACCGAACTGCGGCATCTGCTGGCCGAGATCCACAAGCAGCGCGCCGGCCTGCCGCTGAGTTTCGATGATGACGACGTGCTTGACGACGAATGAGCGCCCATGGCCGGACGAATGGCCGGCGTGGCTGGGGGACTGGTCGCGGCTGACCGGGCGTCAGCGCCCCGAGGTCGAGTGCTGGCATCCCGGCGACGAGTCCGAGGGCGACGCGATGGCGAAGTTCGGCGTTCGTGTGGGCATTCGCCTGTTGCCGTGGGAGTGGATGGTCGTGCGGGCGCTGTCGTCGGTGGACAAGCCCAACGAATACGGCGAGCAGCAGTGGACACATCGCGTGGCGCTGCTGGAATGCAGTCGACAGCAGGGAAAGACACTCCTCTTGACGCTGGTGATCCTGCGCCGGCTGTTCAAGGATCGCCGCCGGTTGGTCTACACCGCCCAGCAGTGGGCGACGGTCGAGGATGTGTTCGACCGGGTGATCGCGATCGTGGAGCGCACGCCGTCGCTGCGCCGCCGGCTGGCATCCCCGCCGTCGAAGGCGGGCAACCGCGGGGTGATCGTCCTGAAGCCGATCGCGGGCGAGAAGCACGTCGTCAAAGCCAACTTCGGTCCCAGGACGCAGCACTTCGCGCGTGGTTTCACCGAGATCGACGACCTGATCCTCGACGAGGCCTACGACCTGGTGCCCAAGGAGGTCGCGAACCTGACCGGCGCCCAGGCGGCGTCGGCCAATCCGCAGACCATCTACGCCTCGACGCCGCCGGTGATCACCCAGCACCCGAACTGCCACCGCTTCTCGGGCCTGGTGCGCACCATCGAATCCGGCGGGGCGCCCGGCCTCTACGGGGCGCTGTACCGGGCGCCGAAGTCGTTTGTCCGCGGCGATCCGGCGGCCTACCCGCTGGCCCAGCCGTCCTACGGTGTGGTCGGCGATGACCGTGAGATGGCAGCGCATCTTCAGGGTGCGGCCGACGCGGGTGCGGCCGATCTGGCCCTGTTCGACGCCGACTGGCTCGGGTGGGGTGACTATCCGCCGCCGGAGAACGGACGGCCCTCGGAGATCCCCGCCGAGAAGTGGGCGGCGATGGCTGATCCGGGCGCTGCGGTGACCGGCCCGCGGGTGGTGGTGCTGACCCGGGAGAACACGTGGGCGATCACCGCCGCGCAACGCACCGGAACGGGCCGTATCCACCTTGAGGTGGGCTGGTCTGCCGATGCGCCGGCCGCCGCGGTGGTGCGCCGACTGGCCGACGTGCTGGCCGCATGGAATCCGGCGGCGATCGTGGTGGCCCGCGGTGCGGCAGCCGAGGTGCTACCCGAACTGGAGGCCGCCAGTATCGAGGTGACGGTGCCGACCCGCATCGAGGAAGCCCAGGCGTGCGGCGGGTTCCTCTCTGACGCACTGGAGGGGGCGCTGTCGCACACCGGGCAGGCCGGTCTGGCCGACGCGGTGGCACGGGCATACAAGAAGGAACTGCCCGCGGGCGGATTCATCTGGCAGGTGTTCGATCCCGCCTCCCATGCCCAGCTGATAGGCGCCACGTTGGCCCGGTGGGCGCTGCTGAAGTTCGCCGGCCAGCCTAGGCGTCGTTCGGTAGCGCCGAGAACTGCCGCAAAACCTACCGAAATCCACCGGAAGCCAGCCGATTTCGACGCCATGACAGCAGCGTTTTGACCCGAAAGGAGCGGTTGATTGGCCACTAAAACAGCTGCTCCCCGGACCGAAAAGGGGTACGTCAACCCCTACGCCGGGTGGGCGCAGCAATACGGCCTGCCCATCGACCAGTTCGAGCAGGTTCAGGAACTCACCTGGCCGTATTCGGTGCGGACATATACCCGGATGGTCCGTGAGGACGCCCGAATCGCCTCGGTGTTCCGGGCGGTCGGGCTACCGGTGCGGCGCACCACGTGGCGGATTCGCCCGAACGGGGCGAAACCCGAGGTGGTCACGCATGTGTCGGCCTGCCTCGGCCTGCCGATCGAAGGCGATGACGAGAACCAGCCGTCGCCGCGCTCGCGAGGCCGCTTTTCCTGGGATCAACACCTGCGGCTGGCGCTGAAGTCGCTGCAGTTCGGTCACAGCATCTTCGAACAGTCATACGTCTACGAGGGCGGACGGTTCTGGTTGAGAAGGCTGTCCCCGCGCCCGCAGTCGTCCATCGCCTACTGGAATGTGGATCGCGACGGCGGGCTGATCTCGATCCAGCAGTATCCGGCGGGCACATTCGGCGGGCCCGGAATGATTGTGCTCGGTCCGACGTCGATGGGTGAGCCGATCCCCGTTGATCGGCTGGTGGTGTACAGCCACGACATGGATCCCGGGCTGTGGATCGGCAACAGCCTGCTGCGCCCTGCCTACAAGCACTGGCTGCTCAAGGATGAACTGATCCGCATCGAAGCTGCAGCCATTCGCCGCCACGGCATCGGAGTCCCGTGGCTCAAGGGCAACGAGTCCGATTCCGAGGACAGCGACCGGATGGACGAGCTTCTGTCCATCGCGTCGAACTACAGCGGCGGCGCGTCGGCCGGTTTGGCGCTGACGTTCGGCGAGGAGGCCGGGATCATGTCCCCGGCCGGCACCCCGCTGGATCCCCGCCGGGCGATCGAGTATCACGACCACCAGATGGCCCTGGTGGCGCTGGCCCACTTCCTGAACCTCGACGGCAAGGGCGGTTCGTATGCGCTGGCCAGCGTGCAGGCCGACACGTTCGTGCAGTCGGTGCAGACCGTGGCAGACGAGATCCGTGACATCGCCCAGGCGCACATCGTCGAGGACATCGTCGATGTGAACTGGGGGCCGGATGAGCCGGCCCCGTTGCTGATCTGCGACGAGATCGGATCACGCCAGGATGCCACCGCCGCGGCGCTGCAAATGCTCGTCAACGCAGGGCTCCTGACACCGGATGACCGACTTGAGGCATTCCTGCGGTCATCGACCGGACTTCCCGGTTCCGATCCCGACACCGCGCGCGAACCCGATCCGGCGGTTTCCGCCGCCGACCCGAACGCCGACCCGGCCCCGAACGAATCCGAACCACAGCCGGCCGCCCGCACGCTGATCCGCCGCCGCGCCAATCCCGAAGGAGCGATGACCCTATGGGGAGATCTGCAGTGACCGAGCGCCCGCAGTGGTACCAGGTGCGCAACGCCGCCCCGGCGGATTCCGGTCCGGCCGAGGTGCTGATCTACGACGAGATCGAGTCCTGGTTCGGTGTGTCCGCTGAGCAGCTCGCCCGCGACATCTCCGCGCTGGCCGATGACCGTGAGTTGACCGTGCGGATCAACAGCCCCGGCGGAAACGTCTACGACGGGATTTCAATTCTCAACGCGCTGCGAGGCCATTCGGGCAAGGTGACCTGCGTCGTGGACGGCATCGCCGCCAGCGCCGCATCGGTCATCGCCATGGGCGGCGACGAGATCGTGATGAACCGCAACAGCGAGATGATGCTGCATAACGGTTCGGCCCTTGTGGTGGGCGGATCCGAGGACATGCTCAAGATGGCTGAGCGCCTCGACCAGGTCAACGCGAACCTGGCCACCATCTACGCCGAGCGGTGCGGCGGAACGCCCGACGAGTGGCGCGCGATCATGGCCGCCGAGACCTGGTACAGCGCCGAAGAGGCTGTCGCGGCCGGATTGGCCGACCGGGTGGACAGCGGCAGCGCCGACGCCCGTGCGATCGCGGCCAAGTTCGACCTGTCCGCATTCGCCCACGCGGGCCGCGCCAACGCGCCCGCGCCCCCCGCCGTCACCCCCGGTGCCGTGGACCGCGCAGTGGCCAAGATGCGCAACGCCGTGGCCCCCCAGACCCCTCAGCCGCAGGCCGAGGTTTCCCCCACCACCCCCAACGACGAAGGAGAAGGGCATATGCCTACCTTTACCGAGGGCCTCGCGGCACTGTTCGGACTGAATCCGGACGCCGACGAGGACACCATCCTGGCCGCGGCCAAGGGTGCGCTTGAGGAGCGCCCCCCTGCCGAGCCGACGATCGACGAAGCCACCAAGGTGGCGGCCAAGTTCGGCATGACAGTGGTCAATACGGCGCAACTCGACCAGATGACCGCCACCGTGGCCGACCTGTCGGCGCGGCGCGACGCCCAGATCACGGTGGAGAACGAGACCGCGATTCACAACGCACTCGCAACCGGACGGATCGACGCCGACAGCGCCGAAACCTGGCGCAAGGAACTCGCGAGGAACCGTGAAGGCACCTTGGCGCTGCTGGGCACCCTCCCCGCCAACAAGGCGGTACCGGTCGACGAGATCGGCCACGGCGTGAGCCGTGAGGACCAGCCCGAGGACGCCGACAAGGCATACGCCTACTCCCAGATCACCGGCAAGACCACCAGGAAGGACGCCTAATCATGGCTGAATACGCACCCATCTACTTCGGGGCAGATCGACTGCCGCGCGTCACATCGGCGGCGGTGACCGGCGGCCAGCTGCTGTACGTGTCCGGCGATGACACCGTCGCCAAGACATCGGCGGCGACCGGCGCGTGGCTCGGTGTGGCCGCCCACGACGCCGCCAGCGGTGCGACGGTCGTCGTCTACACCGAGGGCGTTCACGAACTGGCCGCCTCTGGTGCGATCGCCGCAGGGGCGCGGGTGTGCGGCGCTGCCAACGGCGCCGTCGCCGACTTCGCATCCGGCACGGACTACTCGCAGGTGGTGGGCATCGCCCTGTCGGCTGCTGCCAGCTCCAAGGTGCGGGTTGCGCTCCGCTCCTGATGAATCCGGCGACCAGCCACCCAAGCGAAAGAAAGTAGGACAGTCATGACCAATCAGTTCCCTCCGGCAGCGCCGTCGCTCTCCGGCGACGTCCTGTCGATCAACCGGTTCCTCAAGGACACCCCATGGGTGCTGCGGGCGCTGCGCGATATCAGCAATGAAGTATTCGTGGCCGACAAGATACTGACCGCGCAGTTCTACACCGACTCGGGGTCGATCGGCTACGAGACCAGCGGCGAGTCGATCTACGCCGACCGGGCACCCGCTGCGGTTCCGCCGGGTGGCGAGTACCCGATCACCCCGATCAGCACCGGTCCCGCATCGACGGCGAACACGGTCAAGTGGGGCAACGACTCGCTGATCACCGACGAGTCGATCAGCCGGCAGAAGTACGCCGTCGTGGAGCGGGCATTCCGCAAGCTGATGAACTCCCACATCTCCACCATCGACAGCGTGGCACTGTCCGCCGTCACCTCCGCGGTGACTCAGAACACCGCCGCAATCGCGTCGTGGAAGACCGGCGGTGGCACGTCGAAGATCCTGCGGGATCTGATGCGGGCCGCGACGAGCCTCATCAAGCTCAAGCAGGGCTACATGCCCGATCTGGTGTTCGTCGAGCCCGACGTGTTCGCCAACATCGTCTCCGACGACGACCTGATGAAGATCCTGCCTCGCGAGTTCCCGGGCGTCGAGCAGACCGCCGCAGTCCAGGGACTCAACAGCATGCTCGCCAAGAAGATCGGCGGCTTCACCTTCGTCACGAGCCCGAACGCACCGGCCACCGGTAAGGCCCTTGTGCTCGACTCCAAGGTGTTCGGCGGGTTCACCGACGAGCGCGTCCCGGCCCCCGGCTATGTCAGCGCCGAGAATGGCTTGCAGGTCAAGACTATTCGCGACGACGACACCGACGGGTGGCGCATCCGGGCCCGCCGCATCACCGTTCCGATCGTGCTGGAGCCCGCCGCGGGCTGGCTGATCACCGGGGTCAACGCATGACGTACCGCGTCACTGCGCCTCTGGTGCTGGCGCTGGATCAGGGTGGTAGAACCCATCACTGCTACGAAGGCGCGGTCATCCAGTGGCTGTCGCCGGAGCAGAAGGGGCACTTCCTCGATGCGGGGCTCGTCGTCGATCTCGGGACTGCGGACGCTCCACATCAGCATCCCGAGGATGACGGTGAACCACACGCTGCCGCGACGAAGGCCGAGCTGATCGCCTGGCTGGTGGAGCACGCGGTCAAGCCCGACGGGTCCGACTACACCGCTGGCGCGCTGCAGCCTTTGAACAAGGACGAGCTTCGGGCGCTCATCGACGCGGTGGACTGACATGGGTCTCTACACCGTGCTGAAGCCGTGTGTGGTGGACAACCTGCACTATGCGCAGGTTCCCGCCGCGCCGATCATCGCCGATGACGATGTGGCCGCCGATCTGGTGGCTTCGGGTGTGCTGATCCCGGTGGATTCCGGCGAGAAGCCGCCCGCGGCCGCCAGGTCGGCGCCGCATCGCCGCCGGGCCACCGGCAAAGAGGCCTGATCCGCGGTGGCCGATCTTCCGTTCCTCGACATCGACGACTTCGCCGCCGAGTACCAGGGCGCGCTGTCCGAGGGCGAGAAGATCACGGCCGAGCGGCTGCTGGCGGTCATCTCCGACGGCATCCGGGCCCGCAAGCCCGATGTCGACGCCGATGCGGCGACGCTGGTGGTGTTCGAGGTGGTCCGCGACGCCATCGCCTACGGCCATCTCGGGCCGCTGTCGAGCTTCACCAACGTCAGCGCGCATCGGCAGGAGGCCGGTACCTTCGACGCCGCCGGCCGCACGCTGGACGACTACCTGACCACGCGCCAGAAGCGTCTGCTGGGGATCGCGGCGGCCACCGCGGCGGCCCCGCGCGGGTCGTTCACACCGGACGACTACTGACCCCATGGCTGCGTTCCCGGGACGTCAGCGGGTCGGTATCGAGCGGGAGGTCCCCGTCCTCGACGGGGACGGCAAGCCGGTGCTGTCGGAGTTCGGGGAACCGTCGACCACGACACTCACCGTGTGGGTCGACGGCGCACTGTTCGAGGTGCCCAGCCCTCCCGATGAGCAGCAGGACATGACGGTCACCACCAGTGAGACCGCGTGGGCGATGCTCCCGGTGACCGGTGACGCGGTCGTTCCCGCCGTCGACGGCTCCGGAAACCCCGTCCTGATGCCGTTCCTCGGCAACTCCGGGTCCCCGTCGATCAGTTCCTCGGCATGGCTGATCCACGACGATCTGCGCTACGCCATGCGCGGTGACGCCGTGCTGGAGCGGGATCTGCGTGGCCGTCCGGTCTATGTGTTCTGCCGCTGCGAACGGGAACGCGGATGAGCGAGGACGTCGAGTTCCACATCGACCGCGACCAGCTGGCCGCCGAGATCGGCGAGCAGATCAAGGCCGCGATCGCCGACGGGGAGTACGACGCGAAGCTGCAGGACTTCATGGAGAACACCGTCATCCCGGTCTGGCAGCAGAACTCCCCGGAGGACTCCGGCGCCTACAAGGAGTCCATCGAGGTCAAGAAACCGGCCTCGGGTGGCGCCGGCAAGGTCGGCACCTCCATCGGCTACGCCCACATCCTCGAATACGGGTCGGTGGACACCCCGGAGTTCTCCCCACGCGGCCGCACCGAGGCCTACTTCGAGAACCATCCGGAGTCGCTGTGAGTGCCGACCTGTACCGGCTCGCCGCCCCCAACGCCGAGGCGTTCGTCCGGGCCTGGCTGCTGCCGCTGGCCGCCGGCCCGTCCCTGGTCGGCTCGGCGCGCTGGACCGCCGGCATGGGACTGCCCTACCGGGCGGTGACCCGCCTCGGCGGGGACTCCGACCTGATCGCCGACGTCGCCTCGATGCGCATCCACACCTTCGCCGCGACCTACACCGACGCGGCGCGGGAGGCCTACCTGACGCATCGCCGCATGCTGCTGCTCGCCGAGGACCCGCTGGCCACCGTCGCGCTCCCGGGTGGGGTGGTGGCCAGCTGCTCGTCGCTGGACCGCGCCATCGGCCCAGCCGAGCAGGCCTACGGCGCCGAGACCGTGGTGACCCGGTTCATCAGCGAATACACCCTCACGCTGAGGTTCGCCCCGGCCTGATCCCCCGTTTCACCCCCCACGGCCACTCCGGGCGTGGGTCACCGCCGGAACTCCTTTCCGGCACCTTCTCCGCGAAAGGAAACCCCCATGCCACAGCCCTCCACCGGAGTCAGCTTCTCCGCGTCCGGCCTGTCCTACCTCAACGCCCTGCGCGTGCGCCGCGGCGGCCGCTGGTCGGTCGCGGTGCGCGACTACAACGGCTCGGCGACCAACATCAGCCCCGGCAGCGGCTTCGGCGCCCCCATGGCCACCGACGGCAACTGGCGCTCGGATCTGTTCGCCATCGTCAAGAACGCCTCGGGCCAGTGGATCTACAACTCCAACTCCAACCAGGGCTTCTACCCGCTCGGGTTCATCGCCGCCGACGGCATCGAGCGCAACCCCAAGATCTCCTCGGACTCCCTGGAGGGCCTGCAGGCCCTCGACCCGATCCGGGTGGACATCCAGAAGCGCGACAAGACCGTCTCCTTCACCCCGCTGGAGCGCAACCTCGTCGTCGACGCCATCCGGTTCAACCTGCCGCTGTCCGGCGTGCTGGAGCGCGCGGCCGGGTCGGGCACCTACTTCGCCGGTGAGACCACCGACGACACCCCGATCCGCCGTCAGGTCCTCATCTGCCACGAGGACCGCATGGGTGGCCTGACCGAGCGCAACGTGTTCCCGTTCCCGCGCTGCGTGCTGACCGACCTGGGTAGCGAGAAGGGCAACAAGAAGGACGCCGATGCGGCGAAGTTCGTGCTGTCCCGCGAGATCGACCCGTACTTCGTCGACGCCGACGGCGTTCCGCTGCTCGACGGCCGCTGGACCTCCGGCAGCCTGTGGACCAACGACGTCGTCGGCGGTCTGACGTTCGGCGCCTCGGCACCGCTGGCGACGGCGACCGCGGCGACCACGGCCAACCTGGTCTTCACCGCACCGACCGGCGGCACCTCGCCGTACACCTACACCGTCGCCAAGTCGGCCAGCGCGCTGATGACCTCGCCGACCTCGGTCACCACCGGCACCGTCACCGTCAGCTCCGGTGTGGTCACCATCCCGCTGACCAGCCTGACCACGGCCACCACCAGCTACTTCCAGGTGACGGTCACCGACTCCACCTCCGGAACCGCGCTGACGGCCAAGTCGCAGGTCACCAACGCCTGCACGCAGCCCTAACCCCAAACCGCCCCGGCGGGCGTATCGGCTGCGCCCGCCGGGGTTCTTCACCCCCTTCAGCCGAACCCCAGCCGAACAGCCGAGAGGAATCAGCCGACATGACCCAGCCGACCAACACCGGATCCGAAGCCGCCGAGCAGGCCAAAAACTACAACAGCGTCTTTGCGCCCCGCGAACTCACTCTCGACGACGGCACCGTCATCGAAGTCCCTCCTCATCCTAATCTCCGGATGCTCGACGACGACGCCCTGGCCGCCTGGGACCAGCTGTGGTTCGACCTGGAAGGCTACGACCACCACGAGATCACCCTGCCCGAACGCACCGTCAAGGACGCCGACGGCACCGAGATGGTCCTGCCCCTGGAGACCCGGCAAGGCTCGCTGAAGGTGCCCTACCGCAAGACCGACCCCGAGACCGGCAAGTCGGCGCTGCTCAACCCGCCCTATGAGGTGCAGGTCGCCAAGATCGCGTTGGGAGACAACTACGCGCTGCTGCGCGCCGGCACCATCAACGGCAAGCGCGGCGCGGCCCGGCATGTGTGGGCGGTGTGGAACGCCCAGGGCCTGGATCTGACCGAACGCCAGGCCGCCGACTCCAAAAGTGATGGACGCGCAGATGGTGTGGCGGCGGTGGCCGAGGCAGATCGCCAGTGACCTGCGCCGGTTCTTTCACCTGCCGATAGCCGACTGGCACCAGGGCCGCATGAGCAGCTACGAACTGCTCGAACTGTTCGGCGTCAGCATCATCGACGACCCCGAGGCGAAGGTGCGCACGATCCGCGTCGACTTCGCCCCCGAGGACGGTGCGCTGGCCGCCGCACTGCGCGGCGGGGAACTGCCCGAATGGCAGCAGATGGTACGCCAGGCCGCCAACACCCTGGCCGTGCTGCGCGCCGCCCAGGTGCCCGGCGCGGCGGCCGACGAATACGGCGAGCGGCTGTTCTTCCCGCTGGCCAAGCTCGCCGAGATCGACGCCGAGGAAGAGCGTCGCCGCGCCGAGGAGCAGCGGATGCGTGAATCCGGCGCCGACGACTCCATGTCGGCGATGTGGACCCTGACCGAGGATGACGAGGAGGAGATGAGCTAGTGCCGATCTACTCCGATGTCGTCGCGCGCCTGGACGAGAAGGCGGTTCAGTCGGTCATCGGCGAACTGGAGAAGCAGTTCGAGGCGGGCGGCGCCAGCGTCGGCCAGGCGCTGTCGCGGGCGTTCTCGACGGCCGCCGGCGATTTCAGCGGAGGCTTGTCCGACGGCATCCGCGACAGCATCGGCCACATGGGAAGCCTCGGCTCGGTCGCCGAGACGGTGATGGGCAACATCTCGGCCAAGGCGGCCATCGCTGCCACCGGCGTCGGGCTGGTGGCGCTGGCCGCGGTGAAGGTCGGCGAGGCCCTCTACGACGTCGGGGAGCGTTTCGACGCCGTCTCCGACCGGATGGCCGCGCGCACCAACACCCTCGGCGACCAGATGGACGGCCTGAACTCCACCCTGCGTGAGGCGTTCCGCAACAGCGCCTCCAGCCTGGAGGAGGTCGGCAACGTCCTGACCGGGGTCACCCAGTCGCTGCACCTGACCGGGCAGGCCGCCGTCGACGTCACCGGCCAGATCGACGACCTGAACCGGATGACCGGAACCAGCCTGAACATCCGCGGCCTCGGCCAGGTGCTGGCCCAGTTCGGCGTCAGCGCCGAGCAGGCCGGCAACTCCCTGGACATGCTGTACGCCGCCTCAGCCAAGACCGGCCAGCCTCTCAACGAACTGATGACCAACCTCGTCAACGCCGGGCCGGCCGCCCAGACCCTCGGGCTGAACCTCGGTGAGCTGACCAACCTGTTCTCCAAGTTTGAAGAGGCCGGCATCAACGGCAGCAAGGCGCAGCAGGCGCTCAATAACGCCGCCAAGGTCTTCGCCGACGCCAACATCCCGCTCAAGACCGGACTGGCTGACACGATCACCCAACTCAAGGGGTTCATCGACGCCGGCAACGAGGCCGCCGCGGTCGACCTGGCGGGCAAGGTGTTCGGCACGCGCGGGGCCGAGCAGTTCGTCGAACTGATCCGGCAGGGCAAGCTGACCGTCGGGGAACTCAACTCCGAGATGAGCGGCACCTCCGGGGCCATCGAGAAGATGAACGAGGACACCCGCGACTGGTCGGAGAACTGGTCAATCCTGAAGAACCGGGTGACCGAACTCGCCGATCTCCTCGGCGGGCCGTTGTTCGACTACATGAACAGCTGCCTCGGCGTTCTCAACGACCTGCTCGACGACCTCCCGGCGGCCATCGACGGCACGCTCAAGATCGGCCAGAACCTGACCAGCGGCGCCCCGATGGCCGACACAGTCCCGTTCACCCCCGGCCAGTTCCTGCCCGGCGTTCCCCTCCCGTCGGGGACGGTCGCCAACCCGGTTCCCGCCGACGCCGGCGCGCTATCCGGGCAGTTCCCGTGGCTGGCCCCGAGCCTGAATCTGCCGGCGCCGGGTCCGGGTGACGCGCCCATGGACATCAACCAGGCCATCGAGGACTCCAAGAAGAAGGCCGGCGCCGGGTCCGGGCCGAGCACCCCGCACATCCCCTACCCGGCCGACTATGGAACGCCGCCGGCGCCGGGCGAGACCGTCGAGCAGTGGCAGCGCCGCATGCAGATCATCGACGCCCAGCACACCGTCGCCGAACGCCAGGCCGCGCTCACCCAGCTGGAGTCCGACAACACCGCCGACCAGAACGCCGTCGTGCAGGCCCGCAACCAGCTGATCCAGGCCAACATGCGGCTCACCCAGCTGGAGAACCAGCAGGTCACCGCCCAGCAGCAGGCCCAGCAGGCCCAGGTTCCCTTCCCGTCCGGGTATGGCGCACCGCCGCGGCCCGGCGAGTCCTCCCAGCAGTACGCCGCCGAGCAGTCGGTCTACGAGGCCCAGCAGAAGCACGCCGAGGCCCGCGCCCGGCTGGCGCAGGTGGAGCAGAGCGCCACCGCGACCGCCGAGGATCTGACCAGGGCCCGCAACGCCCTGGCCAAGGCCGAGGTCGACGAACACCAGGCGCAGCTGCGGCTCAGCGAGTCGGCGAGCAAGGCCTCCGAGCAGCTCGGCCAGATCGGTTCGCAGATCGACGCCGACTTCGGCGTGTCCAAGGGCCTGTCGGGCATTGTCGAGAACGTCACCAAGATGCTGGCGGGATTCGCCGCCGCACCACTGGTCGGCGCGCTCTCCGGTGCGCAGGCCGGTCTGGGCTACAAGCCGGGGGAGGCCGGCTCGGGCCTGATGGGCATCCTGGCGTCCTCGGGCGCGTTCGGCCCCGATCTCGTCCCGACGTCGAGGAACTCCGGCTCGTCGTCGGCGATCACCATCCCCGACTACAACCCGCCCATCGTGCTGCCGTCGGCCCCGTCGGGCAGTACGTCATCGGGCGGGATGTTCGTCATGCCCGCAATGTCCGCGCAATCGGGGGAGTCGGCGCGCAGCTTCGCACACCGCGCCATGATGCCGTACTGGGAGAGTCAGGGATTCACCACCGGCGACCATCCCGATCCACTCCCCGGGCAGAAGGCATACGGCGAGCACCAGCACGGCGCGATCGACGTGATGGTGCCCAGCATCGCCGCGGGCACCCAGGTGCTGCAGCGGGCACTGGCCGACCCCAACGTCTACGGCGCGATCTTCAACAACCAGACCTACGGATACGGTCATGGCCCCACCCCGCAGGACTACAAGGCTGGACACGCCGGAGACCCGAACCAGGACCACCAGAACCACGTCCACATCTGGTACAAGCCCGGCAACGCCAACAACATCAACCCTGACGGCACCCCCGTGGCGATGCCGGGCGGTGCGTCCTCGGCCCTCGGCAGCTCGGCGGCCGGCGCGACACCGGTCTTCGTCGTCAACATGCCCGGCGGTGGCATGTCGGGTCTTCCCGGGATGGCCGGCGCCGACACCGACCCGTCCTCCCCGGGAGCACCGTCGTCGGCGACAACGGGCCGCGGCGGCATCTTCTCCAGCCGCGCGGGTGGTGGCGGTGGCGGCATCGGCGGTGGCCTACTTCCGGGGCTGCTGGGCATGCCCGGATCGTCCACGAGTTCCACGGGCATCCCCGACTCATCGTCGCCCGGCGGCGGTGGTGGACTACTCGGCGTCCCCGGGTCATCCCCAGGTGGTGGCGGTGGCGGTGGCCCGGTGGGCGGTGGCGGCTCCGGCGCCGGTGGATTGTTCCCCGCGCTCGCAGGTCTCTCGCAGGGACTTCCCGACGCCGGGTTCCCCGCCGCGGGAGGCGGTCCGGCCGCCGGACCCACCGTCATCGGCGGCCTGGCCCCCAAACCGGGCACCGGCGGCGGCTTCGGCGGCATCTCCGGCGGCATCCTCGGCGCGGCGATGGGCGCGGCGTCCTCGGCGGCCGGGTTGGCCGTCTCCGGCGCGGCGATGGGCATGGACGGCGGCGCGGGCGGCGCGGCGGCCTCGGCGGCCATGCAGATCGGGATCCAGGAGATCAACCGGGCGATCGGCCAGGCCGGCCAGGTCGCCGGCATCGCCGCCTCGGGCCTGCTGGAGACGTTCCTGCCGTTCGGCACCTCCGAGATCGCCCAGAACAACTGGCTGACCAAGATCGCCGGCGGCATCGTCGGCGCGCGGCCGGTACTGCCCAACGTCGCCGGCGGGGACGGCAAGAAGAAGGCCCCCGAAGGGCTCAGCCCCGAGCAGGCCGCGCAGTTCGACAACGGCCAAGGCAAGGGTCCCAGCCCCGAGGATGTCGCCGGCAAGCCCGCACCGCCCGGCAGTGGCGGCCAGGGTGGCCAGCAGGGTCAGGGCGGCGGGGCGAACAACACCTACAACACGACGATCAACACCAACCGTGACACCATCTCCGGCACCGCCAAGGACTGGGACTACCACCTGCAGACCATGAACGCCGGGGTCGGCCAGTGACCGCGCCCGCCGCCGACATCGTCTATCCGGCCGGCGATGTAACACCTCATGGCTGGTGGCATCTGGCCAACGACACGCGGCCGACCATGCGGCTGACGTCGTTCGACGACACCATCCAGTTCTATCTGATGGGCGGCTACGCACCGCCGTTCCACGACCCGATGCAACCCGAGGCCGTGGCGGTCAAGAGCATCAAAGGCCTGATTCCGCCGTGGCAGCACATCACCCAGAAGGGCGCCACCCAGGACGGCGTCACCCACATCGACGCCCTCTGCGACCCCACCGAGGTCGAACTGGTCGTCGAGTGCATGGCCGGTGACACCAGGAGCCTGCGCAGGGTGGTCCGCGACCTCATCGCCTCCCTGGACGCCAAACGGCAGTCCGAACTGGCCTGGTTCACCCAGGAACTGGGCTGGTGGTGGGCCCCGGTGCGCTGGCGCGGCGGTGCGCCGGCCGACCCGATGAACAACCAGGGCCGCCTCACCCAGCAGCTGTCGCTGCGGCTGATGGCTGATGACGCCTTCTGGCGGTCCTACGACGACGTCTCCACCCCGTTCGGGTTCGCCTTCGAGTCGATGACCGACACGTTCGCCTACACCACCAGCTGGAACCAGACCATGATGGGGACCGCCTGGCCGCTGCTGTACAACCCCGCGCTCACCGGCAATCCGGTCAGCGCCAACATCGGCTACGTCTACGCCGACGGGTCGCAGGCCTGTTGGAGCGACGCCGTCGGGCAGGGCGCTCCCAGCCGGTCGGTGGTCATCGGGCCGCGCAAGAACGCCGCCACCGACACCGACAACCAGATCGTCAGCATCGTGCTGGGCAGCGTCCCGCAGTTCGCCCTGCCGACCTCCGACCCGGCCGCCATCGACATCTGGGGCCGCATGGGCCGCAACCCCGACGGGACGTGGAACGGCTACGGCATCCGCGCGCGGTTCCGCCACGGTCAGTTGACGCTGTCGCGGTTCAACAACTTCGCCGAGACCGTGATGGCCGACCGGTTCCTGCTCATCACCCCGACGATCGGGGACAAGTGGACGCTGCTGTGCGGCGCGGAGGGCAAGCCGCGACTGTTCACGGTCCGGCGCAACGACTCCGACGTGATCACCCATCAGGAGATCGGCACCGGCTCGGCGATCGGGTCGGGTTACCGGGGCTACGGGTTCGGCATGTACGCCACCCCCGCGATCGGGCTGCTTCGGCAGGGCACTCCCGGCACCGTCCGCAAGATCAGCGCCGGGGACAACCGCACCATCACCCAAGGCGGCTTCGTTCCCTGCACCAACATCGGCGACCAGCCGATGTACCGCGACTACACTTTCTTCGGGCCGGGAACCGTCCGCATCTACGACGGCCCCGGCTCTGACGAGTACGTCGACTTCGGTCCACTGCTGGACAATCAGATCGCCTTCCTGCGTTCAGATCCCCGCTCGCACACCCCGCTGGTGCTGGACCTGACCACCACCCCGCCGCCGGCCCAGGACCTCAACCGGTTTCAGGCGGCGGTTGCCAAGCGCATCGGCGCGAAGGCCAAGACCAGCGCCTACTACCAGCAGATCGAAAGCCGCTGGGGCATCGTTCCCCCGCAGGGGCCGTTCTACAGCCTGCTCAACGGTCGCTTTTCTGACCGCTCAGCCATCCCGCCCAAGCCGGCGGGCCGCGCCGCCGAGGTCTACTACATCCGCACTGAGATCGTCGGCGGCAACGGCAACTCGCGCATCATCTCCTCAGGCACCCCACTGAGGCGATGGCCGCTGTAAGGACGCAGGACTACCAGTCCCAGTTGGCCTCCTGGCAGGCTGCGCTGGCATCCGGAAACCCTGCGGTCATCGCCAAGTCCGCCCGGGAGCTGGCCGAGGCGAAGTCGCGGCTGGACACCGACTTTCATTTCACCGCCTGCGATTTCATGTGGCGGCCGGTCGGCTCCATCGGCTCAGACCTCATCGAGGCCTCGGGTACCGACCCGCGCAACAACGTCGGCACGGCCCGTATCAGCGTCAAGGGCGACTCGACGCTCATTGACCACTTCATGACCTGCCGATCCACGATGGTCGGAATCATCATGGAGACCGCCGGCCTGCGGTTCCCGTTCTACGTCAAGGTGCACCGCTATCGGTATGAGAAGGGCGCCTGGACCGGTGTGGCCGAATGCAAGAGCATCTGGTCGATCGTGGACTACCTGACCGTATGGCCGTCGTGGTACCTGCCGATTCAGACTCAGCCGTTCTCCCATGCGGTGTTCATGTGGGGCCTTCAGACGGTCATCGAGTCGATGGTGACCGAGTCGGCGATGCGGATTCAGGCCGGGATTTTCGAGTTCATCAACAACGCGCTGAGCCTGAACCCCGACGTCCGCGCGTGGTGGGGGTCGATCAATCAGGCCCTCAAGCGCGACGGTCTGACCGTCGGCATGTTCGCCAAGATGCTGCGCACCCCGATCTATGTCAGCCGCACCAATCCGTGGCTGGATACCAGTCCTACGGCGATCCGTACGGTGCGGATGGAGACCTGCGGTCAGGTCATCCGTGATGTCACCCGCGCCTACGGTGTGGACACGTCGATGGACTTGTGGCTGCCCGGCGATGAGCAGCCTGACCAGTACGCCAAGCTCGACCAGCCGACGTACGTCTTCTCCACCCGCGACCGCAGCCAGATCACCGGACCGACGAAAACGGTCGCCGACTCGGTCATCCGCACGGTGGTCGACCTCGGCGGCTCGGTCGGCGTCCTCGGGTCGCTCATCAAAGAGGTGAAGGGCTTCGACGGGGTCTTCCGCGCCCCCAAGCTCGGCGTCGACTTCGAGCCGCCATGGGCGATCCTTGTTGCCCCCGACAGCGGCGACGACGGCTCGGTGCTGTCTGCGGAGATCTCCGACCACACGCCCGAGGGTTGGCAGCACATCATCGGCGGCCGTAGTCCAAAGTGGCTGAACGACTTGATGAATGCCTCCTACTCGTGGCTGATCGACTCCCTGCAGATCGTCCTGGGGTTCACCGGCGTCCCCAGCGACCTGCTGTCGGGATTCCTGAACAACAGCTTCCTCGCGTTCGAGCTGATCCAGCTGTATTCACGGCGCGACGAGATGGGTCCCTACCACCCGCAAATGGAGCAGTTCCACGCAACGGCCTCGGCCCCGTACAACGTCGAGACCCTGTTCGGGTTCATCAACGCCTTCTTCGACAGTCGCGGCTACACGGCGGCGCAGGTGGTGTTCCGAAACGGGGAGCAGCTGGCACTGGGACGGGATGTCTACAAGGGCGGCTTGATGAGCCTGGTCTACCACGGCCGCACCAAGATGGTCACCGACTACGTCGAGAACGTCATGTGGCGCATCACCCCCACCGAGCGCGAAGTCCTCGCCCAGATCGGCGACGGCCGCAAAGACGAAGCGCCGCTGGCCAAGATTCAGCGGCTGATCACTGGGGCCTTTGAAGCACTGTCCGTGTTAACGCTGTCACCACAGAACGGATAGCTGTCACAGTGACAGTCTAGAATTATCCAATGACTAATTGGAAGGCCATCCCCGGCTATGAGGGGTTATACGAAGTAAGCGACGACGGTCAGGTCAGGTCAGTCGAGAGGTATGTCCGCATGGGGCGCGGAGAGGGATACCTGCGGCTCATCAAGTCCTCTATGCGGTCTCTGCAGACCGACCCGAATGGATACATGAGGGTTACCTTCAAGCGCGATGGGGTAACGAGGAACCATCTGGTTCACCACCTGGTACTAGAGGCGTTTGACCGCCCTAAGCCAGCGGGAATGGAATGCCGACACCTGAACGGTCAGCCTGGCGACAACAGGCTGGAGAACCTGAGATGGGGAACGTCGTCTGAGAACTCTTTCGACGTGGTGCGACATGGCCATCACCACGGCGCCGTCAAGACCCACTGCAAGCGCGGCCACGAGTTCACGCCCGAGAACACCGACCTGCAATCCAAGGGGCGCGGAAGATCCTGTCGCACCTGCAATCTCGCACGGGCCAAGGCTAGGTATGAGGCGATCAAAGGGCCGCGACAGGTCAACAACAAAGACAAGACCCACTGCAAGCGCGGCCACGAGTTCACGCCCGAGAACACCTACAAAGTCAAATCCGGCCGTCAGTGCCGCACCTGCACCATTGAAGCCGCAAGGAGGCAACGCAATGCGAAAGACCGGTGACCTCTGATGGCATGGCCGAAAACAGCGGACGGTCAGTTCTACCAGTTCGACGGTGAGATCCTCATCCCGGTCGACCCGGCCTCCGGGGCCGCCGTGATCTACCTGCGCCCCGCCGGTGGCATGGGTCAGGCCATCCCCGCGATCGAGAAGGGCGACCCCGGGCTGCCGCCGAGCATCGACACCGCCGTCAGCTACACCGTGCTGGCCTATGACGACCCCACCACCGCCTCGGCGTCCTGGACGGTCATCACCCCGCCCACCGAGACCACCGCAGGCTCCTACCGGCTCAACATGGCCGTCCATGAAGGCCCGCCTGGCGCGGACGGCTCCACCACGCTCACCACTGCCGCCGTCGGCGGAACCGCCGCCTACAAGAAGGTCGTCCAGGTCAACACCGCGGGCACCGGGTTCGAGTTCACCAGCCAGAAGGTCGGCGGCCGGCACTACCCGGCATCGATCGCCAACACCCCCGCCGGCAGCGCCAACTCGACGCTGGCGGTGGTGGCCATCGCCGCGGGAACCTACGACTTCGACTACCGGGTCGAGGTGGAGGCCCAGACCATCGTGACCGCGACCGGCCCCAACTGCTCGGTGGACCTGGTGGCCCGCCTCAACGGGGAGACCGGCGGCAACGACATCGGCCGCTGCTTCGGCACCGGGGACATCAAGGACCGGCTCATCATCGCCGGCGGCTACCAGGCCGGCAACACCGACAGCTGGGACCGCATCACCGCCGGCGCCGGGGCCACCGTTCATCTGCGCACCGAGCAGCAATCCGGCAGCGACACCTACTCCACGTCGGCGACCACGACCCGATTCCGCGTGACGGTGCGTCCGGTCCTGTGACCACTTCCACCCCCAAGCAGAACGACGACTGGCCGGTAGCGATCCCGGCCACCTCGGCGGTTCACCTCCCCCCCAACCCCAAGGCCGACACCAAGCCGCTGACCAACCAGCAGCTCAAGAAGCTCGCCCAGCAGCTGATCGAGTCGATCATCCGCCAGGTCGTCCTCGCGCTGACCGGGATGCTGTTCCCGCAGGACTCGGCGCTGGCGCAGCTGATGAAGTGGGCCCAGGACCTGCGTGCCTGGCTGGAGTCGATGGACAGCCTGGCCGACTGGCGGGCGCTGGGCCAGAATCTGGTGCCCTCGCCGCACTTCGACGTCCCCAATCTGAAGCGCTTCCCGATCGCCGAGGCCCAGACCTGCGGGTACGCCACTGGCGAGGAGCACCATTCGGGCCTGAAGTCATGGAAGTGGTTCCACTTCCCGGCGACCGACTCCGGCCTGTATCTGGCCCCTTCGCCGTCGACGACGGTGCTGGAGGTGGCCGAGGGGTCGGACTGGTTCGTCGAGGCGTGGGTGTACCCGAAGGCCACCAACTCGATCACGACCGGTTCCATCCGCATCGGCGGCACGTTCAAGAACTCCGCCGGCTCGGTCACCCCCGCCGACCTGTACATGGACTGCCCACTGAACGGCCCCGACATGGTGCGCGGCCAGTGGAACAAGATCAACACGACGGTGACCGTTCCGGCGGGGTGCGATCAGGCCGAGTTCTGGGTGCGATCCACCGCCGACACCGAGGCCGGTTCGGTCTTCTGGATCGACGACGTGATCGTGCGCCAGAACGCCTCGGAAGCACTGGCGCTGGTCCAGGCCGACATCGCCAACTTCATCGTCAGCCAGCGCGCCAAAGCCGGATCCTGCCTCGTCATCAGCCCGACCTTCTCCAACGCCTCGGTCACCCGCTTCCCCTACAACACCAACCAGCTGTACTCGTATGCGCACGGCCCGAACGAGAAGAAGCACAGCGGCTTCCAGTCCTGGAAGTGGACACAGGAGACGAATGCGGCCTGCGGGCTGTATTTGGCTCCGACGACGAACGTGGACTCCTTCGACGTCACCGGCGCCCAGAGCTATTTCGTCGAGGCGTGGGTGTACCCCGCCAGCACCAATGCGGTCACCGGATCGGTCCGCATCGGCGGCACGTTCACCGACTCCGGCGCGGTGCTGAGCCCGTCGGATGTGTACTACGACTGCCCACTGAACGGCCCGGACATGGTGCGCGGCCAGTGGAACAAGATCAACATCAGCATCGACGTGCCCAACGGCTACGACACCGCCAAGTTCTGGGTCATCGCCACCAGCGCGGTGACGGCCGGCAGCGTCTTCTGGATCGACGACGTGAACGTCCGCGAGCACTACGACTCCAAGCAGGCGCTGGCGCAGGCAAACTACGCCAACTTCGTCACCAACCTGAAGTCCAAGACCGGCCAGAACATGGTGGTCGACCCGTCCTTCTCGATGGGCGCGCTGGTCGACCGCTACCCGTATAACACCAACGCGCTCTACGGCTACAGCGCCACCTATCACTTCTCCGGCCTGCAGTCCTGGAAGTGGACACAGGAGACCAGCGCCGGGTGTGGGCTGATCCTGGCGCCGACGGCCAAGGTGAGCACCTACCAGGTCAACGACACCGAGAGCTACAACGTCTCCGGTTGGGTCTACGCCCCGACGTCCAACCCCGGCACCACCGGGGCGATGCGGATCGGGGCGACGTTCTCCGATTCCAGCGGCGCGCTGCCCGACATGGACGAGTTCGTCGAGACCCCGCTGAGCACCATCGGCAAAGGGGTGTGGAAGAAGCTCTCGGCCACCATCGACGTCCTGGAGAACTACGACACCGCCCAGTTCTGGATCATCGCCACCGCCGCGACGCCCGGCGGGTATGTGTTCCACGTCGACGACGTCTCGGTGCGCGACGCCGCCGCGCTGAACGCCGGCAACAAGGCCGCACTGGCCCAGCAGAACATCCAGGACCTCGTCGACAACATCCACCAGGCCATCCAGGGCGGTCTGTCGAGCAACCACCCGATCACCAGCGTGCTGACGAACCTGCGTGACGCCTGGAGCAAGTTCTTCGACGGTCTGCACGGCTCGACCGGGTCCACCGGCAAGTTGCCGTCGGACGTCCAGGTCGCCGCCGCCGCGGTCAAGTCCACCGCCGACACCGCCGCCGCCAACGCCACCACCGGCATCGCCAAGGCTGACACCGCCCAGTCGGCGGCCGATGCCGCCCAGGACACCGCCGACACGGCGACCAGCATCGCGACGACGATCTCCAAGAACTACAACCTCGTCGATAACCCCGGCTTTGAGAGCACCGACCTGCCGTTGTGCGGCATGGGGTTCAGCGACCTGTCCCCGACCACGTTGATGTTCGCCACCAACGTCGGCCACGGCGGCCGGCAGTCGGCCAAGACCGTCGGCTATGAGCGGGTCTACTTCAACCAGAAGCCGCACCCCGTGGGGTACTGGTACGGCGCTCCCATCGACGTGCAGCCCGGCAACCAGTTCTACACCGAGTGCTACGTCTACAACCCCTCGGGAAACGCCTATGCCGAGGGTGGCTACACGGCCATCATGGCCGAGTACTGGGCCGCCGACGGGACCAGCAACGCACAGATGGTGTCCGTGCTGGACGAGGACGTCTTCGGGTGCTTCAAGGGTCCGGGATTCCTCGACCTCAATGACACCCTGAAGCTTCCCGTCGGGCAGTGGACGAAGCTGTGGGGGTACTTCACCGTCCCCGCCGGGGCCTACAAAATGGCTGTCGCCATCCACGTCTACCCGCTGACCACACCGGATGGTCCGGTCGCCCAGAACGTCTACTACTGGGACGACCCGCTGCTGGTCCGCGCCGAGGTGCAGGCCGAGGTGGACCAGGCGATCATCGCCAACGCCGCCGGTGCGACCGCGGACGTCAACGCGGTGACCGCCCGCGCGCTGGCCGCCACCGCGCAGACGGCCACCGACCAGGCCGCCGCGGCCATCACCATCGCCGCCCGCGACTACACCAACATCGCCGCCGGGTCGGACTTCGAATCCTGGGGCCCTGAACGGTCCACCCCCAGTGGCGGGGTGACCGCCGACTGCTACCACCCATGGAACCTGGGCACCAGCCGGTGGACGGTGAACGGCTCCCACATCTACTGGGGTCCCGGCGGCTACATCGAGAATCCCGGCGAGCCGCCACCGGGTCGAACCTGGGAGGACTTCAACGTCGGGCACTGCCTGATGGCTGGTGCCGACACCGTCGTCACCTACGCCACCCTCAAGACGTTCCCCGTCGCGCAGTCCGGGGAACAGTTCTACATCGAGTTCATGGCGATGCGGGACAGCTACTACAACGGCACCGATTCGCTGTCCCGGCTGCGGGTCGGCTACAACGACGAGGACGTCTTCGTCGACGCGGTGCCCTTCGGCGCCGGCCAGTTCACCGCACCGCTGCAGTGGCAGAAGTTCTCCAAGACCGTCACCGTCCCCGAGGGTGCGCAGTATGTGCGGTTCTCGCTGGGCGCCAACCACAACACGACCAACCAGTCCCAGGTCTCCGTTGCGGGCCGCGACGGCAACAACCACTGGCTGGAACCCGGCCAGGGCGGCCGAATCTACCTGGACAACATCATCATCCGGCGCGTCGTGCCGCCGGACGGGATCGAGCTGCTCCCGCAGGACAAGATCACCAACCTGCCGACCAACCTGGAGGCGGTGGCGGCCTACCGGGGCGCGAACATCATCCCCAACGGGGACTTCGAGAATTCCAGCTACTCCTTCAGGGACAACAACTCCGGGGCGCTGTTCCCCGGCGTCAACGCCGTCTACTCGACCGCCGATCAGCACTCCGGCACCCAATCGGCGCGACTGGACGCCGGGACGCTGGGGTGGGCGCGGGTCATCATGCCGCTCAACCCCATCACCAACGACGTCGACTACATCCGGTGCGCCGCAGACGGTTCCGATGTGTTCCTTGTGGAGTGCTGGGTCAAGGGTGATACCACCAACACCTACGTCTCGGCCCCGGGCCTCATGGGCGGCTGGGCCGGCGGGTTCGGGATCATGCTGTGGCCCAAGGATCTTGAGGTCAAGAATCCGGCGTACTGGTTCCAGTCCTTCGTCGGCTGCGTCGGACTCACCGAGACGGTTCGCACCGCATGTCACGGCACCTGGACCAGGGTGCAGGCGGTGTTCAGCCCGCCCGCCGGCATCACCGGGTTCAGCCTGGCCGCCGAAGGCCAGGGGATGGCTAACAAGTGGTTCGTCGACGATTTCACCTGTTACCGGATCACCGAGGGCGCGGTCGCCAAGACCGCCGCCGACGGCGCGGCCGCCAACGCATCGACCGCCAACGCCAACGCCGCCACCGCCGACGGCAAGGCGGTCGCGGCGCAATCCAACATCCAGTCGGTGGTCGACGGCACCGTGCAGGCCGTCGACGGCGGAACGGCAACGGGCGCTTCAGCCGCCACCCACAAGACCAAACTGCAACTGGCGTGGGCCAAGCTGTGGGATGGCCTGCACGGCACCACGAACACCACGTCGAAACTTCCCGCCGACCTCTACACCGCGGCGGCCGCGGTCAAGCAGTCCGCGGAGAACGGCGTCGCCAACGCCGCCACCGCCGACGGCAAGGCGACCACAGCCCAGAGTGGCGTCCAGTCCGTCGTCGACGGCGTGTCCGAGGCCGTCTACGGCGACGGGGTCGGGGTCGGCGGTGCGCCGACCACCGTCAAGGCCAGAGTGCAGAAGGTTCTCGGTGCTCTGTTTGACGCCTTCAATGGGACGACGGGGACCAACGCGAAGACCGTCAATGAGGTCTACGTCGTCGGCGCAGCAGTAACAACTCAGGCCAATGCTGGTGTGGCCAACGCCGCCACCGCGCAAGGTTCGGTCAACATGACCAACACCGCGCTGTTCGGCCAGTCGACGGCCGGGTCGACGATCATCACCGGCGCGGTGCCCAACCTCAACGCCAGCAAGATCACCTCGGGCAACCTGTCCAAGGATGTGCTGCCCACGAAGCTGGCCGAGGTCGGCTCCGGATTCGTGATGCGCAAGTCCTCCGGGTCGATCAACGTCAGCTGCTCGGCCAATTCCCCGACCCCGATCAAGTTCCCCACCAGTGCCTACTCCAGCACGGCCAGCAACACCGGCGACTACACGCTGTCCACCGGCGGCGGCGGCGAGCTGAAGGTGTCGGCGGCCAATGCCGGCTGGTACATGGTCGAGGTCGCATTCGGCCTCGAACAGCAGGCCAGGATCATCGGCTACCGGATGGCGGCGGCGCTGTTCCTCAACGGCTCAATCACCAAGGTCGGCTCCACCGTCGACTACTACGGGTCTTCCAGCACCCAGTACCCGTTCTCCTGCCAGGCGTCGTTCATCGTGTACCTCAACACCGGCGACTACGTCACCCCCGGCGCGATGCTCTACAGCCAATCCACCATTAGTGGCCTGTCGCTGATCACCACCAACTCCAGCGTCGACTTCTACTTCTCGGTCTCCCTACTCAACCGCAGCCTCGCCTAACCCAAAGGAGTGACAGTGGAATATGTGACCACGGACGCCAAGCGCGACCCACAAACCGGTGCCATCGCGGTGCGCACCATCTTCCCCGAGGACCAGGGCCCGCAGCTGGCAGGCCTGGCATGGCTGGTCGCCACCCCGAACATGGGTGCGCGCAACGCAACGACGGCCGAGGTCGAGGGCTGGGACGACCTGCCGCCGTGGACGGCCCCCGAGCCGGCGCAGGGATGACCACCGGCACAGGGGAGTACATCACCCCGAAGCTCCCCAACCGCATCATCACGATCACCCGCAACGCCGACCGTGTGATCACGATACGTCGCCGCGACCCGGTCACCGCCGCCCCGGTCAACTGGGATGCCCAGCTGCACATGAAGATCGACGTCGACCCGGCCACCGTCGCCGATATCCCCGCCACCGTCGAGGGGTCACTGGCGACGGTGCGGATGGAATCCGACCTGCTGGACACCCTGCGCAAAGGCACCACCTGGCGGTTGATCATGTCGCAGGGGAGCAACCCGAGCCTGGAGACGCCGGTGATGGTGGGCATCTTCGAAAGGAACGACGGCAAGTGAGCGATCCGGTGACGTTCGAGACGTTCGAGGTCGAGGTCTACCTGCCTGAGGTTGATGTCGCGATTGTCGAGCCGGCCGTCGCGGCGGTGGCGGTGGCCGGACCAACCGGATTCACCGGTGCCACCGGCGCGCAGGGCGACACCGGTCCGACCGGGGCGACCGGGGCGACGGGTCCGACCGGTGCCGTCGGCAACACGGGTGCTGTCGGGCCGACCGGGGCGCAGGGCAACACCGGGGCGCAGGGAAACACCGGGGCGACGGGTGCTGTCGGGTTGACGGGTGCGACGGGAAACACCGGCGCGCAGGGCGACACCGGTCCGACCGGGGCTACCGGGGCGACGGGTAGTACTGGCGCGCAGGGCATTCAGGGCACTGCGGGGGCCACAGGTGCGACTGGGGCTACCGGGGCAACAGGCGCTACGGGTGCTACGGGTTCCACGGGGGCTACGGGGGCGGCTGGCGAGGTCACGTTGGCGGGGATTCAAACCCTCACTAATAAGACGTTGACTTTGCCGAAGGTAAACCAGATCCTCGATACGTCGGGCAATGCTGTGCTGCTTTTCGCCCCGGTAGCTGGAGCCGTTAACCATTTCCAGATGAACAACGGCGTTTCTGGCGGAAATTTGTCTCTGTACGCAGTAGGCACCGACGCCAACATTCCGATCAACATTGTTACTAAGGGCTCGGCCCCGGTTAAGGCCAATAACGTTGATGTTGTAACCGTTAGCGGTACACAGTCGCTGACGAATAAGACGCTGACTAGCCCGAAGATCGACACGGTCAGGGACACTAACGGCAATATCATTTTGAACACGTCGCCTCAGGCGAGTGCCGTTAACTGGGCTTCGGTGGTTAATTCGGCTACTGGTAACGCACCGGCCATAGCGGCTCAGGGTGGCGACACCAACGTGAGTTTGAATCTGATATCTAAAGGCACTGGCACGGTTCAGGTCAACGGTGTGCCTGTGGTGACGACCACCGGAACTCAAAGCCTGTCGAACAAGACGATCTCTGGGGCCTCAAACACACTCACCAACATTCCGGTGTCGGCGGTGTCCGCTACTGGCACCGCTTCGGCTGCCACTTATCTGCGCGGTGATGGTGTGTGGTCTGCGGTTACCGGAACTTTGGTTCCGTGCGCCGCCGCAACCACCGGTTCGGAAACGTACACGATCACATCTGGCACGGTAACCCAGATCAACGGCACCACGATCGACGGCTACAGCCCGAGCGTCGGTGACCGCATCGTTGTGGCTCACGCACCTACGTCTTCCGGTTCACCTGGGTGGTGGGCGCAGGGCACTAATCCGGCTAACGGCATTTACACGGTGACGTCGCTGTCAGGCGGCAACATGGCTGTGTCTAGGGCAGCCGACATGTCTGGGTCCGTCAACCCGGCAGGGTTGACTGTGTGGGTGCGTAACGGCTCCAACTGGGCTGCCAGCATGTTCATGGTGACGGCGTCGGGTTCTCCGCACACGTGGGGCACCAGCGGCCTTTACATGCTTTCGTTCCTGGGCCAGTCACCCCATTTCAGCGGCATCTACGCCGACAGCATCTTTTTGTTCGGTGGCGGGCAGCAGGATCGGCTCACTAGCAACGGCGCTTCGTCAGGGGATAAGACTTTCTTTCTGCCTGCCGCAGAGAGTTCTGATCTGACTTTGTTGGCGAAGTCGGTGGTCAGCGTCACGAGCACAGTGACGTTTGGTTCAGCTCCTGGTAACGAGTATGTGTATCTGTTGAAGTCGGGGGCGGTTCCGACGTTGCCGACAGCGGTCGGTAACAAGGCGTTCTACCGCATCAAGAACACGACGGGTTCTTCGATCACGTTGTCTTCTGCCGGCGGCACCATCGACGGCTCTTCGACGCTCTCGATCGGGGCGGGTGTTGTGGTGGGGATTGTGTCTGATGGCACGAACTACTTCGTTATCTGATTATGAAAGAGAGTTTTGATGGCTAGGTTCGATGAAGTGTTTGCGGAGTTGCAGGCGAAGATGGCGGCGGCGATGGCGGTGATCACCCAATACCCGGAGGTCGCCGCGGAGGTGCGGGACGCCATCTTGGCGGCGCAAAACGAAGCGGAGATCGTGGAGCAGCAGGCCCAGGACGACGCGCGGGCCAACGCTTTGCAGAACGCGATTCTGGATGTGCGGCAGGCGTTGGCGGCGGCCGACCCGCGGGAGACCCCGCCGGAATGAGGCGTGTAGCTGCAGTGACTCTTCTGGTGGCCGTCCTGGTGGGCGGCTTTTTCATTGCCGCCACGAACACGATCTGCGACGAAAGTTGCCCGGACTGGTGAACGACAGCTACGCCCGGGAAGTGATCCGGGCGGGAACAGATTTGGGTGTCACACCGCGCGGCATCGTCATCGGGTTGGCGACGGTGTTCGTGGAATCCAACTGGGTGATGTACGCCAACCCTGCCGACCCGGAGTCGTTGAACTTCCCCCACGAAGCACTGTCGTACGACGCCAACAGTGTGGGGTTGTTTCAACAAAGAGCCGAGTGGTGGGGAACCGCCGCTGACCGCATGGATCCGTACCGGTCAGCGCGAATGTTTTTCACCCAGTTGCAGAAAACCGACTACAACAACCCGAAACGCTCACCGGGGTTCTACGCCCAGCAGGTGCAGGGTTCGGCGTTCCCCGACCGGTATGACCAGCACATCGACGAAGCCCAGCGGCTTTACAACCGGCTCGCATCGAAGGAGAAGCCTGTGGAAAAGGTGCTCGACTATCCGCGGGGGCGGGTGGGTGACTACGACGGTGTCGCCCAGACGAAGCCGTGGGACTGCGGCCCGGCCAGTGTGCAGGTCATCCTGTCGGCGTGCGGCATCACCAGAACCGAGGATTGGATCATCGACCAGGCCAACGCCTACCTGTCCGTGGGGGATCGGATCGGGGTGGACGGCACCAACCACGCCGGGTTGTTGTGCCCACTGTTGAACCGGCTGCTTCCCGGCAGTGGTTACACCGAAGTGTGGGTGCCGCAAGCCAACCCGCAAACCACTGAAGCGTTCTGGACGAATCTGAAGAAGTCCATCGACGGCGGTCGGGGGGTGCTGCTGAACTTTGAAATCCCGCCGTGGCAGGGCATCAAAGCGTCACGTGACTCCAAAGCCCCCCCGTATCCGACGGGCTCCACGACCTACCACTACACCGCCGGCATGGGATATGCGGTAGACGGGGATGGTTCGCGGCATGTGTGGGTGGCCGACCCGGCTTCTTTCGGCGGTGTGACCGGGTTCTGGTCGCGGCTGGAAGACGTTGCGCTGTACATCGTCCCCCACGCCTACGCCTGGGCGTCCACCGCTGCCGCCGCGGCGCAACCCACCCCGGCGCCGGCGCCGACACCCGGGCCGACGCCGATCCCCAAGCCCGAGCCCGCCGTCGATCTGTCCGACCGGCTCACCCGGCTGTGGACCGAGTTCGACGCCCTGTTCTACGGCGACCAGGCCGCCATCGGGGCGATCGTGCGCGCGGCCAAGGCCGGCGACGTGCGCGCCCAGCGGACCTTGGCGAAGCTGGAGCAGGCCAACCCCGCCGCGCTCAAGGCGTTCATCGCCGCATGATCGTCCTCGGCCTGGACCCGGCGTTCTTCCCCGTCATGGGAGTGTGGCTCAACCGCTACGCCACCACCGGTGGGCGTACCTTCACCCGTGTCCGGTATCCCAACATTCCCTCGGCCGGCAACGCCCGCCGTGGTGTCGAGGCGCTGGACCGCGCGCTGCACGGCACCGACGGCCCGCTGGTGGTGTTCGGGCACAGCATGGGGTCGCAGGTGGCGGCCAAGTGGCTGCGGGAGATCGGCCCGGCCTCCGATGTCGACCCGGCCGCCGTGACGTGGCTGTTGTGCGGCAACCCCGAGCGCAAGTACGGCGGCGCGCTGTGCGTGGCCGACACCCCGCGCTACTGGGGACCGGTGCAGGCCTCCTACGGCGGCCCGGGCATCCCTGAGGACACCCCCTACACCGTCGTGGACTACGCCCGCCGCGGCGACTTCTGGGCCGATGCACCCGACCCACGCTCGCCATTCACCCTGGCCGGACCGGGCAGCCAGCAGGTGCATTGCAACTACTTCTCGGTCGGGCTGGATGATCCCGACGTCGTGTCCTACACCGAGCGGACCCGCACCTACAAGTTGCAGGGCGGCGCACTGAAGTGACCCATCGCCACCCGAAAGGTATGACATGACACCGAAGTTCCGGCAGGTTCTCTACGCCATCGGCACCGTCGCGTTCGCCGCGCTGACCGTGCTGGCCACCTTCAAGGTCATCGACCCCAACACCGCCGCCAGCGTGTCCGCGGCGC
>WBZP01000577.1_pt1 | contig 49271 bp, 47 predicted proteins | sample 5204301 | NCBI WGS metagenome assembly WBZP01 (sample SAMN12412401, study PRJNA552823) | activated sludge metagenome | isolation source: activated sludge from nitrification reactor of wastewater treatment plant... | place: USA: Pennsylvania | collected 2017
AACCAATCCATATGGCCCGTAGACTTGGGAGAGCGGCGGTACTATACCATCGGATTAATCGATATCACAAATCCGTTTTATCTATTTTGAAAAAAGAAGACGAGGTTGCTACTGTGTGCGCCGTCCGCTGAATGTATACGAGAGGAGCATCCCACATGGTCGCACTGGTGTTGGCCCTGGTAATAATTCTGCCAATGACCGCGCTGGCTGAGCCAGTGACCGACTCGCGCGGCATGCAGACGCAGGCGACTCGCACCGCTCCTCTAACCATTGGAGAAGTGTTGGCTCGCATTGAGTTGACGCACCCATTGCTTCAGGCCATGGGTGCCGAGCGAGCGAAGGCCCGAGCGAAGATTCTGAAGGCGCTTGGAGCCTGGGAACCAACGGTTAAGAACTATACGCAGACCGAGCGTTTTCATACGTGGAACCTTACGACGGCGTTCGACATTCCGAGTCAACATACGGTGGGTTATGCCGACAGTACAATCGAGGTCGGGCATCCCTGGGGCTTCAAGGTCGCAGGTGGACTCCGTAGTGGCTTCGGGGATGCCGCCGTCAACAACCGCATTGCGCTGCCGCCTGATCTACTGGCCACCTATCATACACAGCTATTCTACTACGGCGGGACGATCCATTTCCTGAGAGGCTTCATGGTCAACGAGGAGAATGCCGAGTTCCAGAAGGCCGAGCTCGCAGGGCCACAGGCGGAGATCGCGGTGGCGCAGAAGCGTCAAGACCTCTACCTGGCCGGAGCCGTCCAGTACTGGGATTGGCAGGTTGCGGTTAAACAAGCTGAGGTGGTGAAGCGCGCGCTAGCCGTGGCCGAGGAGCGCTTAGTTCAGGTCCAAGGGTTAGCCAAGGGCGGGAGGGTGGCTCCACTCGATGTCATAGAGACGAGCCAGGAAGTTCAGGTTCGGCGAGAGGCCGCCATCGCCGCACAACGGAAGGTGGAGTATGAGCAGTACAAGCTGTCCCTTTTCCTCTGGGAGGACGGTGAGCCGGTGACGCCTCGACCAGAATGGGCGCCGGAATTCCAGGGTGAAACACCACTTCCGACCAACGAGGAGGTCGCAGGTTATAAAGTGGAGGCGAAAGAAGTGCGGCCGGAAGTGCGGGATCTCTACATCGAAGCTAAGAAGAACAATATCGACATCAAGCTTGCGAAGAACTACCTGCTCCCAACGTTGGATCTTGAGGGGGGGCCGACCAAAGGTGCTGCGGACTGGCTTGTGGGACTAGGGAATCGGGTTGGTCTGCATACGGAGATGCCGCTGTTCCAGCGGGAAGCGCGTGGGAAGATCATGGCCTCGGAAGTGGCTCAGCAGCAATTGGCGTTGAAACAGCTGTATACCGAGCAACAAGTCACCTTCGACGTGGACAACTGGCTTTCGGCCCAAGTGCGAGCCAGGGACCGAGTGGTGGTCGCGACGGAAGCCCTGCGGTTGGCCAAAACGTTGGAGGAGGGTGAACGGACCCGATTCAACATGGGCGTGACCACCGTCCTTTTTGTGAATATCCGTGAGCGCAATGTGGTGCAACAAGCCTACCAGCTGTATCGGGCGCAGGCCGACTACGCCGTGGCTCGTGGAGGGATGCTGTGGGCCCGTGGGCTGTTGGCCAAGCCCTGGCCTGACAGTGAGCTGGCTAAGTACGGAAACCCACTGACGGCGGCGGGTATGAACGGTTTCAAACGACCTGGACGCGATTAAACCGGCATAAGGAGCATCCTGCGATGGTCGCTCTCTTCTTCGTGATTCTGATCTTGCTTCCCATGACGACTCTGGCTGGACCGGTGCACGATGCCAGCGCGTTGAAAGCGCAGTCCGTCCGCACCGAGCCCCTGACCATCAGTGAAGTACTGGCCCGTATTGAGCTGACCCATCCGCTGCTGCGGGCGACCGGAGTGGAGCGGATGCAGGCTCGGGCGAAAATTCTCAAGGCACTCGGGGCCTGGGAACCGAAGTTCCAGAACCGGACAGAGGCTGATCGCTATCAGTCGTGGAATTTTTTGGCCTTCGTGAATGAGACGACGGGTGGATATAACGATAGTACGATCGAGATGGGGCATCCCTGGGGCTTCAGACTCAATGGCGGGATCCGCAATGGGTTCGGCGATCGCATCAACCAAGGGGCCCATGCACTTCTCGCGAACGATGGACTGCTCTTCTATCAGAACCAACAAATGCTCATCGGTGGGGAGGCTCATCTGCTGCGTGGATTCATGGTGAATGAGGAGTATGCCGACTTCCAGAAGGCTGAACTTGCTGGGCCGCAGGCGGAGATCGCGGTGGCACAGAAGCGCCAAGACCTCTATCTGGCCGGGGCCGTGCAGTACTGGGATTGGCAGGTTACCGTGAAGCAAGCTGACGTGGTGAAGCGTGCCCTGGCTGTGGCGGAAGAGCGGTTCACGCAGATCGAGGGACAGGCGAAGCGGGGGCTGTCCTCGCCGCTCGATGTCATCGAGGCCAACAAAGAAGTTCAGGTTCGGAGAGAGGCTGCCATCGCCGCGCAACGGAAGGTGGAGTATGAGCAGTACAAGCTGTCTCTCTTCCTCTGGGAAAACGGCGAGCCGGTGACGCCCCGACCAGAATGGGCACCGGAATTCCAGGGAGAAACACCGCTTCCGACCAACGAGGAGGTCGCAGCCTATAAAGTGGAGGCGAAAGAAGTGCGGCCGGAAGTGCGGGACCTCTACATTGAAGCCAAGAAGAACAATATCGACATCAAGCTTGCGAAAAACTACCTGCTCCCCAAGTTTGATTTTAAGGGGGGGCAAATGGAGGCCAGTGCAGACTGGAACGTGGGAGTCGGCTATCGGATGGAATCGTGGTTTGCGATGCCGATTTTCCAGCGGGAAGGGCGTGGGAAGGTGCTGTACGCGGAGGCGGACCAACAACAATTGGCGTTGAAACAGCTGTACACCGAACAACAGGTCAGCATCGACGTGGACAACTGGCTCTCAGCCCAAGTGCGCGCCAGGGACCGGGTGAGGGCGGCGACGGAAGCCCTGCGGTTGGCCAAAACGTTGGAGGAGGGCGAACGGACCCGATTCAACATGGGCGCGACCACCGTCCTCTTTGTGAATGTCCGTGAGCGCAACGTGGTGCAACAGGCCTACCAGCTGTATCGGGCACAGGCCGATTATGCGGTCGCGCGTGGGGGCATGTTGTACGCCAGGGGTGCTTTAGCCAAGCCCTGGCCTGAAAGCGAGTTGGTCAAGTACGGGGATCCGCTGACGGCGGCGGGTATGAACGGTTTCAAACGACCTGGGCGCGATTAATTCAGCAACAAAGGAGTATCCTTCCTTGATCCTTCTCTTGCTGTTCTCTTTGTTGATGATGCCGACGATTGCACTGGCGGAACCGGTGCTCGACTCGAGTGTGATGCAGGCTCAGTCTGTTCGCACCGCCCCTCTGACCATTGAAGAGGTTCTGGCTAGGATTGAGCTGACCCATCCGCTGCTCCGGGCTACCGGACTGGAGCGGGCGCAGGCTCGGGCGAAAATCCTCAAAGCCTTGGGTGCCTGGGAGCCAAGGTTTCGGAACGAGATCGAGTACGACCGGTATCAATCGTATAATCTGACGAATGTGACCGGTCTGAATGTCTTAAACGCTGGCTATGTCGATACCATGCTTAAGATCGGGCACCCCTGGGGGTGGGAGCTCTTCGGTGGTATTCGTAACGTCTTTGGAGATCATGCGACGCTCAGTGGGATGAACACCAGCGGTACAGGTGACCGTAACGTCCAGAGTCCAGGGGTAGCGCTTCCTCAAGACTTTCAACTCTTCTATCCGCAGCAAATGGGTATCGTCGGTGGAAGATTTAATCTCCTGCGGGGGTTCATGATTAATGAAGAGTACGCCCAACTCCAGCAGGCTGAGCTCGCTGGCCCACAGGCCGAGGTGAAGGTGGCCCAGAAACGGCAGGATCTCTATCTTGCCGGGGCGGTTCAATACTGGGATTGGCAGGTTATCGTCAAGCAGGCCGATGTGGTCAAGCGCGCGCTGGCCATTGCGGAGGAACGTTATCGTATGGTGGAGGGCCGAGCCAAATCCGGCGCGGTCGCTCCGATCGATGTGGTCGAAGCCCGGGAAGAGGTTCAGCGCCGTCGTGAGGCTGCCATTGCCGCGCAACGGAAGGTGGAGTATGAGCAATATAAACTCGCACTCTTTCTCTGGGAAAACGGGGAGCCGGTGACGCCGAGACCGGAATGGGCTCCAGAGTTTCAGGGCGAAACGCCATTGCCGAGCGAAGAGGATGTCGCGGCATTTAAGGTGGAGGCCGCAGAGGATCGTCCGGAAGTGCGTGATCTCTACATCGAAGCGAGGTTGAACAATATCGATCTGAAGCTCGCCAAAAATGGTCTACTTCCAAAGCTCACCGTTGAAGGTGGTCCCGCGATCGGCGCCATCTATTGGGTCGGTGGGATCGGTTATCGCATGGCGGCTCTCTTCAGTATGCCGTTGTTCAATCGCGCTGCGAGAGGGAAAGTTCTTCATGCAGAGGCAGAGCAGATACGGTTGGCGTATAAGCAGGCCTACACCGAGCGTCAAGTTCAGATCGAGGTGGACAACTGGCTCTCGGCCATCGTGAGGGCCAGAGATCGAGTCAAGGCTTCGACTGAGGCGTTGCGCTTGGCCAAGACCTTGGAAGAAGGCGAGCGAGCAAGATTTAATATGGGAGCGACGAGCGTGCTCTTCGTCAACCTACGAGAGCGTGCGGTGGTCGAAGCAGCGTACGAGCTCTACCGTGCACAAGCCGATTATGCCGTGGCTCGTGGAGGGATGCTCTGGGCGAGGGGGGCCCTATCGAAACCTTTGGCGGACAATGTGCTCGCGAAGTATGGCAACCACGTACAATCTGCGGGTTCATCCGGACGCAAAGTTCCAGGACGTGATTAAGCAGGCGCGATGTGCTTGGTGGTACCACATAGTACATTTGGTGGGCTAGGATCTTGATCCAAGAGTAGATTAAGTTCGGTTGTATACAAGAGTTGGAAAGGGGCTGATGATTCACATTCTGACATATTACTGGGGGTGCTCATGAAGGAACCTCAGGGCGAAGGTTATCGGGGCCTGTTCGAAGCGCTGATGAAGCAGTTGTCCGTGGCCATCCGGGCTGAGAAAAAGATTATGAGTCTTCTTTTCTCCTACGCCCTTGCGGTTGGCTTTTTCTCTCTTATCATTCCGTTGACCGTACAGGAATTGGTCAGCACCTTTTCCTATGCGATTCAACCGGTCATGATTTATACCTTGACGGCGGTGATGTTTTCGGTGCTCCTGTTCGTCGGTCTGTTCAAGACCTTCCATTTTTATGCCGTGGACGTCGTCCAGCGCAGAATCTTTGCCCGCGTGGCGGTGGCGATGGTCGAGGCATTGCCTCGTAATCGATTTAAAGGAGCTCGCCCGGAAATTGCGAACTACTTTATCGAAACGGTCTTCATGCAGCGGGCGCTTTCAACGTTGCTCATCGATCTGTTGAACGTGGTGGTCGGGGGATCGGTCGGGATGATCATGCTGGTCGTCTACCATCCCTATTTTCTCATTTATAACCTCATGCTCATGGCTGGCTTTGCGATCACGTTCTTCGTACTTTCCCGTGGTGCGCTGAAAAGAACTCTGGAGATGTCTCACGCCAAGTACGATGTCTTCAATTTCATCCAAGAGGTTTCACGGAACGCCTTACAGTTAAAGGCGACCGACAGCAAGCCATTTCTTATCCAGAAGACCGATGCATTGGTCAGCAAATATGTCGAAGCTCGGAAAGCACGGTTCGCCGTGTTGGTGCGGCAGTATATCGGCTCTGTGGCCGGACAAGCCATCGCACAGGCCGGTGCGCTCTCGATCTCAGGCTCGCTCTTGGCCTCAGGACAATTGACACTTGGGCAGCTGGTCGCAGTTCAAGCGGTCGTCAGCGCTTTGGTCATCAATTTTGACTCGCTGATCAAGAACATGGGGTACATCTACTATTTCTTTGCCTCATTGACCCACCTTGATGAGGTGTTTAGTCAGGAACAGGATTACGTCTCCACCGAATCTGCCGTGGCTCTGCCAAAGCATCTCGGTCAAGGGGTTCGCGTGACCTGTAAAGGGGTGAGTCTGGTTCACAGTGGTGTGGCGGTGTTCGATGGCTTCAATCTGGATGTGGCCCCCGGTGAGAAGCTTGGGATTTATGCTAAAACCACGGCTGCAAAAACGGCATTGGCAAGAGTGCTTGGTGGCCTTGAAGTACCGACCGGTGGCGTTGTGCAATATAATGGTGTCGATCTTCGCTACATCGATCCCAGCGCGATCAATCAGTGCCGCAGTGTCATGATTGACTCGCAGTTGTCCCTCGTCAAGGGCACGATCGAAGAGAACATTGTGATGGGCCGCTCCTATGTCACCTATGATGACCTGAACTGGGCGCTCCGTTTCACGGAGTTGGAAGAAGATATCGAGGGCCTTCCGCGAGGAGTGAAGTCCGATGTCTCCTCACTCGGGGAGTCATTGTCTCCAACTCACGTGGTGCAGATTCTTCTAGCCCGTGCGATTCTTGGCCGTCCGCAAGTGCTCGTGTTCGATGGGTTGATTCATTCTCTTGAGCCATCATTGCGTGAGCGGATTTTACGACGGCTTTGTTCGAAGGATGAGGCCTGGTCTGTGATCTTTGTGTCGACCGATCCGAACCTGACGGATCATGCGGATCGTCGTATCATGTTGCATCATACTCATGCGTAAGTCGTTGAAACGGCCAATTCATAGCAGTACTTTTATTATGGAGGCTCCATGGCTAGCCTAGGTCGCGGTCATGATAGTAGCGGTGAGCGTGCGCTGGTTCAACGAGGGGTCGGCTTGGAAGCGATCACGATTGAACAAGGTCCGGCATTGGCGAAGTTGCCTTGCTGGCAGGCGGTACAAATCCCGAGAGGGATGTTCACGGCATCTCGTGCCATTCTTACGATTCTTCTCTTGTTTCTCATCATCCTTGAGTTTGTGCCTTGGACGCAAACGATTCAAGCGACGGGCAAGGTTTCTGCCTATACTCCCTATGATCGTCCCCAGAACATTGAATCTCGGATTACTGGTCGGATCAAGGCGTGGCACATTTATGAAGGTGTGAAGGTTAAAAAGGGTGAACTTGTCGGTGAGCTGGAAGATTACGATCCGACCTTTATGGCCCCAGAGATCCTTCCTCTGTTTGAGCAGAGAAAAGACGCCTTGGAGAAAACCAAGCAGGCGGCATTGGCCAGGGCAGACCAGTTGAACCGACGAATCGGTGAGATGAAGAAATTGGTCCAGGCGGCTGTTCCTTCGGCAGAGGCGCGGGTTGTTGAGGCAGACAATAAAGTGCGTGAGGCTCAACAGAAGGTTGAGCAGTACAAGATCGACGTGCACACAGCCCAACTCAATGTCGACCGCCATCGGCAACTGGTTCGGGAAGGGTTGGTCTCCCAACGTGAGCTTGAGTTGACGATCCAAACCGAGATCGGGACCAAGGCAGGCTTACAGGCGGCACAGGCGAGTTTGCAGGGTGCCGAGCAGGCCAGGTCATCGCTGAGCTTTGGTCGTGATCAAGTCTCAGCGGATGTCAACCAGAGGTTGATGGATGCAATTGCATCCCGCGATTCCGCGGTTGCTGAAGCTGCGAAGGCCACCGAATCGTTGGCGGACATCGCTTATCGGCAACAGGGGGTTCAGCAACGTATTGAAGCAGCAAAACTTTTTGCCCCTATGGACGGTACGGTCGTCAAGATGGCGAAAGTTGGTATCAATGAGACTGTTAAGCAGGGAGATAATTTGGTCACCATCTCTCCCCTTGCTGCCGATCCAGCTATTGAAATGAAGGCTGAAGGGTTGGATTCTCCCCTCCTGAAGCCTGGGCGCAAGGTGCGGATTCTCTTCTTCGGGGTTCCGGCTATTCCGCTGCCGGCTTGGCCCGGCCTAATGGCTGGCACCCGTGGAGGTATCATCAAGGTAGTTGACCAGATCGATGATGGCAAGGGGAACTACCGATTCTGGGTGGTTCCGGACCCAGATGACCCTCAGCCATGGCCTGAGCAAACTCAGGTAAGACAGGGAACAAAGGTGCTGGGTTGGGTGATTATGAATCGTGTCCCGCTCTGGTACGAACTGTGGCGGCGATTCAACTTCTTCCCACCTGACTATCTGGAGCGTGAGCCGAGTCTGTTTGAGATGTTCGCGCCGAAGGTGGCAGCGCCTGCCGCTAAGTAAGTGAATGGCGCCGCGGCGCCGAGATCCTCAGAACAATGGCCCAGGGGAATCCCCCCTGGGCCATTTTATTTCAACCCTCCGGCCGAATGTAAACCAACCAGCGTTAAGCTGACCGCTTACGGCGTCACATCTTGAATGTCTAAGCTGGGATTCTACTAAGTACTCAGCACCAAGCTGGTACTCACGGGGGCCTTGTGGGTGGATTGTCTTGACCCGGTTCGGCGGACTCGCTATGGTGCCGCCATCAAGCTGGTACTGGTGTGGGTTCTGTCTAATCAAAGGAGGCGGAGGGTATGGGTAAGCGTAAGCTGCCGGTACGACAATCTCAGGTCAGCACCCGTGTGAAAGCGCTGGGTGGTCGGCCGATTGTTGGAGTATTAGGAGGTAGTAAGTCCGACTTTCCTATACTTGAAAAAGCCGGGGCGATCTTAGCTGAATTGGGGATTCCGTATGAACTCCTTGTTGTTTCGGCGCACCGGACACCAGATCGACTCTTTGAATATGCCATCACAGCTCCGGAACGAGGTATTCAAGTTATTATTGGTGGGGCAGGTGGTGCGGCGCATCTTCCTGGAATGCTCGCTGCGAAGACCCATCTCCCCGTGATTGGTGTGCCGATTCCGACGGAAAACCTTCGTGGTTTAGATTCATTGCTCTCCATCGTTCAGATGCCCAAAGGTGTTCCTGTGGCAACGGTGGCGATCGGTGGTGCCGAAAATGCTGGTCTCCTGGCCGCGCAGATCCTTTCAGTGAGCCGTCCTGACATAGCGGAGCGCCTGATTGCGTACCGGCGTATTCAGACAGAGACGGTTCTCCACTCCCCTGAAGCGAAGGGAGTCGGTCATGACACGTCAGAGGTGTCATCGACCAAACGGCGACCGTGATGCATCCGATACTTGACCCAGGGGCTATGCTGGGGGTGCTTGGTGGTGGGCAACTCGGAGCGATGTTCGCCGGAGCAGCTCGTCGCATGGGCTACCGGGTTGCCATTTGGGATCCCGATCCCGATGCCCCCGCCCATCGGGTTGCGGACGAATCATTCTCTACATCCTTCGCAGATCATGACACTAGGGAGCGGTTCATCGATACGGTTCAGGCCATAACGCTCGAATGGGAAAATATCCCGGCCGAGCTCTGTCAATGGCTTGAACAACATCGGGCGCTGCGTCCGTCCAGTGCCGTCCTGCGCATCATTCAAGACCGGCTTACCCAGAAGCAGTTTTTATCGTCCTGTTCGCTTCCCGTTCCTGACTTTGCTGAAGTGACATCGGAGCATCAACTTCATCAGGTGATCAGTCGCCTTGGTCTTCCGCTGATCTGTAAAACGGCAAGGAGTGGTTACGATGGGAAAGGGCAATGGCTGATTGGAGAGCCCTCTGATATCCAGCGGTTTGAGCGTATTCTTGCCACATCATCTACCAGGGTCAGGTGGATTGCCGAACAGTTTGTCTCGTTTGTGCGGGAGCTCTCGGTCCTCGTGGTCAGAAGTGCGAGCGGGGAAACACGAGTCTATCCTGTCGTTGAGAATCGGCATGAGCAAGGGATTTTACGTGATAGCGTCGTTCCTGCTTCCATCTCCCCCAGTGACGCCGAGGCAGCCTGTGAGCTTGCCGTCCGGGCAGTGGCTGAGTTGCATGGAGTCGGAATCTTCTGTATCGAGCTCTTTCAGGCCCAAGACGGACGCCTTCTCATCAATGAAATTGCACCACGCCCGCATAACTCCGGCCACTACACATTGGATGCCTGTACCGTCTCTCAGTTTGAGCAGCAAGTGCGCGTGATGTGTGGTCTTCCATTGGGTGAAGTGAGACTCCTGTCCCCTGCTGTCATGGTGAATCTCCTTGGGGACGAGGTAACCACCGTGCTGACCGGTGAGAGAAGCCGGGGAACCTTTTCCATCCCAGGTGCCTCGGTACATCTGTATGGAAAGCGGGTGATTCGCCCAGGAAGGAAGATGGGTCATGTGACGTTTACGGCTCCAGAAAGAGAAACCGCAGTCGCATCGGCTCAACAATTTCTGTCGCAAGTCCGCAAACCTCCCTCCGCCATTCCATCCCATCAATAGGCCAAAGGTGCCCTTCAAACGTGCGTTCTTGACCGACAGTGTCCGTTCAATTTTGTCCCTTGATGGTCCGGAAGCGGTCTAAGCGAGGGCGCACAGGCAGAAAACCGAAGAATTCACCACGAGCTGGGGGGCACACAATTTGCTGTTTTCCCGCTATTCTCACCTCTGGAGGTAGCCCTAGCATGGGAACTCGCTCGACCCAATCTCGATCCCCTCAAGCCCCAGACAGACTTTATCGGATGCTGACGGACTCAGGATCACGCTACCTCGTCCTTCAGGGGCTGGTCACCATCATCTTGTCCTATGAGCTCCTGTTTGGTGCAGACCCCATTTTGAGCCGAGTGACTACCAATAGCTTGGTGCTGGGGCTCTGGCTTGGGGCCATTGCCCTGGTCATGCTGCCTCGAACCGTTTTTGACGCAGCCTGGTTTGGGTCCGTGCTGGTGACCCTCGATACGATTCTGGTGACCGCTGCTATTTATCTTTCAGGGAATGCCCGATCTGACCTCTATATCACCTATTTTGTGCTTATGTTGCTGGCGGCCTCAGTTCGGCGACTCAGTCATCTATTTGGTCTCTCCTTGCTCTTGAGCGCCGGATATTCTGTCGTCCTGTATGAAGGCATTCTCAACACGGGAGCGCCGGTAACCGGACAGTTGTTGGGAATCCCGGTGCTGGTCGTGATGGCGGTTTTCTATGGAGTGGCTCTAGAAAATACGGAGGTTGTCCAGCAAGAAAAAGACTCCTTACGAAAAGATGTCGAAGGGTTGAAGAAGACCGAAGAGGGCCTGGTCGCTGCGAAAACAGAATTGGAGGCCAGGATCGCGGCATTAAAATCAGATCTGACCAAGGCGAAAATGGATCTGCGAGAAGGTCAACTTACCCGTCAGGGGCTTGAGCGGCAGCTGCAGGAAGCGCAGAAACTAGAGGCTGTCGGTCGAGTCGCGGCGAGAATTGCGGTGGAATTTGGATCCCTGTTTTCAGCGGTTGGGAAACAGACGGGTGTTATGTTGGCGCATCTTCAGCAACATGACCCGCTTCGAGGTACGGTTGATGAACTGTTTAAGGTCGGAGAGCAGGCGGCTACGCTCACAGCACAACTCATTGCGCTGAACCTTGAGAAAGGTTCGGATAGAAACAAGGTGTCGGTCAATGCCGTATTGGGTGATGTGCGTAGCATGATTGCTGATCTTCTGCCCGAGCAGATTGAACTGAAAGTCATGCTGGATCCCCAGGTGAGTCATATAGAAGTTGATCGGGAGGGATTAGAAACCATCCTCTTTCAGCTGGTAGTGAATGCAAGGGATGCCATGCCGAATGGAGGTCGGCTCACGATCGAGGTCAAGACGATCGAAACGCCAGTGAAATCCGCCAAGACAACTCAGATCGGTGCGGCGGCGTCTCAGGTTGAGATTGCCATCAGCGATACCGGAACCGGTATGAACCTGGATACCCAAGCCCACATGTTTGAGCCGTTGTTTTCAACCAAGGAAATGAATATTGGACTCGGACTAACCGCTGTCTTTTGGATTGTCAAACAACATGGAGGTCGGCTTAGTGTGGAGAGTCGGCCAGGGCAAGGGACGGTCGTCCGCCTGTCCTTTCCCGCTGCATCCGTACCAGACGGACAAGAGGAATCACTTCCAAAGTCTATGTTGGCCAGGGGGGGAGAGACCGTCCTGCTGGTGGAAGAAGACGAAATTGAACGAAAGCTAGCGAAGTCGGTCTTGCAGCGGCACCGCTACCATGTCCTGGAAGCCGCCTCACCGGTCGAAGCGCTGATGCTGACACAACAGTATCAGGGGATTGTGCATCTTACGGTGAGTCCATTGGTCATGCCGGAGATCGGTGGGCGTGAATTAGCTCGCCGGCTTTTAGACCTCCAGCCCAGGATGAAGGCATTGTTTCTATCCAGTTATGATGATGAAACGATTCGACAGCATCGAATCAATCAGCGGTTTGTCCTGCAGCAGCCGTATCGCCAAACCGGATTAATCGGGAAAGTTAGAGAAATGTTGGATGCCGCCTAACCTTCTCCGGCGGCGTCTGGACTGTTTAGCTACCGATCCCAGGTTGACCGTCCTGGAGCAAAGAACCGCACGTCCTTCCGCTTGAACAGTCCGATTAACGCCATACCCGCAAGAAATCCGCCGATGTGAGCGAAGAAGGCGACCCCACCGCCTTTGGATCCTGCACTCATGCCTCCGCTGACGAGTTGAGTCACGAACCACATGCCTAGGACGATGCCGGCCGGCACACGGGTCATTCCGATTGCTGGGAGCATCACCAAGACCCGCGCGCGTGGGTAAAGCAAGAGGTATGCACCCAGCACCGCAGAAATGGCTCCACTGGCACCGACCATAGGAATCTCGGAGGAGGGATCTGTGAGTGCATGGCTGAGTGCCGCCAGAATCCCGGACAGGATATAGAAGACGATGAACTTGGCATGACCCACGGCGTCTTCAATGTTGTTCCCGAAGATCCATAGGTAGAGCATGTTTCCCAGGAGATGCATCCAGCCTCCATGCAGAAACATGCTTGTCACCAGTGTGAATACGGCGGGAAACGCGACAGCCGCTTCCTCTGGGAGTGAGGCGTGGCCGAAGATCACAGAGGGAATGGCACCATATTGAATGGCAAAGAGCTGAGCTGGTACGTCTAACAGATTGCTCTGATAGAGAAACACGACGAAACACATGGCGATGAGCACCATCGTCACGAAAGGGGTCAGTCTGGTCGGGTTATCGTCGTGGAGTGGGATCACGACTCTTCACAGGTATAGGTGTTAGCGTCGATCCATAACCAAACGAGGCAATCGCTCGTCGATTGGGGGATATCCATCGGGGCTTAACGGAACCGAAAACCCGGCAGCATGAGTATGGCCTCCACCGCCGAATGTAGCGGCAATCGCGCCCACGTCCGTCCCATCTGGTCGAGAACGCATGCTGAAGTAGCGACGGCCATCCCGATCATGCCAGATTACGCAAAACGGATGCTTTGGCGAAAGCCGCTCGCCGATCTGGCTCGTAAGGATCGCACTCTGGACGGACGGAACGACTTCTTCCTGGAATGAGACCATCACCGCCTGTGCCGCAAGTTTCCCAACTAATTCCTGTTCATAGCGGAGAATGGCCCGACCTTCCTGCTCGAGTGTCGATTGCGAAAACTTATCCCATAAGTTGAAGTCGAGTGGATAGGAAGCCAATGCCGCGCTGATTTCACGACTGCCGGATAATGCCCATGTCCATAAGTCTTTGTCTTGCACGTACTGGAGCAGCCAAGGTGCGGTCGTTCGATGAGTCCATTCCCAGCTCAAGACGGCTCCGGACTTGGTCTGGTCAAAGTAGGCATGGGGAAATCCGGCCAAGGTTCGTTCGGCGGTGATATGGTGGTCCAAGATCAGGAGTTCTTTAGTTTCTGCGGCCATCGTCTCCAGAATCGGTCGTGCATAGCTGAAGTCGACGATTAATACTCGACGATCATTGAGGTCGGATGGCGGAGGCTGGCCGTGTTTCACGGGGAGAAATGTGGCGTTCGGAAACTTTTTCCAGACCGCCCAGGCGGCTCCAAACCCATCGAAACAGTCCGCATGGTACAGGACGATGTCAGGGGAACCGTGGAATGGTGGAGCGGTTGATACGGGAGCCATAGACTTCGGCGAGAACCTATATCTGACGTAGCACAGCGGGCTAACTGTACATGGAATCGGAGTGTCTTACAAGTCGTTGAGATGGTGAATCAGTTGGCGGAGCCGTCCGGCACTGCGTCGATTGAAGCTGAACACGAGTCGTGGGAGCTCTCGTATGGTCGGTTCATCGAGCTCTTCTTGCAGTGAGCCGCTCTGTTCAAAGGTGCCGTCGGAGAGTAGATCGGAAAAGCGTTCTCGAATCTGTTCAAGTTGTTCCGCAGCAATGGGCTGCTTCAGTCGCATAACCAACTGTCTGCCCACAAATCGCATGGAGTGATAGCGCCGATAGAAGCGGAGAATGTGGCTCACGGCTTCATCGGCGGAGGTCACGATGGTGAAGAGCGCCAGGTCTTCCTCATTGATCAGTTTGCGGCGCAAGAGTTGTCTCGTGATGAATGCCGCCCAATCGTCCCAATAGTCACAGCCGGGAGCCTGAAGACAGACGATCGGCTGCGGATCGCTCTTTCCGGTCTGAGCGAGCGTCAGGATTTCAAATCCCTCGTCATGTGTGCCGAACCCTCCGGGAAACAGCGCGATGGCATTGGCTTCCTTTTGGAACATCAACTTGCGGGTAAAAAAATACTTGAAGGTGATCAGTTTCGGGTCGTCGGCGATCGTCGAGTTCGGTCCCTGTTCGAACGGCAGCATGATATTGACGCCGAAGCTGTGCTCACGTCCCGCACCCTCTTGTGCGGCGCGCATGATGCCATCGGCACCGCCGGTAATGACCATGAATCCCGCTTGCACAATGGCTTGGGAGAATTGGTGGGCCAGCTGATAATTGGGATCGTCGGTGGGAGTCCGTGCCGAACCAAAAATGCTCACTTTTTGTCGATCGCGATATCTGTGGAATACACCGAAGGCATGGCGGAGCTCTTTGACCGCGCGGTTGATGATTTTGACGTCCAGCAGATCCAACTGCGCTTCGTGCAGCTTCAACAGCCCGGTCATGAGCTCACGCATGAGTGCGGCATGAAGGTCGTCTTCCGGACTATCGAGGAGCAGGTTGATCTGCTGGAGGATCTCCTCTCGCGATAAGGCGGGGCGGGATCGGAGCGATGCAGACTTGCTGGACATCGTCATGGTTATCCTTGTGTGTGAGTAATAAGAGAGCTTACCAACGGAATGGATCCTGGTCAAAGATTGATGCAAACAGGACCAGTCTACGATGAACTGAGCGAGGGAGGAAGGTGCCCGAGCACCCAGGCTTTGATTCGAGACTGGTCTGCAGGAGAAAGATCGAGAAACTGGACTTCTACGGCAGGAGGCGTGGACAAAATGGGTCGGGTCACACCCGATATGGCTTCAAGGCTGGCGTTATTCAGTACGGTCGCTCTGATAGTGAGAGGGCTCATTGTTTCTGAAAGCGAGAAGCCCAAAACAACTCGGGCACCGGGTAATAGTAAGGCGGAAGAGACCAGCGACGCACCGGCATGGCTTAGTTGGGTGATGGTGCTCTGATGGGCTGCTCCCGCGCCCTCTCCCTCCATCACACTGATGGTTGCCGGAATATTGGCTGCACATCGCTTGGGTGACAGCACCAAGTCTCGGGCGGTCAATACACCGACGGGCTGATTTTCTTTGGTGACGATGAGAATCGGGGTTCCCGAGGACATCATGAGGGTAGAGGCCTCTTCTATAGCTCGATCGTACTCAATGAATTGGACCGGACGTGTCATGATCGTCCGTACCTCGACATCGTCTGGTTCGAGTCCTTGAGCCACGACCTTCTTGACGATGTCGGTTGGAGTCATGAGGCCAAAACGCCATTCGCTGTCTTTGACCAACAGGCAGGGCATCCGCTCGCGTTCTAGCAGTGAGGCCGCTTCAGTGACCGATACATCTCCGGGAATTTGGACTACACCGGGTGTCATCATATGTCCAACCAGGATAGTCTGCGGATCCTCCCCTCGCGGCCGTTGAATATCCTTCTCCAGCATCGCTCAGCCAGGTCCTTTCTTCTCACGAATCTGCTTGCCTGGCCGCAATGTATGCCAAGTATAGCAGACGGCTTTTGCAGGCCTTGGTGACGTGAAATCCTTGTCATTCAAGGGTTTGACGGCATACACTAGGGCGTCATTTTGCCGGTTGACAGAATGGGATATATGGGGATGGCAAGCCTGTCTCACAAAGAATTCCTTCGTCGTGTGACGCACATTCCGATCCATGGGTTAGGACTATCCGTGGATATCCATGCCCCAGAGGTCACTAGCTTGCTGCGAAGTCTACGAGCACGTCAAGTGCCACCTGGCTATTTTGAAGTATTTTATACAGAACCGGCGGCATTAGAGGTGGTGCGAGAGCAGGTCGGCGAACGTTTTCTTGCCTATCATGGTGAAGGGCTGTGGATAACCCAGCCTGAAATGTCTGGTTCCTGGGCCGGTCGGCAAGAACTGGATGATGCGATCACCCATCTGCAGATCCTCCAGAGTGCGTGGCTCAATCATGAATGTGCGACAAAATACCTGGCAGGTTATTTGTACGGAACCTATCTTCCTCCGCTTTATACACGAGCCAGTGCTGAGACGGTGGCGGAGAATGCGAGGCAGATCCAAACGCTCTTGGATGAACGGTGTGTGCTGGCAAACGAGAGTACGCCGTTGCTGTTGCTGGAGATGCCACCGCTCACTTATTTTGTGGCGGGGACTCTCCCGATTCCCACTTTTTTTCGTCTAGTAACTGAATTGGCTCCGTGCGGGCTGGTTCTGGATGTGGGCCATCTCTGGACCGTATTTCGATATTCGGGAGCATATCGAACGAGTTCATTGGAGACATTCGTCCAAACCTTTCTCGACGAGTTTCCTCTGAACCGTGTGGTTGAGATTCATGTAGCAGGGCTGGCCATCCATGAGTCATGCTTGGATGCTGCTTCTGCACAGGTCCGGTCAGACTCCAATAGTGTCCTTCCGGCATGGACCGATGCCCATGCAGCGCCCATTCCTTCGGTCTTGTTCGAGATGCTGGATCAGATTTTAGCTCAGCCTCAGCTGACCAACCTCAAAGGTCTGGCCTTGGAGGTTGATATGAAACCAGAGGAATTGATTGTCGAGGAGTTTGCCAGGTTCACCCGACGCTATTCCAACGGCTTTCAACGTATGAACGTGGAGAACAGTGCAGCGTCAGAATCAGAGGCCATATCCATAGAGCGAAAGGTTGTTTCGCCCGCTGACAAGCTGGCGCTTGCAGAAGCCTACGATCGGTATGCGCGGGCTGTAGTTGGCAAGGCAGAGGCTATTGGGGAAGAATGGAATGGGGGACAAGCTTGTTTCGATGAGCTCGGTCTCTATCGCTTCAGCTATCTCCCGCATGAGATTCTCCATTGGGGCGGCGAGATCCCTGATATGTTTCCAGAGTCATGCCGGGGACTCGAGGAACTGCACCTGTCACTCGCTGAATTTGTCCAGTTCTGGTTTCGGGAACCACGATCGCTCTCAGGGACCTATGATTTCTTCTTGCTCAAGGTTGACCGATTTGTGGAGTTTGTCCGCGAGGTGGCACCGATGTTGGAAGCGATTGCTGAGCGAGAGGCCGAGGTGCTTCGACAGGGCTATCGTACGGCCAATACTCCTCACGGAGCCGCGCAGGTAAATTAAGATGAACTTTTGGTCGACACTTCCCAGACCACTCGTCGGATTATCACCGATGGACGGTGTGACCGATGCAGCATTTCGGTCCGTGATCACGGGCCAAGGTAAGCCGGATGTTACCTATACTGAATTCACGCACGTGCATGATGTCTGCCGTGGTCCTGAGATTCATTTGGAGACGCTTCTCTACAGTGATGTCGAGCGTCCCATCGTGGCCCAACTCTATGGGAAAGATCCGGAATTGTTCTATCTCGCGGCGCAGGCTGTGTGCGAGCTCGGGTTCGACGGACTGGATATCAACATGGGCTGCCCATCAAAGAGTGTGGCTCATTCCGGATCCGGCGCAGGTCTCATTCGAACCCCTGAACTAGCCCGTTCCATCATGCAGGCGGCTCGATGTGGAATTGACGATTGGGCAAGCGGACAGACGCTGGAACAGGCTGGCTTCAAGTCGTCACGGATTGTCGCGTTTGAACGAATGAATCAACAGCGTGGCGCCGCGAGTCCCGTGCCACGACGACCGCTGCCGCTTTCAGTAAAAACCCGCCTCGGGTATGAAGATGTGACGGTGGAAGCCTGGCTGGAACAGCTCTTATTGGAAAAGCCGACGGTGATTTCGCTCCATGGTCGCACGCTCAAGCAACTGTACCGTGGCACAGCAGACTGGTCTGCCATTGCTCGTGCTGCGGCGTTCATGAAAGGGACCGGAACGTTGTTGCTGGGAAACGGCGATATTCAGAATCTCGAAGAAGCTGCGATGCGTGTGCGCGAGACCGGCGTTGATGGGGTATTGGTCGGACGGGGAGCCCTCGGGGCGCCGTGGCTCTTTCGCTCAAAGGAGCGGTTCCGCGCATGTTCCCAAACAACAACTGAAGCAAAAGGTCTCTCAGGTCCGGCTGAGAAGGTTTTGCTAGACGAACGCTTTGCGGTGCTGCGTGATCATGCCCATCAGTTCAAAACGATCTTCGGAGAGCGGCAGTTCCACCGGATGCGCAAACATTTGGGATGGTACTGTAAGGGCTTCCCTCATGCTGCGGCACTCCGTGCGCGAATGGTTCGGGTGTCATCCGTTGAAGAGCTCAACCAAGTTCTCTCAGATTTTCGGAGCAGCGCCCAGAAGGGGCTTGAACCATCATCCGCAGAGTCGGTCGATGAAACCATTCTCCTGGCTTCGCGATGCAGCTGATCCTCGCCTCGAGTTCACCGCGCCGCAACGAGCTTCTTGCTCTTTTGGGGCTGGTCTTTGAGATCTATCCGTCGGACTTCCACGAGCTTCCGTCGGTGGGACTGTCACCACTCGAGCAGGTCAAACATTTCGCGCTTGAAAAAGCGCGAGCAGTGGCCAAGATTCATCCCCAAGCCTACGTGCTGGGCAGCGATACCCTCATTGAGCTGGAGAGGCGATTGTTGGGAAAGCCCCGAGACCTTGCTGACGCGCGGGTCATGCTGGGGGCCCTAGCCGGCCGATCTCATCATGTCCATACAGCTGTGGCACTCATCAACGGCGAACACAACTACGAAGTGGTCAAGGTGGCAACGGCAACGGTCCACATGAAACCCGACAGAGGGGAGCTGTATGAACGGTATCTTGCGTCAGGGGAATCACTTGGGAAAGCCGGGTCCTATGCCATTCAAGGGCTCGGTGGAGATTTAGTGGAACGAATCGAGGGCGACTATACTACTGTGGTGGGCTTACCGTTGAAGCTTGTCGCGGAGTTACTTCAATCGGCTTCATGTCAAGTTGCCGTAAATGTGGGATCTCTCTATCAACGAAGGCCCTACGCGAACTGGCGCCGGTTCGCGGTGTAATTGCAAAGGCAGCATGGTTCCCCTACAATGCCCACCGATCCTTGGAAAGGGCAGCAACCACTGGATTTCAACCATCAACACAGTCACAGGACACCATGACTTGTCGTAAACAGACGATACTGATGTGTGGGCTCATCGGAATTCTGAGCGCGGGCACGAGTGCAGCCTGGGCGATCGATGTGAAGCTGTCGTCAGAAGACGCACATAAGGCGTTGGAGACCGGCCGGCTTCCGATGGAAAAGGCCAACTCCCCGGAAGACGTGAAGAAGGTGCTTCAACAGGCATCGTTGGCTACCCGCGTAGGGGCCGATCCAGAAACGGATCCCTGTGGGGCGAGCGCCGTTCTACGGACAAAACGTTATCGGCTGGAAGCCTTCGGTCGCCAGGAAGCGGCGGAATCGAAGAAACGGAATACCGAAATTCGTATGCCCGAAGAGTTCATCAAGAAGGTGATGGACATGCCGAACATGGAGATCGAGGTGCAGCTCTGCGGCGATGACGAGTATTTCGCCGAGGGTGCCCTGATCGAGCTGCAGCAAGGGGCCAAGCGGATCAAAGCCATCGACATCGGCAAGGCCGAGCGAGGGAGAAAAAATGAAACGAATGGCCCAGCCTACCGGTCCCGCTTTACCGCGCTCTTTGCTTACGAGCAGTTTGACCCCACTGCCGCATCAGTGTTTGTCGTCAATCTGCAAGACGGCAAAGAAATTCGCATCCCCGCCGAATTCTCCAAAGTGAAGTAAGCATCGTCCTCGTTATTGACTGATAATCACGCCACGCGTTACTATTAGTGTCTGTGATCAAGTCGTTTAAGTGTGCCGAGACGGAAGCGCTTTCAAAGGGATCGCCGGTCAGGCGATTCGCGAGTATCGCAACCGTGGCACGGCGGAAGCTGCGACAATTAGAGGTCGCAGCCCAACTCGACGATTTGCGGATTCCCCCAGGAAATCGACTAGAAGCTTTGAAAAGGGATCGTGTAGGGCAGCACAGTATACGTATTAACGATCAGTTCCGTCTCTGCTTCCGTTGGACGAACACGGGGCCTGAAGACGTCGAGATCGTGGACTATCATTGAGCGAGGAGAACGATGCGTAAACTCAAGCCTGTCACGCCCGGGGAACTCTTACTGGAGGAATTTCTGAAACCAATGGAGATTAGTCAGTATCGATTGGCAAAAGAAATCGGTGTGCCGGCGCAGCGAGTCGGGGATATCATAGCGGGGAAACGTACCATTACGGCCGATACCGACTTACGCCTCTGCCGGTTTTTTGGTCTTTCGAATGGTTACTGGCTGCGCGCGCAAGCCGCCCATGATACGGAAGTTGCCGAACGTGTCCTTGGTTCGAAGCTCTCAAAGATCAAACCATGGACCGGGTCGAAAACATTGAAGGTTGCATCCTGACCAATTGTGTCTCCGCGTTTGTCGTCAATCTTCAAGACCGCAAGCAGGTCCCAATCCCCGCCGAATTCTCCAGAGTGAAGTAAGCTCGATTCCTCTCCCCGCCTTGATGCTCTGATTCAAATCGACAGGACGTCTGTTGCCTGATGAGGTCTATTTACTAGCGGCGCACGATCATTGCCAGACTGGTCTTCCGAGCCAACGGATCTCTATTATAGGTATTGAACAGGAGGTATCAATGAACGTACTTGGCTACACACAGGCACATACACTGGAAGCGTTCAATCTTCGGCTGATGAACTTGCCGGATCCGACCCCAACGGAAAGGGATCTCTTGATTGAGGTGAAGGCCATTGGTTTGAATCCAATTGATTACAAGGTCCGCTCGCGGCGATCTGGTTCAGACGGAAAGCCTGTCATCTTGGGGTGGGATGCCGCGGGGATTGTACGGGCCTGCGGCAATGATGCAGTGCACTTCAAGGTCGGTGACGAAGTGTTTTATAGCGGAGATCTGAACAGGGCTGGATGTTACGCGAGTTGGCAGCTGGTCGATGAACGGCTCGTGGCCATGAAGCCGAAGAATCTTTCATTTGCCGAAGCCGCAGCTCTTCCGCTGACGAGCCTCACAGCTTACGAGATGCTCTTCGAAAAGATGCGCCTCATCAATTCTGACCGTCGGACGGTGCTCATTATCGGCGGTGCTGGTGGCGTCGGATCTCAGGCAATCCAGTTGCTTAAGTTGAAAACATCGGCGACTGTGATTGCCACCGCATCTCGTTTGGAGAGCCGACAGTGGGCGACCAGCCTGGGCGCCGATCATGTGGTGTCACATCAGAACTTCGTCTCAGACATTCGAGCACTCGGAGTACAGTTCGTCGACTGCATCTTCAGTACAACCCATTCCGGTCAGCACTGGATCAATATGGCTGAGATCGTAACGCCGTTCGGCGAAATTGGGCTTATTGACGACGCCGATGGTCTGGATATATCCATCTTTAAACGAAAAGCCGTGAGTCTCCATTGGGAGCTGATGTTTACTAAGTCCATGTTCGACTATCGCATGGAGTCTCAGGGGAGAATTCTTGCGGAGGTGAAAGATTGTGTTGAGGCCGGGAAGATGCGCACGACGGCGAACAAGGTGTTACACGGACTGACTGTCGAACATCTTCGTGTCGGCCATACCATGCTGGAACAGCACGCCAGCATCGGCAAGGTGGTGGTGCAGCTGTAATGGCCCCCTCCTAGTGATAAGGAGGAATCTGGTGGTCAGCAGATTGGCTGTTGGCTCAGCTCACGAACCGGCGTAGAATTATCCACCTACCTCCTCAATGCTCAAGAGAGTGTCGTGTTATGAGAGACAACGTTCGGGATGATTCGGAACATTCGAGCCGAGCGCGGACTGCGCCATCACCCAATCGTCGGCAATTTCTTGTCGGTGGTATCTCACTGCTGGCAATGAGCGCATCGTCGGCGCTGTTCGATGCACAAGCCGAACAGTCACATGACACCAGTGATCCCACGCGGGTGCCTGGTGCCTCGCCACATCCCTATGGCGAACGGTCACCTTTTGAAAAACAAACGCGACTCGTTGCGACGACTTCTTCTACCACTCCGCTTCAAGGTCTCCAGGGAATCATCACCCCTTCAGCACTCCACTTTGAGCGACACCACAATGGGGTGCCAGTCATCGATCCAACCCGTCATCGTTTGCTGATACATGGGTTGGTCGATCATCCCCTATTCTTCACGCTGGAGGAATTGTTGCGGTTGCCGTCGGCGTCTCGCATCGCCTTCGTGGAATGCTCTGGGAACAGTCGAGACGGGTGGGGTGAGGCACGGGACTCCACCGTGCAGGGGCTTCATGGCTTGACGAGTACGAGCGAGTGGACCGGCGTCAAGCTATCCACCTTATTGGATGCGGTTCACGTACAGCAGGAAACGACTTGGATGTTAGCGGAAGGAAGCGATGCGGCTGCTTTGGCTCGCAGTGTGCCGCTCACCGATGAGGTGCTGAACGAAGCGATGGTGTGCTATGGCCAAAATGGTGAAGCATTGCGGCCTGAACAGGGGTATCCACTGCGATTACTCCTCCCCGGCTTTGAGGGCAACATCAACGTGAAATGGCTGAGACGATTGAAGTTTGGTTCAGCGCCGTTCATGACCAGGTGGGAGACGGCGAAATATACGGATCTGCTTCCTGACGGGACAGCCTATCAGTTCAGCCTCGCCATGGAGGCGAAGTCGGTCATCACAAGGCCATCTGGACAGCAGCAACTTCACCCAGGCTTCCACGAAATTCAGGGTCTCGCCTGGAGTGGGCGTGGGCGTATCACAACTGTCGAAGTGTCGGTAGATGCCGGGCAGACCTGGCAGCTGGCACGGCTACAAGAGCCGGTGTTGCCCAAATGCCATACGCGCTTTCGGTTTCCCTGGAAATGGGATGGTCAAGAGACCATCATCCAGAGTCGCTGTTTCGATGAGACCGGATACCAGCAGCCGACTCGCGATGCACTCATCAAGGTGCGTGGGCTCCATTCAAGCTACCATTACAATGGGATTCAGAGCTGGAAGATCGGGCGAGATGGCACTGTGAGGAACGTCTATGCCTGACAGGCTATTGAAAAAGTGCGCCAGCGGCGTTCTTGCATTGCTTAGAGACTCACCATACGGCTCAGAGTATGTCTCGCCTCTTCGCTCGCTGCGGCCTTGCTGGAAGGCCTCTTTGAACAGCCTGTGGGCCATTTGGCTCTCGGTAATCATTCCGAATGCCGTACGTGTTCAGTATGATGGACATGTTTATCAACGTACTGCGAACGGTCTTCGGAGTGTTCCAATCGGCTTGGTGATGCTGGTGTTGCTCATTCCATCGGTCGGATCGTCTGCAGAAATGGCTGAACCAGGTTCTGGCGCGGGGCATCCTGCGTCGGAGAGTGACATGGCAGCGTGGAATATCGACGTCTCACCGAATGGACAGGGTCTGCCATCGGGGCAGGGCACGGTGAAACAGGGGGCAGAGCTCTATGCGATGAAGTGCGCGGCGTGCCATGGGCCGACGGGAAAAGAAGGACCGAATGACGTGCTGGTCGGGGGGCAAGGCAGTTTGCGGACGACCAAGCCGCTCAAGACCATCGGGAGCTATTGGCCATACGCCACGACTTTGTATGACTATCTCCGTCGGGCGATGCCGTTTACTGCCCCTCAGTCGCTGAAGGTGGATGAAATCTACGCGCTGGTCGCCTGGCTACTGCATCAGAACCAGATTATTGCCGAGGATGCTATTCTGGATGCCCATAGTCTTCCCAAAGTTGAGATGCCCAACCGGAATGGGTTTATCCTTGATCCCAGGCCTGATGTGCACTAACAGGATGCTGAAAAAGTCCACCAGCGGCGTTCTCGCATCGCTCAGAGGCTCAACGTACTGGAGCGTACGCCTCACCTCTTCGCTCACTGCGGCCTTGCTGGACGGCCTTTTTGAGCATCTTTAAGTTATTGTGGTGTGTATCCCACAGGGAACATTCAGCGACTTTCATAACTGAGTTGTTCAGCATATTGCTAAATGAGAGCAGAGGCTATGTGTAAAACATGTCGCGATTAACAGACAAGATCGCAATTGTCACCGGTAGTAGCAGCGGGATCGGCAAGGCCATTGCCCTTCGGTTTGGCCAGGAAGGCGCAAAGGTTATCGTGGCGGCCAGGCGAATGGCACGCTGTCAGCAAACGGTGCAACAGATCCAACAGAATGGTGGAGAAGCCATAGCGGTCCAAACAGACGTGGCCGACGAGCGGCAGGTGGAACGGTTGATCACCGAATCGGTCTCTCGTTACGGTCGGATCGATATTCTCGTCAACAATGCCGGCATCGGCGGCGGTGGACGAATCGCTGAGACGAGCACCCAGACATTCGATGAGGTAATGACGATCAACTTACGCGGTACCTTCTTGTGTTGTCGAGCGGGCTTCCGACAGATGAAGCAGCAGGGCTGCGGGGTGATTCTCAATATGTCGAGTGTAGCTGGTCTGCAAGCCTGGGGAGGCACGGGAACCTACAGCGCATCGAAGCACGGTATTATGGCTCTGACCAAATCCTTGGCTGATGAAGGCAGACCCTACGGCATCAAGGTCAGTGCTATCTGTCCAGGAGCTGTGGCCGACGAATTGGTGGATGCGCCTCAGGCAGAGATTGAACGCAGTGAGAAGATTGACCCATTTGATGTGGCCGAGGCCGCTGTGTACCTCTCTACGTTGGGAAAGTACACGGTTGTCCATCAGATCGTCATCGATCGGCTTGGCGCGGATTGGTGACAATCCAACAAGCCTGCTTGCTTCTTCACCCCTCGGTCGATGGCTCCTTTCTCAACTTCTAAATAATTCGTTCTAATTGCCGGCGATGAACCAGTGGTAAACGTCTGCCAGACAGTGCCAGTCGTGATTTGCTGTAGATAAGTGCATCCAGGCTACGGAGTTTGGTCAAGAAGTGAGCCTGCCGCGTACCGAATTACGAAACCGCTCGTAACTCGTAATCAACTCCGCGTCGATGCAAACAAATCAGGGCATGACGGCTGAGGTCATCCACAAGCGCGAAGACCTGGTTCCAGGTGAGTTCGGGACAGCAGCCCAGGAGTTCTTCGAGTGGAATACGTTTCCGCTCCTGCACAATGGTCAGTAGTTTCGTCGCAGGCGATTGAATCATAGCGCACCTCCCTTGTGGTGAAGATCAATAGGCACAGTATCGTGAGGCCTTGTTCGTGTCGTTGGGTTCCAGCAGGAATCACGATTTAAGTGTTGCCATTGCTTCGTTCCTGTTCTCCTTCACGATTAGGGTATCGGATGACCATTCCAAACAGGTCACGAGTAAGTAAAGTTTATGTTAACTGCAGGGGTACTTGGCGGGAGGCTCGTACGATCCGAAATGCAGGGAGGGTGAGGGGGTAGACTGTGGCGTGTCACGGCGTTACCGTGAAGATGAGGAGTAGGAAGGGCCGGAGAGGACGCCCCCTTTTGAAGACAAGGTAGAGATGCGCTTGGGAGAGGTTGAAGAACGGGGCGGAACTGCCGCGTCGACTAGGCAGGCAGCTCACGAGCGGAGAGATGCTTAAAACTCGTCGATGGACACCGGTCGAAGAAAGTCTCGAACAGAAACGAGCCCGACGAGTGCGCCTCCTTTGGTCACTCCGAGGTGCAGCGTGCGATGCTTATCCATGAGGTCGGCGGCTTCTGTTAATGGCCGCCGCTCTTCGATACCAGGAACGGGACTGCTCATGATGGCATCAACCGGCACAAAGTAAGATGCCTTCTCAGCACCGACGAATTTCTTGACGATGTCCGACTCGGTGACGATCCCGATGATCTTTGCTTTGTGTGTCACCAATACACTTTCTACATTGCAGGCTCTCATGAGTTTCGCTGCCTCGATGACTGATGTACCTGCCTCCACTGTCACCGGTTCTGTCTGCATCAAGTTGCCAACTGTTACCATCTGATCCTCCTTTTTAAGATTATGTATTGCTATCAGGGTAGCAAGAGTCTGTTGCTGGAGCGTTATGGGTCTATTACAAGCATGTAAAGTTATTGGGGCGGTTGGCGCACCATCACTGTTTCAGACAGTGAGAATTATGTGATAGTAGGGCGGTAGCCAACAAGTATGAGTACGTCGACGGTCTGGGCTATCGCTTGGGGGGGGGTGCTGCGTACCGCTAGTATTTCTGCTGCTGGGCATGACTGGGTCGTCACAGCCTCTTCCGCCAGAGCTGAGCTTCAACTTGTGATTCCCCGTAGCTTGCTACGGGGATCCTCTCCTCTGGTACCCTCTGGCGCATGACGGATCAGAGGGAAGATGAAGTTCGCAAGGGGGCGCACTGTGCGTGGCAAATCCACTACCATGTTGTGTTTCCGGTGAAATACCGCAAGGCGCTGCTGGATGAGGAGGTGACCGCGATTATCCAGGAAACGGCGGCCGAGATTGCGGCTCGGTTTCCGATCGAAATGGAAGCGATTGGAACGGATAAGAATCATATTCATCTGCTCTGCAGTGCCCACCCGAAAATGGCTCCGGGACGGATTGTGCAGATATTCAAAAGCATCACGGCCCGGGAAATCTTTCGACGGAAGCCTGCCGTCAAACGAGTGCTGTGGGGCGGTGAATTTTGGACCGACGGGTATTATGTGGCGACGGTCGGAGAGCGAGCGAACTGGCAGACAGTCGAGCGGTACGTACAGCGGCAAGGGCAACCCCGCGCAGAGCTCTGGCAACTCCGAATGTTTTAGTTCTGTGATACCCCGCAGCTTGCTGCGGGGAGCTTCATTCCGATCAGGTCATGATTGTGGCCAATGGTAATAGTCGTAAAAGTGTCAAAGTTGCAGAATATTACGCGGCACGCCGCAGTGTCCCATCCTAGCAGATTGTGAAGTTGGATCTGCCGGAGGGTGAAACAATCAGCCGAAGCGAATATGACCGGAAGATAGTGGTGCCGATTCGACAGATGCTGCAGCAACAGAATCTGCACAAGCGGGTTCGCGTGTTGGTGACTGTCTATGGAGTTCCGCTTCATGTGGGGCCTTCCGATTTTACAACAGCAGAACGAACGCTGCGTCGTGATGCTGCTGAAAGATTGGAAGCTGCGCGTACTCACCTGGTTGAGGTGGAACAGCAGGTTCGGGCGCTCGTGGTTCCATCCGATGGTGGGGGCGCGCCTGGTAGCGACCAGAATCAGAACTTGCCGACCTATGAGCGGAACATGGGGACGGTCTTCCGCCTGGATCGCGTCGTCCTGAGTTCGCTGGAATGGGCTCGACAGCACTCACCGATGAATCCTCAGGTCTACGCTAAGCTGGAGTTCCTGTTTCGACGCTATAAGGGGCTGGCAGGTGTGGCCGAGTTGCACCATGAGGTGCCGTCATCAGTGCAAGGGTCGGACAGTACCCACGAAGAACGACGAGCGCAACAACGTGAAGGATTGCAGTTGTTGGTGGGATCGCTGGAGCTTCCGGTTCGGCAGAACCGAGATGATCTCTATCGGCGAATCGAATTGGTTTACGGACAACATGGGGGTTTTTGTGCTGGCGGCGATGGAATTGGAACTGCTTTCCGATGAATCGAGCAATGCCAGTGTCGATAGTGAACTAAGCCTGCTCTGGTGGGAATGGGGTGACTACCCGCTCGCCTGGCGGCATCCGAATCCCTTTTATCATGCAGGTCCTGCTTCAAAGAACAAATTCATTCGAGATCCTCCAGCTTTGATGGTCAGCCGTCTGGATGCGCCAACAGCTGAGTTGGCCGCACAGTTGGACGATCATGCGATGGAGGCAGAAGCGAACGGTTTAACCGGATCAATGTATCTCGATGCTCAAGGGATGCCTGCCAAGGAACGACCAGATACCTACAGGAAATACGATCAGAGCCTCCAGCACCTCGATACGTTTATCACGGAACAGAGTGGGTATCGATCCGTCTTGGAAAATACCAAAGCACGATTTGACCATCCCGGCCAGACCCCTGATGTGGCACTGTATATTGGGTGGTACCGATTGAGGCATTATGAGGATGCCTTTGCTTTTCGGCCTGGTGCCATTGGATATCACATGGCCTCGGCCGAGGCGGTCAGTCTGCATCAATCTGGCGTGACGGGCTGGTGCAAGAACGCGTTAGAACACGGCATTACCGCCACACTTGGTTCGGTAGGGGAACCCTACCTAGACGCTTTCCCAGAGCCACTGGAGTTTTCAGCTTTGCTGATGACCGGCCAATATACCCTGCTCGAAGCCTATTATCTGACCAGCCGCTGGGTGAGCTGGCGCATGGTGCTTGTTGGAGATCCCCTCTACAATCCTTGGAAACAGAAGCCAGCCGTCAAACGGTCGGCGCTCCGTATGTTCCCCCTGGCGCCAATGGCACCGTCGGACCAGACCTTTGCTGATCCGTTTCGCGCCCAGGAAGAGCGGCGACATCTCTATGCGCGAGCGAGGGCCAGACTGGACGATATCCTTCGCCGTCAGGAACGTGCTGCCCAACACAAGACATCGTGATGAAGAGAGAGCCTATCTTGAAGGTTGAGTGTGAGGTGTTCGATAAATGTTCGCCCTGATGGGCGCTTTCCCAACAGCCTGGCCAAAATATGTGCAGCTGGATGATTTCAAGATATCATCCCATGCTTGATGTACAAAACTGTTGCTGGTCTCCTTTCTTCCTTCTTTTTGGTTTTCTTCTCTTTTCTAAAACCAGAGGAAGCTCCCTCAAGATCTTCTTCCTTCCCCGGCTCAGCTGCTGCCATAACTTCAACTCTCGGCCACAGACATCGTAAATCAATTCAATGCCCCGATAAAACCCATTCTTGCGGTCTCTTAAGCTAGGTATTGCTTCACTTAAAGGGTGGGAGTGAAATGTGCCGAGGAGACGTTTGCCATATTGTGAAATAGATCTCTTGATGGATCTAACGTCTGAAAGGCGTAGCGCATATCTGCCAGGTTGAGCACTGTAATTCTTCAAAAATTCAAAGGAGATGTATCCTCGTTGGTCAATGATCGATACACCGCATACTTCAGAATGATCTTGTTGTTGGGCCTTATAGGCACGACGGTGAAGTCGAAGCTTCTCGCGGTTGGATATGAAATACTTCTGTTGCGACTGTCTCCGATCGTTCTTGTTAACCATAATGAGTGGGGTCGTTCGGCAGAGGGGCGAAGAATAGCCCGGGTGTCATTGCTCAATCATCGTCTGACTCCTTACGACCTCTGTCTTGTATTATAGACAGTCGAGCGAACATCGGAACTGATTTCACGGAATCATTCACTGAATTCTTCCCACCCACTCAGCCGACTCCCTAAGACCAACGTGCGTCTGCTTGTGGACACGAGAATGAGTCCATTGTCGTTTGTGATCTCCACGATACGCTCGTGCACATCCAAGGGCTTCGAAGAAAAGCTGCCGAGCAGCGAGGTGAACCCGATGATCCGTTCATTGGTGATGAACACGGCTCCATAGTCATTACTGTGGAAGCGGGTGACCTGTTCTCGCACTCCCAACGCGTCCTCAAACCAAAGACCATTGGCGCCACGGAAGGCGTATAGATTCCGGTCGGTTCGAACCAGGCTGAAGGCTGCCAGAATCTTTCGTTCCAACACCGTTTCGTTCAAATCCAGATCTATCTTGGTCCACGTCAGGCTGCGGCTCGAAAATCCCAATAGCCGTCGCGAGGTCACCACAATCCCATTGATACCGTTCGCTCCCGAACCGATGACCCGCTCTTGAGCCTCCAAACGAATTTCCCTTCGGCCACTGAATGGGCTAGTGGCCACGGCGTGGTCGGACTCCAACCACAGAGTGACCTCGGTGCCCGTCTCCAGCGCTGGCGCGATCCCTACCCATAGGAAGTGAGTCTGGAGGCAGGCGAGGATGATGAGGAGCAGTCGACGAGAAACAGCCATACCTCATTCTACCGTAGATTTACGAAGGGTGATGGGTGAGCTGGGAGTTGAAAAGGTAAGGGAAAAAGAGGCCTCTAGCTTACGCGGGTTCGTTGAGCCGGATGGTGTAGAGGTAGTGGTACAGTCCCTTGCGTTCCATCAATTGTGCGTGCGTGCCTTCCTCCACCAACTGCCCCTTGTCCAAAACCAGAATTCGGTCGGCGCGTTGGATGGTCGACAACCGGTGGGCGACGACGAAGGTTGTCCGCCCTTCCATGAGGCGTTGGAGGGCTTCCTGCACCAACCGCTCCGATTCGGTATCGAGAGATGACGTGGCCTCATCGAGTAAGAGAATACGAGGATTCTTCAAAACGGCTCGAGCGATCGCGATTCGTTGGCGCTGTCCGCCGGACAGATTGACCCCCTTCTCGCCCACCACGGTTTGGTACCCATCCGGCAAGTTTGTGATGAAGTCGTGTGCATGGGCCGCTTGGCTTGCCTCAACCACCGCGGTTTCGTTCGCCTCTCTGTTCCCATAGCGTATGTTGTCGAGGATGGTGCCTCCGAACAAGATGGTTTCTTGTGGCACCAGCGCGATCTGTCGATACCAACTGTCCAGGGTCACATCCCGCAAATCTCGTCCGTCGATGGTCAGGCGTCCCTCTATGGGATCGTAGAACCGATGCAGGAGATTGATCACTGTGGTCTTCCCGGCGCCGGTTGGTCCGACGAAGGCGACCAATTCACCAGGCTTCGCCTCAAACGACAGGTGAGCAAGCACTGGATGACGGGTGTCATAGCTGAAGGTGACGTCTTCCATCCGCACGTGCCCTGCGATTGTCCCGAGCGGCTGCGCGTCTGGTCGATCGTCGATCTCCGGCTTGGCATCCAGAATCTCGAAGACTCGCTGTGTCGCACCTTGAGCTTCCTTGATCTGGGTAAAGATCTTGGCTGCTGAGCTGAAGGGACCAATCAAGATGCCGGCAAAGAGTACAAAGGCGAAGAGATCACCCGGCGTGACCACACCGTCGATGACCTGGCGACCTCCGTACCACAGGACGGCGGTGGCCGATGAGAAGGTCAGCAGGCTGATCACCGGAATGAAGACGGCCATGATGCCGGCTCGACGGAGTGTCTGGTGCAGTGTCTGCTCGACCTGATCAGCAAAACGGGTCCGTTCCCGTTCTGTCTGAACGAAGGACTTGACGATGCGAATGCCGGAAATGACTTCTTCGGTGAGGGTGCTGAGTGCAGCCGTGTGGTCTTGAATCGAGGTCGACAGGGATTTCAGCCGTCGGCCGAACATTTTTGAGACGACCACTAACAGCGGGAGCAGGACAAGAATCAGGAGGCAGAGCTGCCAATTCATCAAGAGGAGGAACGTAATGCCGCCGATGAAGGTCACGAGTTGTTTGACCCCGTCGATGGGAGCTTCTGTGACGAGGGATTGAATGACGGTGACATCGGACATCAACCGGGAGAGTAATTCTCCTGTGCGTCGGCGAGCGAAAAAACTGACCGTCAGCTTTTGGAGATGCCCAAAGAGATGTTTGCGAAAGTCAGCGACGACGGTCTGGGAGACCCAGGCGGTGAGGTAACTATGGCCCATCGAGCAGAGCCCCTGGAGAATCACCAGGCCGAGGAACAGCCCGATGGAGCGCGTCATCTTGTCAGCGTCCTGTTGAACGGTGATGACGTCCCAGAGTGTCCCGGCCAGGCGGACCAAGGTGAGGTTGATGAGAGCCACTCCGGTCACGAGAAGTCCGGCCAGTAATAGGCGAGGGACGTAGGGGCGAACGAACGGCAGGAATCGCCGAAAGATCACCATGGCAAGTCAGGTGGTTCGATGGACTGTGACATTGAGTGGTCGGGTCAGCCTTCTTCCACGATATCGGAGCGTGAGGAGGGGCAGGGGGTGTTTTTGGCTAGATCTGAACGATTGACTCGATCAGGTTTTTATTGACTGCGACGAAATCCGACTGTTCTTTCTCATTGATGACCACGTCGGTGAGGCTAATGAACAGACGAGCCTCTTCGTTAATCGCGTCGGAGACGCGATTTCGCATTGGAGGTACCAGGAAGTCTCCCACGTAGGTACAACTGACCGTCCGTACGCGGATTCGAACTTTCTTGCCCTTACCCTCGGACACGGCCTTGGCCTCCCGCCATGCAGGCTGAGCTTAGCTTTTCCGGCGAAGGAACTTTTGACGTTGGCGCAATTTCTTGTACTTGTGCTTGCGCATCTTCTTCCGTCGTTTCTTCAAGACGCTTGACATGCTTAGTATCTCCAAAGAAGGGGGAGTCTAAAAGCTTTTTCGGAAAAATGCAAGCTCACGGCACCCTTTTCCCCTATGCTATACTGCCTTTCTTATGTTTGTCCGGCGAACCTGTCTTTCACCAACTCTGCGTATAGGATGGCTTCTGTTGCTGACTTTTCTTGTCACAGGCTGTCCCTCCAAGACGATTCAGTACCCCGCCGAGCACGAGCGGCTGCTTCGCCTTGATCAGGCCCTGGAATCCCTCCGAAGGGCGTATGAGGAGAAGGATCGGGCAGGGTTTCGGGCGATGCTGTCCCCGCTCGATCAGACAGAAGAGTTGCAACGACAAGCGGAGATGGATTTTGAGGCGTTCCATGCGATTACGCTTGAGTTCAAGATCGAGCGGGTCATGTTGGCAAAGGACGCCTTCGATGTGTTGGTCAATTGGCAGGGGACATGGAAAAAAGACGCCAATGACTCGGGCACGCGTCAACGTGGCCATGCCCGATTGCAATGGGTCGGGACGCCCTCGATTTTGTTGAGCGGGGCGCAGGGCGACCTGCCCTTCGGGATGCAGACCAAGCAGATGTTGTCCGAACCGTCCTCTCCACCGCGACGATAAACAATGCCGCGATCTGTGCCGGAAGCAGATTTTCTCGTCATCGGCAGCGGAGTGGCCGGACTGCGTGCCGCCTTGGAGCTCTGCCGGGTCGGGCGAGTGATCATGCTCACCAAAGGCCATCCTCTCCAGAGCAATTCGATCTTCGCACAAGGCGGCGTTGCCGTTGCGTTGAGTGAAGAAGATGATGTCTCCATCCATTTGACGGATACGGTGAAAGCGGGCCATGGGTTGTGTCGTCGAGAAGCGGTTCGTGTTCTGGTGGAAGAAGGGCCGGATCGAATTCAGGAGCTCATCCAATGGGGAGCGAAGTTCGACAAGGCCGGCGGAAAGTTTGCTTTTGCACGGGAAGCCGCCCATAGCCGTAGCCGCATTCTTCGTGCGCGAGGCGACGCCACGGGAAATGAAATGGTCCGAGCCCTCATGGCGCAGGCGGTTCGGCAACAGCGGATCGCCCGCTTGGATTACCACTTTACGGTGGATCTTGTCGTCGAGGGAGGTCGATGTTCCGGCGCGGTGGTTCTTGATGAAAACTCCGGTGAGCAGTTCATTATTCCGGCCAAAGCGGTGGTGCTGTCGACCGGTGGCGCCGGCCAGATCTTTGCCCGAACAACGAATCCTCCCAATGCCACGGGCGATGGGATGGCGATGGCCTTTCGTGCAGGGGCGGAACTGCAAGATATGGAATTCGTGCAGTTTCATCCGACATCGCTGTATCTGCCGTCAAGCCCACCGTTCTTGCTGTCGGAGGCCATGCGTGGGGAAGGTGGTCAGCTGCGCAATAATAAGGGCGAGTCCTTTATGACGCGATATCACCCGCTCGGAGTGCTGGCTCCGAGAGATATCGTGGCACGGGCCATCTGGGCGGAAATGGCGGCGACGCGTGCTCGGCATGTCTATCTTGATGTCACGCATCTCGGCGCAGATTTTGTGAAACGTCGCTTTCCCACGATCTATGCAACCTGTCTTCGTCACGATATCGACATTACGGAAGAGTGGATTCCGGTCTCGCCAAGTGCCCACTATATGATGGGAGGGGTCACGACCGACCTCAATGGAGCGACCACATTGCCGGGCTTGTTCGCGGCCGGAGAGGTAGCCTGCAGCGGGGTACATGGGGCCAACCGATTGGCAAGCAACTCATTATTAGAAGGGCTTGTGTTTGGGAGGCGGGCCGGCGCGGCCGCCATCGCATCGGCCGCTCACGGCTCGGTTTCGAACATGATCGAGTCTCGTGAGCCGCTACCACGCGGCCAGGGTGATCGACTCGAGGATGTGGAAAAGGTACGAAACTCTCTGCGCCGGATCATGTGGGGACAGGTCGGGTTGATCCGATCCAGAGAGTCATTAGTGCGAGCCACAGCGCAACTGGCTCGATGGGAACGGATGGTCTCGCGATCCTTTTCGACGAGGGCCGATCTCGAGGTGAAGAACATGGTCCAGGTGGCACGTTGTGTGGCCGAGGCGGCCTTGTGGAGAGAGAACAGTGTGGGTGCTCATTACCGATCCGACTTCCCTGGGACGCGCCGTCCTGGATGGAAGGCGCATAGCAGACTGCGTCTCACGGATCGGACTACTGGGCGGGTGGAATCGAGACCTCAGGGGAAACTGGTGCCATTGCGTACTCCGAAGACGGGATGACATGGCCGGTTGACGCCAGGTCACGTGCGAGAAAGGTCCGGTAGTAGCGAAGGACCTTCCTGACATATTGCCGCGTTTCATCGATGGGTGGAAGGGTACGATACCGGTCGACGACGCGCTCTCCGGCATTGTAGGCAGCCAGTGCGAGGGGGAGATTCCCTCGGAATCGATCCAGCAAGTGACGGAGATACTTGGTTCCCCCACCGATATTATCCTCCGGATCGTAGAGATCCCGAACATCCAGCTGAAGCGCGGTCTGCGGCATGAGCTGCATCAATCCGATTGCGCCGGACCGTGACACTGCGCGAGGATCAAAATTCGACTCGGCCTTGATCACGGCACGGATGAGAGCCGGATGGAGTTGATGTTGCCGCGAGAATCGCTTGATCATCGGCTCCAACTCCTGCTCGGATATGACCGGGTGCAGCCGATTCGGGCGGATGTCGACTCGTCGATATCGGACATCAGAAGGGACGTTGGTCAGAGAAATAGTCCCTTTGGAGTCAATATACTGGTAGATCTCCGCGTGTAGGGGTTGAACCCGACCCAGGAAACAGCCGCCAAGCAAGATTACAGTTGCCAAGACGGTGCGCAGGCATGGAGTGACGGACGGGTATCTGTGATTCAGCATGGTCACACGATAGCAGCCTCTAGCGAGCTGTCAAGAAATTGCAGATCTTCTGTTGGTCGGCTTGGGGAAGACCTTGGAAAACAGTACAGATTCAGAAGGTTAGCGCGATGGAGACGGTTCCGAGAATCGGTCTCGAGACTCAATGAACCGTGCGTGTAGCTTGCGGGTCACTGGGCCTGGTGCGCCATTCCCGACTGGCTTGCTGTCGATCGCTATCACCGGCATGATTTCCATGCTGGTATTGGTCAAGAAACACTCATCGGCTTGATAGAGCTGGTCAACAGTAAAATGTCCTTCCTCGATAGGCAGGTGGAGTTCTTGGGCCAATTGAATCACGACTTGCCTGGTGATGCCGTCGAGGAGCCCGCAGTCCAAGGCAGGCGTACTCAAGCGGCGATTCCGGATGAAGAAGAGATTGCTGATGGTGCCTTCGGTGAGGTGGCCCTCCCAATTGAGGAGCAGGCTGTCGAATGCGTTTCCAGCGATGGCCTCTTGCTTGGCCAGAATGTTGTTGAGGAAATTGGTGGTCTTGATTCGCGGTGGGAGCGCACTCGGCAAGTTACGTGTGGTCGACGCGACCATCACGGCGACGCCTTGGTCATAGAGATGTGATGCCGGAGGCACCAGCGGCTTGGTCATCACGACGACGGTCGGTGAGGGACACAGGGCCGGATCCAGCCCGATGTCTCCGACTCCACGCGACAGGGTGATTCGCACATAGGCGTCTTGTTGATCGGTTCCCACCTCGTTGCGTACCAGAGATTCCTGAAGAATGTCGGCCCACTGTGCGGGCGGAATCGGAACCCTCAAGCCGATGGCATCGGCGGACTGAAACAGTCGTGATAGATGGCGGTCTCGCATGAAGAGGCGCGGACCATACGAGCGCATCGTTTCAAAGACTCCGTCGCCGTAGAGAAATCCATGATCGAAGACGGAGATGACGGCTTCATGGTCTTGCACAAATCGATCGTTCAAGTAGACCCACATCGTGTTACCCAAACGCGCTGAAAAAAGCCTGGGCTTTATGAATGGTTTCTTCGTACTCGCGTGCCGGGTCGGAATCGGCCACAATTCCGGCGCCGACTTGAAGATATCCAGTGTCTTGTATCATCGTGAGCGTACGAATCAAGATATTGAAGTCAAGGTCGCCGCTCCAGCTGAGATACCCCATGGAACCGGTATAAGGACCGCGGCGGACCGGTTCCAATTCCTCAATGATCTCCATACAGCGGATCTTCGGAACGCCAGTGATCGTGCCTCCCGGAAACATGGCTCGCAGTAGATCGAACCCGGTTGCCTGCTCCGTGAGCGTGCCGGCGATATGAGACACTAAATGGCTGACATGCGAATACTGCTCCAAGGTCATGACTTCATCGACTTGGAGGCTCCCAAACCGGCAGACACGACCGAGATCGTTTCGCTCGAGATCGACTAACATAATGTGTTCCGCGCGCTCCTTCTCATTGGCCCGCAGTTCCCCGACGAGTTGTCGATCTTCGAGCGATGTTTTCCCTCGGGGCCTGGTTCCTGCGATTGGCCTGGTATCGGCTCGACGACCATCAAGGCGAACAAGGCGCTCGGGTGAAGAGCTGATGAGACGGACGGTATCGAGCCGGAGTACTCCTGAAAAGGGCGAGGGGTTCAGGGCTCGTAGGCGACGATAGGCGGAGAGATCGGCTTGCAGCTGTCCTTGCCGGAGTGCCGCGCAATTGACGGCGAAGCGGTGTGAGAGATTTGCTTGGTAGATGTCACCGGCGGCGATGTAATCCTGGCACCGGCGGACACTCTGCATATAGGCGGATTGTTCCTGCTCCGGTGTAAAGGTCAGGAGGCCTAGATCGTCTGGAGGGGTATCGCCGGTATCTGGCTGCGTCAAGAGGGCTTCGAATGCAGCAAGCCGGTCCCTTCCTTCGCGGAGTAATTGTTCTCGCGACTCTCCTAAAAATCGTGTCAGTGGCGGACAGTACATCAGTATCAGACGGTTCTGCTCATGGTCGACCGCTGCGACGAGATCAAAAAATGCGAATTCCAAGTCAGGAACGGTGGGATGAGCTGAGGCGAGCGACGGTAATGTCTCGAATTGGCGAACGAGGTCATAGCTGAGGTAACCCACGGCCCCTCCGAAAAACGGAGGAGCGTCGGGCGGGCGAGCGATGTGCTGGTCGGCAAATAGTTGAGCCAACCGCTGAAAGGGAACCAATTGTGAGGTTCCGTACCTTCCTGCCGGTTGTTCGACCAGGTGACTGCCCATTCCGGACAGCCGATAATAGGGGGCTGTAGAAAGATACGAATATCGTCCCATCGATCGTCCACCGCCACTTTCCAATAGAAAAGACGGTTGCCTGGTCGAAGCGATGTGTGCATACAGTGCCAAGGGGGTCGTCGGTGGGCAAGGACAAGTGACGATAAGCGGTGCAGGGGGCCCATGCAAAAACTTTGATGATGTAGCTTGTCGCATGGGTTGGGGGTGCCTCGATCAGTACTGCAAAATAACGTCGGCTCACTATACCGCAGAGATTTCTAGGGAGATAGATGGCTAACGGCTTGACATTACAAGCAGACCTTTGCTTAAATTGCACGCCCATCAACGGCAGAGTTGTGACTGCGTGCTCCGCCTCCCATGGGTTTCAGAATGGCCCCTCCACAAGATCCCTTATATGCGGGGCTCGGCCAAGCGATTAGGATCGCAACTGATCTGCTTGCGGCCTTGATTGTGGGGGGAGCACTAGGGTGGGTTTGTGATACGTATGTGTTGGACTCGACCCCATGGGGTATGATCGTCGGGCTTCTGATGGGGATCGTCGCAGGGATGAGGAATGCGTATCGGTCGGTCCAACGGTGGCCGAAGACCGAGCGTCCAGAGTAAAGATTCCATAACTACAACCTAAAGGACTGACGAGAATATCGTGGAAGAAAGCCCCCTTCATCAATTTGAGCTTCAGAATTGGGTTCCGATTTCGCTCGGTGGATTCGATATTTCCATCAATAAGGCCGTTGTCTTTATGTGGATCGTCGTGCTGGTTGCGGCGGTGCTCATGGTCATGGCAGGGTCTGCCAGGAGGCTGGTCCCAGGAAAATTGCAGAGTTTGGCGGAGATGATGGTGGATTTCATTCGCAGTATGATCTTGGATACGATGGGGAAGGAGGGAATGCGGTTTTTCCCTCTGGTCGCCACCCTCTTCGTGTTTATCCTCTTCAGTAATCTGATCGGGTTGATTCCTGGTAGCTACACGGTGACGAGCCAGATTATTGTCACGGCCGTTTTCTCTTTCGTGGTCTATGGGTTGAGCCTGGTCATAGGGTTCATGTTACACGGTGCGAAGTTCCTCGGAATCCTAGTTCCTCCTGGGACGCCAGGCTGGTTAGTGCCCTTGATGATTCCGATTGAGATTATTAGCCAGATAGCTCGGCCGGTTTCGCTGGCGGTTCGGTTGTTTGCCAATATGACGGCGGGCCATGTGATGCTCGCGGTGTTGTTCAGCCTCACGATCGGCGGCGGGGTGCTGATCGGATGGTTACCCTTTGCGTTTACGGTTGCCATCTATGGATTGGAATTCGGTATCGCATTTATTCAAGCCTACATTTTCAGTATCTTGACCTGCGTCTACCTGGGTGACGCATTTCATTTACATGGCCACGATGAGCACGCGCATTAGCGCATGCCAGTTTAGACAAGAGAGGAGTAAGACATAATGGATTCAGCAGCAGCAGGGTTGATCGGTATGGGATGTGCCGCGGCAGGGTTTGCCGGAGCGGGTGTCGGTATCGGGTTCATCTTTGGAAAGATGATCGAGGTCGTGGCACGTCAGCCTGAGGCGGAAGCGCGCGTCACGAAGTATATGTGGATCGGTTTCGCATTGGTGGAAGCCATTGCGCTCTACGGCCTGGTCATTGCCTTTATCATCATGGGATTCCGTAAATAACTAGGGAGCGTTAACCGTTACTCGTTAACCGTTTATCGAGAGGTCATTCTCGTCTGACGTTTCACGTGTAACGTTTTACGAACGCGTGTATGCCACAGTTTGAATCGCACTTTTTCTCGTCCCTGATTTTCTGGGAAGTTGTATCCTTCGGCATTTTATTATTCATCCTGTATAAGTATGCATTCCCAGGGATCCTCAGCGTCCTTGAAGAACGAGAAAAGAAAATTAAGGACAGTCTCGATCAGGCTGAGCGTCACCGAACAGAGGCCGAAAGCCGACTGAAGGACTATGAGGCGAAGCTCAGTGCAGCCGGTAAGGAAGCGGAGGCCATCCTCGCAGCGGCAAAAGAACGAGCGCAGCGGCTGCTTGATGAAAACGAGCAACGGTTGACCACTGACGCTGAGCGGATCAAAGGCGATGCCACGAGAGAAATCGAACAAGAACGGCGTAAGGCCCTTCAGGACATCCGTACCCAGACCACGGAATTGGCGCTCATGGTTGCGGAAAAGGTTGTGCAGCGGAGTTTGACCGACGCTGATCAACGGAAGTTCGCCGACGAAGCGCTTGAAGCCCTCTCTCGATCACAACAGCGCTAATCTGCTGCCCGTATCAGGATTTTCAGGGGGTGTCAGCTCAGGCTGATTCCCCCTGGCCGATACCCATCAAGATCTACCGTCACAAACTGAAATCCTAGTTCTTTCAGCTGTGTAGTGATTCGTGTGCGCCGAGCCGGCTCAATGATCCAGGGGAGGTCGCCGGGGGCGACTTCAATTCTGGCGATCTCGCCGTGGTTTCTGACTCGAAAATGGCGCAGCCCCTCGCGTTGAAGCATGGCCTCGGCTTCTTCCACTCGGCTCAGTTTTTCCAGTGTGATTGGCATTCCACGTGGGATTCGTGACGAGAGGCAGGCTGCTGCAGGCTTGTCCCAGTTCGAGAGACCGAGTTCCTTGGCCAGGATGCGGATGTCGGATTTTGACAGCTCAGCCTCGACAAGCGGGCTCCGGACGCCCAATCCCCGTGCCGCTTTCATACCAGGGCGGTCATCCCCCAGGTCATCCAGATTGGTGCCATCCACGACATACGCGGCGTTCTTTGATTGTCGGACATTGCCGAGCAGCTGATATAAATCTGTTTTGCAGTGAAAGCACCGGCTGGCGTCATTCTTGACGAAATCCTCAATGGTCAATTGGTCAGTTTGCACCAGTTCATGCCGGGCGCCAATTTCTTGAGCGACTCGCTTGGCGGCTTCAAGTTCCAGTAATGGGAATGTCGGCGAGACGGCTGTGATGCCGATCGCGTTTTCCCCAAGTTGGTCATGCGCAACCTTCAGTACAAAGGTGCTGTCGATTCCACCGGAGTAGGCGACAACCACAGAACCCAAATCTGTGAGTACGGTTCGAAGTCGAAGAAGTTTGTCTTGGAGCCCAGCCACTTGCATAGGTGCTTTGTTCCTAACGTCGCGCATACATCACGATGATTTTTACGCGCCCGGCTAGTGACGGACTTTCGCTTTGGTAATGTTCCCCACTACCACAAGGGCGTAAAGCTGAGGGTTGAGGTATTGTTTGGCCACACGCTGCACGTCATCTTTTGTGACGCGGTCAATCCATTTGGGGTATTGGCTGAAGTAGTCGAATCCGAGGCCGAAAAACTCCACCTGTCCCAAGACTTGAGCCAACTTCGCCGTGGAATCCAATCGTAAGGGGAAACTCCCCATCAAAAACGACTTGGCTTCGGCTAGTTCGTGGTCGGTCACCGGTGCCTCACGGATCGCTTTTATCTCAGCTAAGACGCTGCTGATAGCCTGGTTGGTGGTCTCAGTGCGAGTCTGGAGGCTGATCCAGAATGATCCCGGCATGGCTCTCGCGTCATAGTGGCTCGTGATGCCGTAGGCAAGGCCCTGCTTGTCACGAATGGAATCCATCAACCGCGAGGAAAATCCACCGGCTCCTAAAACATGATTCATGACGGTGACCGCATAGAAGTCAGGGTTCGTTCGGGTAATTCCGGAATGACCCAACATAATAGTAGACTGAGTTAGGTCTTTTTCGATGAATTGGACGGCCTTCTTCTCGACGCTGGGGGGTTTTCTGACGGGCCGAGGTTGTGCAAGGCCTTTCTTCCAAGACCCGAAATGTACCTGAACGAGCGACGTCGCTTGTTCGACCGTCACGTCACCAACGATGGTCAGGATGACTTGGTTAGGGAGGTATTCTTTTGCGTAGAAGCTTTGGATATCGGACAAGGTGATCTTGTTGAGGGTCTCCTCGGTTCCCTGTACCGGCCAGCGGTAGGGGTGAGTCTGATAGACCAGTTGGTTGAAGGCTTTCATCGCCACATGGCCGGGATCATCGTTGTCGCTCGTGATTTCACCATGGATCTGTGATCGAACCCGTTCAAATTCCTGTTTAGGAAATGCCGGACGTTGAAGGATATCGGCAAGAAGCGTAAACCCCAGGTCAATATCCTTTCTCAGAATACGGGCCGACGCGGTCGTGAAGTCTTCACTGGCTTGCGCGCCGAGTGATCCTCCGACAAAGTCGATCTGTTCGGCGAGTTGCTTGGACGATCGTGATGTCGTGCCCTCATCGAGCAGGCTGGCTACGAGATTGGCAACACCTGCCTTCTCCGGAGGATCCTGCGATGAGCCGGCTTTGATGAGCGCATGGAGTTCCACGATGGGAAGGAAATGTTGTTCCAACACGACGACCGTCATCCCATTCGGCGCGGTGAACTTAACAGGTGCAAGGTCGGCAGCGGCTGCTCCCTGGGGAATACTCATCGACAATGCGGCACAGAAAGCCCAGTACATTGGCTGGAAAAGTGAAGGCACTCGAACGAGTCGGGAGCTCGAATGAGAGTACTCCGCAGGGCATGCAGTGTGAGTCATGGCGTCCTAGGACTTTCCATCATGGGTCGATGAGGAAGGCGATTCGGGCGGCTTTGCTGGTAAGGGGATGAGAATCCCTGTCGTTCGACTGTCAGGAGTCAAATACTGCTTCGCGACACGTTGAATATCTTGGGCCGTGACCGCACGGATATGTTCAACAAACTGATTGATACGTCGCCACCCTGCGCCGACGGTCTCTGCTTGTCCCATGAGCATGGCATGGCGAAAATTCGAGTCTTGCTCAAACACGCGCGACGCTTCCACCTGATTCTTGGCTCGTTGGAGTTCCTGCTCCGATGGGGGTTCATTCTGAAGACGCAAGACCTCTCGTTGGAGCGCTTCTTCTACAGCCTCGACCTTCGTTCCAGGATTGACCACCGCATAAAAATAGAAGAGGCCGGGGTCGGTTTGCAGCAAACTATAGTCCGCACCAACTGCAAGCGCCATTTTCTGGTCATAGACCAGACTCTGGTAGAGGCGGGAGCTCTTCCCATGCGAAAGGATCGACTCAAGGAGGTCCAGGGCGTAGCTGTCGTCGCTTGAATAGTTGGGGATGCGAAACCCTGTCATCACAAACGGAACCTGGGCTTCCCGCTTGAGGAGAAACCGACGTTCGCCGCGCTGTTCCGGCTCGGGCGGCAGAACGTGTTTCGGCGATGGGCCTCTGGGGATCGGCTCAAACAAGCGTTTGATCGTGGGGAGTAGCGAGTCGGTTTTGATATCGCCCACCACGATCAACGTGGCGTTGTTGGGGGAATAAAAGGTGTCATAGTGGCGCTGTAAGTCTTCGATCGCCATCGCATCGAGGTCTGCGAACCAGCCGATCACCGGCCAATGATAGGGATGGCTCATGAAGACTTGGGCAAACAAGGCCTCGACCAAGGCACCTTGCGGGTCATCCTCGGACCGCAAACGGCGTTCCTCTTTCACGACGTCGCGCTCGGTCTGGAACTCACTGTGATCAAGGAGCAACCCCTGCATCCGGTCGGCCTCTAGTTCCAAGGCAAGTCCGACACGGTCAGCGGCCACATTTTCAAAATAGGCGGTGAAATCCTGTCCGGTAAAGGCGTTGTCGATCCCACCATTCTTTCGGATAATTCGTGAAAACGAGCCTTTGGGATACCGGGCCGTGCCTTTGAACATCATGTGTTCAAGCATATGCGAGAGTCCCGCGCGACCCATGACTTCATTACGGGAGCCCACCTTGTACCAGACCTGGACCGTGGCCACTGGGGCTTTCGGCACTTCGATCAGCAGCACCTTCATACCGTTGGTGAGGATGTACTCGTTAGGGTCGGCTCCCATGGAGATGGAACGGTCGCCCAGGATTAGGAGAATCCCTGCCAGGGAGGCAAACCAAATGCGTGTGATAATCGGCCTGATCATGATGGATGTTGGATGGAGCATGCTAACAACGAGTTTCAATAGCTGTCAAGGTAACGGGAGGTTGGTTGCCGGAGACGTCACCAAGTTGTCCGCAGGCGCCGTACACGTCGCGCCCGCGACTCTGACGGACATACACGTCGAGTCCCGCCTTACGGAGATCGGATTGAAAACGAAGCACGTCCTTGTCGGACGGACGATGAAAGCGACTTCCAGGGAACTCGTTAAACGGGATCAGATTGACTTTGCAGCGCAAGGGTTTTAGCAACTGCACGAGGCGTCGAGCATCGACTGGAAGATCGTTGACATTGGCCAGCAGGACGTACTCGAACGTCAACCGTTGGTGAGGGGCAAGTGGGTACCGTCGACAAGCAGCCAGGAGCGATTTGAGGGACGCGATATTACTGGCGGCAGGCATCAGGTCTCGACGTTGTTCTTCCGTAGTGGCATTCAGAGAGACGGCGAGATTCACCCCCATCGCCGCGACGTCCGAAAGGCGGGAAGCCAGGCCGGCTGTCGAGACGGTAATGCGTCTCCGCGACCACCCCAGGCCCCACGGTTTGTTCGTGAGACCAGCGACGGCGGCCTTGAGTGTCTCCACATTGGCGAGGGGTTCTCCCATTCCCATGAAAACGAGATTCGTGATGCGTTCATCAGATGTCAGGAGGTCTTGGGAGGTCAGGACTTGGTCGATGACCTCATGGAGCTTGAGGTTACGTTTCAGTCCCATCTGTCCGGTGAGGCAGAACCCACAGTCCAACATGCATCCTACCTGTGTCGACACGCAGAGGGTCAGCCTGCTGTCGTCAGGGATCAGTACGGATTCGACCGACATTCCGTCTTCGAGTGTCAAGAGTACTTTACGTGTTCCATCTTGAGATTGGAGAACGGTCACCTGTGTCGAGCGACCGATGGAGGCGGATTGCGAGAGTGCGACTCGATCCTGCATCGGCAGATCGGTCATGTCCATGATCGTTCGAAGACGTCGTTGGTATAACCAGCGCAGGATTTGTGTGGCTCGATACGCAGGCCAGCGTTGTGTGCGGACAAACCGGGCCATCTGAAGTTCGGTGAGGGCCAAAAGATGAACCGTTGTGTTCAGGTGCGAGCCCGATGCGTTGACCATATGTTCCCTGCGTTGGATGAGCAGCCTACCATAGCTCATGTCACCCCGCATATGATTCGGGTCACTCACCGACCCGCAATTCTTTTTCCATTGGAGGTGGCTCTGTATATAATGGGAACGGGTGGGTTTTGATGGGTGACTATGAGAAACCATAATGTATCGGCCATCGTCGGCATCTGTGTGACGTTGCTCAGTGTGTTCGTGCCGTCGCGTGACGCGCACACTGCGCAGGTTGCCGCGCTGGACCAACCGAATACCGAGAGCTGTGCCTCTCCCGAGGAGTGTTTTCTGGCAGCGGTTTGGCCAAGGGAACGACTGGGGAATGTCTTGACGAAGGACCAAGTCCTTGCACTGAAACTGGAGCGGCTCCGGAAGGTCATGGAAGGGGGGGCGGCGTCGCTCTGGGCTAAGAGGGCTGGGTTACTCTCCGGCGTGATTCTGACGGATCGTAATCCTGCTGCCGCGCTGCCGTATCTTCGAGCTGCACAGCAAGACTTTCCGGTCCTCGACGATTACATCCGATTCTGGATCGGCGAGGCGCACTTACGCTCGGGGGAGGTCAAGGAGGCTGCGGCGATGTTCGAAGGAGTGCCGCAAGCGGTCCCCGATTCCAACTTGCTCAACTTGGCCGCGCTCCGTGCCGGGGAAGCCTGGTACCGAGCTGCCAGTTGCCCCGAGGCCATCTCTTGGTCTCTGAAGGCAGTGAGTGGAAATGATAAAGACCCTCAAGTCGCGCAGGCATGGCTGCGATTAGCCTCGTGTTATCTCCGTGAAAATCAATTGACCGAAGCCCGAGACACCTTGAGGCAGCTCTGGGTGAAGTTTCCGCAAACGAAAGAAGCCAAGGAGGCGGAGGCGTTATTGGCGAGCAGCGGCGGAGGCACGTCGTGGAGTGCATCTCCTGACCTGCACTATGAGCGTGCCCAGGCATTTCTGGCACAGTCCCTTCATTCGGAAGCGATTGATGAACTCAAGAAGTTCATGACCCTCGATCCGTCCTCTCCGCAACGCTCGGATGCCAAACTCAAATTGGGGATTGCACAGGTTCGACTCAAGACCTACGACCAGGCGCGCGACACATTCTCTGCGCTGACTGAGGATCAAGGTCCTCGGGGGGATGAGGCGACGGTTTGGCTGGGAAGAGTCTACCTCCGCCAGGGGTTGGGGGAGAAGCTGTTGGATTTGTGTCGTACGCTGTCCAAGCGGACTTTGACGCCGGAACAGAAAGGCCAGATCAACCTGTTCGCTGGAATCTGGCTGGAGGATCAAGCTCGCTTCGACGAAGCAGCTGAACGATATCGGCATGTTGCCAAGATGGGTGATCCTGCTTCTCAACGAATTGAGGCGCAGTGGCGGGAAGGGTGGTTGCTGTATCGAACGGAGCGCCAACGGGAAGCGATCCGTGTGTGGCAACAGATTATCGATCAAAAAGACAGCGACATTGAACCGCAAGCGCTCTACTGGATCGCGCGCGCCCATGGGCAGCTTGGGGATACCAAGGCGAAAGATCTGTTTGTGCAAGTCTGTCAACGGTTCCCGTACACCTACTATTGTCAGATGGCACGTGAGCAGGGGAACATACCGGTGCTTCCACGGCCGGAACAGGAGTCGACCGTTTCACCTGTGTCAGCCGTCCAACCCGTTTTTGAAGCCGCTCACGCACCGACACCGGAGAGCCAGGTGACGAATCGGACACAGATCGAACAACAATCGGCCTTCCGGCGGGCGATTGAATTGAGACTGCTTGGCCGAGAGCAAGATGCCGCGAGGGAGCTGAGCGCCTTGACGGATCGGTATAGTCGAGAGCCTGAAGTGTTAGCAGCATTATCCATCATGCTGAATGAAGTCGGCGCGTACCATCATGCGTTGCGCCTCGTGCGATCGCGATTCCGAGAGAAATTAGAGCGGACCGGGGGAACAATCGCCGACGGCTTGTGGAATGTGGCCTATCCAACCGGATTGATCTCGACGATTAAAGTGTCGGCAACCAACGGGGTTGACCCCTTTCTGGTTGCGGCCATCATCCGGGAGGAAAGCCAGTATGATTGGAAGGCGGTTTCCCGCGTCGGTGCCATCGGCTTGATGCAAGTGATGCCGACCACGGCCACGGCCGTTGCGCAGCAACATCATCTGCCAAACGTGACTCGAGAGGATCTCTTCGATCAAGAAATCAACATTCGGATCGGTGTGCGGTATGTGGAACAGCTCCTGGCACAGTTTTCCGGCAATATCGTCCTAGCGATCGCAGCATACAATGCCGGTCCGGTCGTCGTGGGGACTTGGGCGGAGACGTATCGCGGTCGAAGTGAAGATGAGTTCGTAGAACTGATTCAGTACCAAGAGACCCGGCAATACGTCAAACGGGTGCTTCGTAGTTACAAGGAGTATCTCCGCTTATACGGTGCCCCCAAAACCGTTTCTTGACAGGATCTTGTGAAATTTTTATAGTGCGCCACACTCTGTTGTGGCCTCTAACCAAGAGGGGATGATTATGTCGCTGGATCGAATGGATGCGCTCGAAACGCGAATTCGTGACCTGGTCAAGCTCGTTCAAGAGCTCAAACGAAAGAACGGACTCTTGGAGGAAGAACTCAAGGCGGCTCGCCAGCAGTTGGCCCAGCAGGATGACGTGAATCGCAGATGGGAAGTGGAGCGAACTGATATCAAGACGCGAATCGAAAAAGTCATGAGCGAGATTGAGCTGCTCGAGTGTATCGAGGATCCAAGGGAGGTGGCCATTGACTAAGACCATCGATGTGGAAATTTATGGTCACCGCTATGCCATCACCGGAGACAGCGATGATGCCTATGTCCGTCGGCTGGCTCATTTTGTCGACGACCATATGAAGCACCTCGCGGAGGGAATGAAGACCACGACACCCTCGAAACTAGCCGTGCTCACCGCGATTAATTTAGCTCACCAACTCTTCGAGTCCGAGAAGAAGCGGGTTCAGGGCGAGGCCGATGTCGAACGGCGGATGGTGACCTTAATGGAATCGATTGAGGAGCAGATGCCGTCGTCGCTCTTCCGATAGCGGTGATTCGCCTTGCTTTCAAAGAGTCCCTTTGTTATCGTGTAGATATGTCAGTATCGGTGGATGAGGTAAGGGCGTAGCGTTGAACCGTTGAATGACTTGGAAATACGTGTCAAGAAAGCCACAGGCAGTGTTGTTCTGAAGGGATACGAAGTGTTTGTTCAAGGGGTGTGCAATTTGCGGATCGTGGATAGTCGATCATGCCGGTTCACCTTAGGACGGGCAGATGCGCAAGGCGCACTACGATCACGGCAAATGCCGGCCGGACAGGGGGATGATCCAGCGTCTAGAGCTGTGTTGTTCGCCGCCTCGTGTGGTTGACTGAGGAGTGCGAGGCAAAGGCAAACAGCGGAACCCGGCAGGTTAGGAAGTTGTATCCTGATGAATGCCTGTACTTCCAAGTGAAGCGATTTCTCGTCTCCTAAGCCCTTCCTTCGTCATCACCGCACATGTCCGAATCGTGTCCGTTGTCTGTGACGTGCCATGGTGTGTCCGTCTCGATCCAAGCGGATCTGACCGGGCGAAATTTAAGAAGGGGGTGACTCCCATTTCTACTGAAACGATTGTGTCCATCATACTTTCTCTGATCGTCGGCGCTGTGGTCGGGGCGGGTGTATTTGAGCTGTTCCGACGCCGTGTGACGGGAGCCAAACAGGCTGAGGCGGAAGAACTCGCGAAGCAGGTTGTCCAGAATGCACAGCGAGAAGCGGAGAATGTGCTTAAGGAAGCCAGGTTTGAGGCCAAGGATCTTGCGTTTAAGGCCAAGTCCGAGTTCGAACAAGAGCAAAAGGCGAAGCTAGGTGAACTATCAGGGGTGGAAAAGCGGCTCATCCAGCGGGAAGGTGTGTTGGATGGAAAATTGACGGCCGTAGAAAAGCGCGAGAGCGAAGCCCGGAAGCGCGAACAGGATTTCGCAAAACGGGAGGAAGGCTTGGCGGCGAAAGAGACTGCCTGCGCCAAGGCGGAGCGTGAGCACCGTGAGGCCTTGGAGCGTGTGGCAGGCATGACGGCGGAAGAAGCCAAGAAACAACTGATCGTCGAGATGGAGTCGCAGGCGAAGCTGGATGCCGTGGGGATTGCCAAGCGGACCATTGAAGAGGCCCGCGAGAATGCCGAACGCGAGGCGCGGGAAATCATTACCTCATCGATTCAACGCGTGGTTCGTGACTATGTTTCGGAGTCGACGATTTCTGTCGTCCCGATTCCGAATGATGCGATGAAGGGGCGGATCATTGGCCGTGAAGGGCGCAATATTCGAGCCTTGGAAGCGGCGACAGGCATTGACCTCATCATTGATGAAACGCCTGAAGCCGTGATTATTTCCGGGTTTGACCCGTTGCGGCGCGAGATTGCAAAAGTATCTCTGGAACGCCTGATGCATGATGGACGCATCCATCCCACGCGTATCGAGGAGATCGTCGAAAAGGTTAAGGTCGACATCGACAAGTTGATGTATGAGGAGGCCGAGAAGATCATCTTTGAACTGGGTCTCTCCGATTTTAACCCGGAGTTGATAAAAGTCTTGGGTCGCTTGAAATATCGAACGAGTTACGGTCAGAACAATCTCTATCACGCACGCGAAGCGTCCTACATCTGCGGCATCAT
>WBZP01000579.1_pt1 | contig 49082 bp, 43 predicted proteins | sample 5204301 | NCBI WGS metagenome assembly WBZP01 (sample SAMN12412401, study PRJNA552823) | activated sludge metagenome | isolation source: activated sludge from nitrification reactor of wastewater treatment plant... | place: USA: Pennsylvania | collected 2017
CGTCAGGCCGTACTTGTGCCCGCTGACGTTGATCGACACCACCCGCGGCAACCGGAAGTCCCACACCAGATCCGGATGCAGGAACGGCACCACGAACCCACCGCTGGCGGCGTCGACGTGCACCGGCACGTCCGGACCCTTCTTGGCCAGCTTGTCCAGTGCCGCACAGATTTTCGCGACGGGCTCCAGTTCGCCGGTGAACGTCGTCCCCAGGATGGTGACCACGCCGATGGTGTCCTCGTCGACGGCGCCGACCACCTGCTCGGGCGTGATGACGTAGCGCCCCTCCTCCATCGGCAGGTAGCGCGGCTCGACGTCGAAGTACCGGCAGAACTTCTCCCACACCACCTGGACGTTGGAGCCCATCACCAGATTCGGGGTGCGTTTCTTCCAGTCGCCGGTCCGTGCCCGCCACCGCCATTTCATCGCGAGGCCGGCCAGCATCACCGCCTCGCTCGACCCGACCGTGGACACCCCGGTCGCCGACGACGGGTCGTCGTCGCGGAGGTTCTCGGCGTGGAACAGGTCGGCCACCATGGATACGCAGCGCTGCTCGATGGCGGCGGTGACCGGATACTCGTCCTTGTCGATCATGTTCTTGTCGAACGTCTCGGCCATCAGGTCCTGGGCCTCGGGGTCCATCCAGGTGGTGACGAAGGTCGCCAGGTTGAGCCGCGAACTGCCGTCGAGCATCAACTCGTCGTGGATGAACCGGTAGGCCGACACCGGTTCCATGGATTCGTCGGGCAGGCGCAGCGCGGGCACCGGCGAGGTGGACAGGCGGCCGGTGTACGCGGGTGTGATGGACGAGTGGCGCGAAACGTTGGGCATGAGAACCCTTCTACAGAATTCCGGCGATCGCCGCGCGCAGATGGGCCAGGATGCGCGACGCTGAAGTCGGAGCGGGCGCCGGACCGGGGTCGTGGGCGGCGATGTCGGCGGCGCGGGTGTGCACGAACGCCGCGGCCGCGGCGGCCTCGCCCGGGGGCAGGCCGGCGGCCAGCAGCGCGCCGATCACGCCGGACAGCACGTCACCGGATCCGGCGGTGGCGGCCCACGACGATCCGCCGGGTTCGGCCAGCGGTGTCGTTCCGCGAGTGCGGGGCCCGGCGGCAACGAAACGCGCCGGGTTCAGGTAGACCGTTCCGGCGGGGTCGGCGATGACGGTGACGTTGCCCTTGAGCAGCACGGTGGCGCCGAGGTCGGCGGCCAGCCCGCGGGTGGCGGCCACCCGGTCGTCGCCGGGCGGATGACCGGCCAGCCGTTCGAACTCCCCGGCGTGCGGGGTGAGCACCGTCGGCGCGGTGCGCGACCGCACCAGATCGGGGTGTCTGGACAGGATGGTCAGCGCGTCGGCGTCGACGATCACAGGCAACTCGGTGGCCAGCACCGCCCGCAGCGTCGCCGACTCGGCATGCCCGGTGCCCAGGCCGGGGCCGATCACCCAGGCCTGCACCCGGCCCGCCTCGTCGAGACCGGGTGCTGCGACAACCTCGGGCCAATGTGAAACCACTTGCGCCGCAGCGCTTCCCACGTATCGGACCATCCCCGAGTGCGTCGCCACGGCCGCGCCGGCACACAGCACGGCCGCACCCGGATAGCCGTCCGAACCGGCCAGCACACCGGTCACGCCCTGGCTGTACTTGTCGTCATGCCGACCGGGCAGCGGCCAGCGGGCCGCGACGTCGGCGGCCTCGAACCCGAGCAGGTCGGTCCCCGGCAGGTCCAGCCCGATGTCGACGAGTTCGACACGGCCGCAGTCGGCCAGCGCGTGCACGGGCTTCAGCCCGCCGAAGGTCACCGTCAGGACCGGGTGCACCGCCGGGCCGGTGACGGCTCCCGTCAACACGTCGGCGCCGCTGGGCAGGTCGACCGACACCACCGGCGCGGCCGTGCCCTCGAACACCGCCGCGGCCGCCGGGCGCAACGGGCCACGACCCGAGATCCCGACCACCCCGTCGATCACCAGATCGGTGCCGGGTGCGACGGCCGCGACTTCGCGTCCACCGGCACGGCGGAACGCGGCCCGCGCGGCGCGATGGGCGCGGTCGGGATCGAGCAGGACGGCGTCGGCTGCGGCTCCCCTGCGTCGCAGGAAGGTGGCCGCCCACAGGGCGTCGCCGCCGTTGTCGCCGGAGCCGACCACCGCGCAGACCCGCCGGCCGGCCACCGCCCCGGTGCGGCGACGCAGTTCAGCCGCAATCGTCGTGGCCAGCGGCCACGCCGCGCGCCGCATCAGGGCGCCGTCGGGCAGTGCGGCAAGCAGTGGCGCTTCCGCATCGCGGATCTGTCGATCCGAGTAGTAGTGACGCATCGCCATTCAGGCTAGTCATCGCTGCCCGGCGCCGACCCGATACCGACTGGGTGTCACTCCACCCGCTGCCGGAACGTCGAGGCGAAGTGACTCGGCGTGGAGAAGCCGACGGCCGCACCCACGGCGCGGATCAGCATCCCCGTGGTGGTCAGCGGGCGTTGCGCCTTGGCGATGCGCTTGTTGAGGATGCGCCGAGATTGCCAGGTCAGGCTTGCCTGCGACGTTGTGACGCTCACGATTCCCCGAATTGGCTTGCTGTATGAATCTTACTTCCGCCGATTTCACTCGTGAGTAAGAGAATATAACCAGTTGAACGGGCTGATATTGAGTGATCCGAGCAGCAAATTCGGCACCTATTCAGTTAGCGAAGCGATCACAGGTCGCGTGGACTGTCGAACTCTTCGACTCATATATTGTTTAGCTGGCTGTTTTGCGGGTCGTCAGTTGCCGAGCGCACGCATACGATTCACAGCCATGAGCTATGGCTATCCGCCACCGGGCTATGCGCCACCGCCGAAACCGCCCATCGCGCCAGCGGACCTGAGCATCTCGATCGCCGCCATGATCCTCACGGTGGTCGGCGTCGCGGGGGCGGGATTCCTCGGGCTGATGATGCTGGCCTTCACGGACTACTGCCCGCCCGAAACCTGCGACCTGGACGCCGGGGTGACGGTCGTGATGACCGGGCTCGGCATCGCGGCGCTGATCGCCGTCGTGGGCATCGCGGTCACGATCACCCAACTGGTCCGCCGGGTCCGCGCCTGGCCGTACGCGGTCGGCGCGCTGGTGCTGTGCGCGGCGAGCTGCGTGCTGACACTGTGGGGCTACACGCAGGCCGTCAGCTGACGGCTCCTACTCACTCCTACTCGACGGTGCCCGATCGTCACTCGACGGTGACGGACTTGGCCAGGTTACGCGGCTTGTCCACGTCGTAGCCGCGCGCCCGGGCGACCGCGGCCGCGAACACCTGCAGTGGGACGGTGGACAGCAGCGGCTGGAAAAGTGTTGACACCGAAGGCATTTCGATCAGGTGATCGGCGTACGGCCGGACCGTGTCGTCGCCCTCCTCGGCGATGACCACGGTCACCGCGCCGCGCGCCTGGATCTCGCGGATGTTGGACAGCAGCTTGGAATGCAGCAGCGCGGACCCCTTCGGCGACGGCATCACGACGAACACCGGCAGGTCCTCCTCGATCAGCGCGATCGGGCCGTGCTTGAGTTCACCGGCGGCAAACCCCTCGGCGTGCATGTACGCCAATTCCTTGAGCTTGAGTGCACCTTCAAGCGCGACCGGGTATCCGACATGCCGGCCCAGGAACAGCACGGCATTCGACCGGGCGAACCGTTCGGCGAGCGCCTCGACCGGACCCATCCGGGTCAGCACGTCGGCCACCAGGGCGGGCATCGCCTCCAACTCGTGGTATTCGCGCGCCACCTCGTCGGGATACTTGGTGCCGCGGGCCTGTGCCAGCGCAAGGCCGACGAGGTAGTTCGCGGCGATCTGGGCGAGGAAGGTCTTGGTGGCGGCCACACCGATCTCCGGGCCGGCGCGGGTGTACAACACGGCATCAGACTCGCGTGGAATCTGACTGCCGTTGGTGTTGCAGATCGCCAGCACCTTGGCCTTCTGCCCCTTGGCATGGCGGACGGCCTCCAGCGTGTCGGCGGTCTCGCCGGACTGACTGATGGCGACCACCAGGGTGCTGCGGTCCAGAACCGGGTCGCGGTAACGGAACTCGCTGGCGAGTTCCACTTCGACGGGCAGCCGGGTCCAGTGCTCGATGGCGTACTTGGCCAACAGGCCGGAGTGGTAGGCCGTCCCGCAGGCCACGATGAAAACCTTGTCCACCTCGCGCAGGTCCTGGTCCGACAGGCGCTGCTCGTCGAGCACGATCCGGCCGTCGACGAAGTGCCCGAGCAGGGTGTCCGCGACGGCGGCGGGCTGCTCGGCGATCTCCTTGAGCATGAAGAAGTCGTAGCCGCCCTTCTGGGCGGCCGACAGGTCCCAATCGATATGAAAGCGACGCGCCGCTGCGGACTGGTCGCCGCCGTCGAAATCCAGGATCCGGTAGCTTCCGGCGGTGATCACCACGGCCTGATCCTGGCCGAGCTCGACGGCCTCGCGGGTGTACTCGATGAACGCGGCGACATCCGAGCCGATGAACATCTCCCCCTCGCCGATCCCGACCACCAGCGGGGTGGACCGCCGGGCGGCGACGATGGTGCCGGGTTCGTCGGCGTTGGCGAACACCAGGGTGAAATGCCCCTCGAGGCGGCGCAGCACCGAGAGCACCGAGGCCACGAAATCCCCCGCGGTGGCGCCGTCCCGGTAGGCCCGCGCCACCAGGTGCACCGCCACCTCACTGTCGGTGTCGCTGGCGAACTCCACCCCGTCGGCCTCCAGTTCGGCACGCAGGACGGCGAAGTTCTCGATGATGCCGTTGTGGACGACGGCGAACCGCCCCGAGGCATCCCGGTGCGGGTGGGCGTTGCGGTCGGTCGGCCGGCCGTGCGTCGCCCACCGGGTATGTCCGATGCCGGTACCACCCTGCAGGTCCAGCGGGTCGGTCAGCGCCAGCGCCTCCTCGAGGTTGGCCAGCCGCCCGGCGCGCCTGCGCACGGTCAGTCCGCCCTTGCCGTCGAGCACAGCCAGGCCCGACGAGTCGTACCCGCGGTACTCCATCCTGCGCAGGGCGTCGACGACGACGTCGCGAGCATTGCGCTGCCCGACATAGCCGACAATTCCGCACATGGTCAACCAGCCTAGTCCAGCGCCGCACCTGCGGCCGCTGAGCTACGGTCGTCCGGTGGCCGCCGTCAAGAAGCTCGTCGCCGCTCTGTCCAACCGTGGTCCGCATCGCGTCCTGCGCGGTGACCTGGCCTTTGCCGGGCAACCCGGCGTCGTCTACACCCCCGAGGACGGCCTCGGACTGCCCGGTGTCGCGTTCGGCCACGACTGGGTCACACCCGCCGCCGGATACGCCGGCACGCTGGAACACCTGGCGTCCTGGGGCATCGTCGCGGCCGCGCCGGACACCGAGAAGGGCTTCGCGCCGTCCGTGCTGAACCTGGCCTTCGACCTGGGCACGACGCTCGACATCATCACCGGCGTGCGGCTCGGGCCGGGGCGCATCAGCGTGCATCCCGGCAAGCTGGCCGTCGCCGGACACGGGTTCGGGGCGTCGGCGGCGGTGTTCACCGCGGCCGGGCTCGGCAGTCGGCTGCGCAGCGCCGTCGCCCTGTTCCCGTCGAGCACCCGCCCGGCCGCGGAAGAACCGGCGACCACCCTCAAGCTGCCCGGGCTGGTGTTCGGTGCGCCCGACGATCCATCGGACATCCGCTTCAACGCCGGGGAACTGGCCCGCGCCTGGCCGGGGGCGACCCTGCGGACCGTCAGCGACTCCGAGGCCACCGGCCTGGCGGAGAATCGCCGGTTCTCGAAGTTCATCGGGCTGGGCGGATCCCACCGCGCTACCCAACGAGCGGTCCGACCCCTGTTGACGGGCTTTCTGCTGTACACCCTGACCGGCGACAAGGAATACCGGGAGTTCGCCGATCCTGAGATCCGGTTGCCGCACACCGATGCCGTCGACCCGGACCTCGCGGCGGTGACTCCCGACGAGAAACTCGTCGCCCTGCTACGGCGTTAGCCGGCTACCGGTCCCACATCGAGCACCTGCCCCTCGAACAGATCGGCGACCCGGTTGAGTTCATCCGGGTGGCCCCCGCACCGATCAGCAGTGCCGCCCGCATGACCAGCCGCAACAATCCGGACACCGACAGGTTGCCCGGCTCCAACTGGTCCAGCCGCTTGGCGAGCTTGCCGTAGACGTCCTCGCAGACGCTGCCGAAGAGGTGTCGCTTCGTCCGGAAGTGGTAGTAGACCGAACCCGCCGTCACCCCGGCAGTTTCCGCGATCAGGTTGTTGGTCGACGGACCGTAGCCGTACCGGGCGAAACATCTGCATGCCGCATCGACCACCCGCTATCGGGTGTCAAGACTGTCCACGCCGACCGGCCGGCCCGGACCCTGCCGGGGGCCGGTCTGTGTCACCCCGCCATCATTGCGCAACGCATGTCGGTGTTCAGCGTTTGCTGACAATCGCCGGGGTCGTCAGACGTACCGCCGGCGATCAACCAACCAACCGGTTGGGGTATAACTCTCTGATGCGAACCGGCACTTTCCTCAGTTATGCGGGCGGCTTCCGGGAATCAGCCGAACAGGTCGTCGAACTCGAAAAGGCCGGCGTCGACATCGCGCTGGTGCCTGAGGCCTATTCCTACGATGCGATCAGCCAACTCGGCTACCTGGCCGCCAAGACCCACAGCATCGAGCTGGGCACCGGCGTCGTCCCCATCTACGTACGGACGCCGACGCTGCTGGCGATGACGGCGGCGGGTCTGGACTACGTCTCCGACGGACGGTTCCGGCTGGGGATCGGCACGTCCGGGCCCCAGGTGATCGAGGGCTTCCACGGCGTCCCGTTCGACGCACCACTGGGACGGACCCGCGAGGTCGTCGACATCTGCCGGCAGGTGTGGCGCCGCGACCGCGTCCAGCACGCCGGAAAGCACTATCAGATCCCACTGCCGGCCGACCACGGGACCGGCTTGGGAAAGCCGTTGCGTCTCATCAATCATCCTGTACGCGAACGTATTCCGATCACAATCGCCGCACTCGGCCCACAGAATGTGCAACTGACGGCCGAGATCGCCGAGGGCTGGCAACCGGTGTTCTTCTATCCCGAGAAGGCGGATCAAGTGTGGGGTGAGGCGCTGCGGGCCGGCTACGCCAAGCGCGACCCGCAGCTGGGGCCGATGGACATCATGGTGTCGGCCAGCTTGGCGATCGGCGAGAAGGTGGACGACCGACTCGCGTGGGCCAAACCACAGCTGGCCCTCTACCTGGGCGGCATGGGCGCACGCGGGAAGAACTTCTACCATGCGCTGGCCACGCGCTACGGCTTCGGCGCAGCGGCCGACCGGATCCAGGATCTTTACCTGGCCGGACGCAAACCGGAAGCGGTGGAAGCGGTTCCCGACGACCTCGTCCGTCATGTGTCGCTGGTGGGACCCCGCGGGTTCGTCGAGGAGCGACTGGCCGCCTACGCCGAGGCCGGTGTGACGACCATGCTGGTTCACCCGCTCGGCACCGACGACCGCGAATCACTGGCCTACGTCGAGGAACTGCTGACACTGACCCGGTGATCAGCCGCCCACCTGGGGAAGTTCCTCGGCAGCGATCTCGCACGGCGTGGCGGACCCGGACGTATCTGCTGCGGCGGGTGGTTCTGCCGCGGCGGGTGGTTCTGCCGCGGCGGGTGGTTCTGCTGCGGCGGGTGGTTCTGCCGGGGCGGGATCCGTTGGCGGAGAGCTGCTTTCGTTCGGCGACTGGGGTTCTTCGGGCTCGTCGGCCGCGTCAGGCTGCTCAGCTTCATCGGGCTGCTCCGGTCCGTCAGGCTGCTCCGGTCCGTCAGGCTGCTCCGGTCCGTCAGGCTGCTCCGGTCCGTGGGGCTTCTCGGGGATCTGGTGGTCCGCGTCGGGCATCTGGTGGTCTGCGCCGGGGATGCTGTGTGGTGGCACATCGGGCATTCCGCCCGTCAGGTCGCCGTGGCCGAGCCGGCCGCCGTCGTCTGGCCAGGACAAGGGCGGTGCCGACATTGTCGACGGACTGGGCGGCGAGAAGAGATCAGAAGCCGGCGCAACGGGGGGCATCGACGGTGCGGTCGATGAAGCGGGCACCGCTGAGGGCGCGGTGGTCGGCACAGGTGCAGTAGTCGGGGCCGGTGCGGGGGTCGGGGCCGGTGCGGGGGTCGCGGCCGGTGCGGGGGTCGGGGCTGGCGCGGGGGTCGCGGCCGGCGCGGGGGTGGCCCGGACCATGGGCGCCGCCGGGGACCAGCCGCCCGGGGTCTCGAATTGGATCGGGCCCTCGGCGCCCAGCGCGGCGATGGCCCGCCGGTAGGCGGCGCGGGCATCGTCGTCGGCCTGTCGCATCCCGGCCGTCCACTCCCCGAGAATGGCATTGTGCACGAACGGCTTCAGCTGATTCTGGACGATCGACGCGGCATCACCCTGATCGGGCCGGCCGGTCAACAGGGTGCGCGCGGCGTCGAGCCAAGCCGGCTGCACGGAACCCGCAGCGGCCTGTGTCCGCGCAACCCGCGCATCGAGGATTCGCCACAGTTCGGCACCGAGCGTCGCACAGCAGTCGGCGGCGGCCCTGACCTCCGAAACCAGCCGCCGGGCGGCCGCATGGTGGCGGTCCAAGAACCCCGACGCCCGCTCCCCAGCGCCCCCACGCCAAGCATCGGCCAGCCGGCCCGCCTGGACGCCCACCAGTTCCGCGGCCTCGCCGGCGCGGTCTGCGGCGGCACGCAGTGCGGCGGCATCGGCGTCGAGCGCACGCAGGTCCAGCCCCTCCTCGGCGCAGTAGGCGTCGCGCAGTCGGCAGCCGGCCAGGCCGCATGCATCGACGCACGTCTGCAGTTCGTCGAGGGCGGCCTGGCCGTCATGGAGCCGCGCCCCCGCGTCCGGGGCACCGGCCATCACCCGATCCCCGCGCCGGCGGTCAGCTCTGATTCCGTGTAACGGCTTGCACCACAGCGTAATTCGGCGGAAATGTCCCGCGCGGCGCGCGCCCAGTCGGACAATTGGTCCACCAGCCGGGCACTCAAGTGGCGCATCGCGTCGCCCTCGGATGGATAGCTGCGCCCGGCGGTGGATACGCCGAACGTCAGCTGTGCCGCGGCCGCGTGGGCGGCCATCTGCGCCACCGCGTCGAACTGCCCGGCGACGGCCCGCAGCGCAGCGGTGTCGATGTCAACTGCTTGCATACCCGGTTAGACGGCCCGGGCGCGGATTCGGTTCCGGCTACCGTTGCTCGCTGACGGACTCGGCGACGCGCAGCGCGAGTCGGCGGGCGGTGTCTTCGTCGGCGGCCTCGACCATGACCCGGACCAGTTGTTCGGTTCCCGAGGGCCGCAACAGGATTCGGCCGGTGTCACCGAGGGCGTCTTCAGCGGCCCGTACCGCGGCGCGCACCGACGGCGCGTCGGCCACGGTGGCCTTGTCGGCGACCTCGACGTTGATCAGCACCTGCGGCAGCGTCTGCATGACGGCCGCCAGGTCGGCCAGCGGAAGACCGGTCTGGGCCATCCGAGACATCAGCCGCAGCCCGGTGACGATGCCGTCGCCGGTGGTGCCGAAGGCGGGCAGCACGATGTGACCCGACTGTTCACCGCCGAGCGAGTACTCGCCGGCCCGCATCTCCTCGAGGACATAGCGGTCCCCCACCGCGGTGGTCAACACCTCGATCCCCGCGTCCCGCAAGGCCAGGTGCAGACCCAGATTGCTCATCACCGTGGCCACCAGGGTGTTCGAGGCCAGTTCGCCGGCCTCCTGCATCGCCTTGGCGAGCACCACCATGATCGCGTCACCGTCGACCATCCGGCCGCCGGCGTCCACGGCCAGACAGCGGTCGGCGTCCCCGTCGTGGGCCAGACCGAGGTCGGCGCCGTGGGCGAGCACCGCCGCGCACAGATCGTCCAGGTGCGTGGAACCACAGCCGTCGTTGATGTTCAGGCCGTTGGGCTCGGCGTTGACGACGATCACCTCGGCACCGGCGGCCCGGTAGGCCAGCGGCGCGGCCGCCGAGGCGGCCCCGTGCGCGCAGTCGACGACGACCTTGAGGCCGCCGAGTGGGGTCGTCGCCGCCTTGCCGACGTGCCGCAGGTACCGGTCCAGCGCATCCGGCGCGTCGACCACCCGGCCGATGCCGGCACCGACCGGGCGTTCGCCGGACCCGGCCGCGACGAGTTCGGCGATGCGGTCCTCAGTGGCATCGTCGAGCTTGTGACCACCGGCGCCGAAGATCTTGATGCCGTTGTCGGGCATCGGGTTGTGCGACGCGGAGATCATCACGCCGAAGTCGGCGTCGTAGGCATTGGTCAGGTAGGCAACCGCCGGAGTCGGCAGAATCCCGACCCGCAGCGCGTCGACGCCCTCGCTGGTCAGACCGGCGATGACGGCGGCCTCCAGCATCTCACCGCTGGCCCGGGGATCGCGGCCGACGACCGCGACGCGGCGATTGCTGGCTCGGGGTGCCGGACCGTCGCTGACCAGTTGCCGCGCGGCGGCCGACCCCAACGCGAGGGCCAGTTCCGCGGTCAGGTCACGGTTGGCGACGCCGCGAACTCCGTCGGTGCCGAACAATCGACCCACAGGCACACCTCCATAGAACGCCGAAGGCGGACGTGCCCGAGACTGCGACACGCCCGCCAGCGGACGGAAACGATCAGCGCTTGCTGTACTGAGGCGCCTTGCGGGCCTTCTTGAGGCCGTACTTCTTACGCTCGATGGCACGCGGGTCGCGGGTCAGGAAGCCGGCCTTCTTCAGCGCCGGACGGTCCTCGGGCGACACCAGGATCAGCGCCCGGGCGATCGCCAGGCGCAGCGCGCCGGCCTGCCCGGACGGTCCGCCACCATCGAGGTGGGCGAAGATGTCGAAGCTGCCCTCCCGGTTCACGGTCACCAGCGGGGCCTTGATCAGCTGCTGATGCACCTTGTTCGGGAAGTAGTTCTCCAGCGTGCGGCCGTCCAGATCGAACTTGCCCGTGCCGGGCACCAGGCGCACCCGCACCACGGCCTCCTTGCGGCGGCCGACGGTCTGGATCGGGCGGTCGATAAAGACGGGCTCGCGGGGAGCGGGCTGCTCAGCCACCTCGGGGACGACCGTCTCCTCGACGGTCACGACATGCTCGACGGTCTCTTCTGGGGTTTCGATCTCGGTCACTGGCTCACCTGCTTGATTTCGTATGCCGTCGGCTGCTGGGCGGTGTGCGGATGCTCCGGCCCGGCGTAGACCCGCAGTTTCTTCTGGATCTGGCGGCCGAGCTTGTTGTGGGGCAGCATGCCGACGATGGCGTTCTCGACGACGCGGGTCGGGTGCTTCTCCAGGAGTTCGCCGATGCTGCGCTTCCGCAGGCCGCCGGGATAACCCGAGTGGCGGTAGGCGAACTTGTTGGTCAGCTTGTTGCCGCTGACGGCGATCTTGTCGGCGTTGATGACGATGACGAAGTCACCGCCGTCGACGTTGGGGGTGAACGTCGGCTTGTGCTTGCCGCGCAGCAGGTTGGCTGCCGCGACGGCAAGGCGGCCGAGCACCACATCCGTGGCGTCGATGACGTACCACTCGTGAGTGGTGTCACCCGCCTTCGGCGTGTACGTAGGCACAGCGCTTACCTTCTCTATCTTCTCGGGTTATCGGTTGCCGGTCAACGGCGTGCCCGCACCAGCAGAACTGGCTCCCGGCGACCGACGTTGACCCGGGAAGAGATCGGACCTCGAGGGACCGTACACGCCAACAGCGCAGCCTAGCGGGTTATGTCAGAGCAGGTCAAAACACCGGCGTACCTCACGTACTTTGAGCGCGTGGCCGACGGTGGTGCCTCACCTAGTTTGAGCACGCCGGTGGGAAGGGTTGCCTGGTGTGGAGGGCAAGATCGATATGGCGGCCAGGCGGCGCGATCCTGGATCTTCGTTCGCACCTTGACGATGACTGATCTGGTGACCGGCTGGACCGAGAACTACTCGATCCGCAACAACGCCGCCAAGTGGATCCTGTTCCCGATGGCCGCCTTCGACTCGGACTGCGGGGACGAGTTCATATACCACGACGTCGCCGGCTGGCTGCAGGAACGCGACATCACCCAGACCAGGTCACGGCCGTTGTGGAGTCCAAGAACAACCACGTCGTGAGAAAACACCGTCAATCAACCTGGTTTGACCAGACGTAGCGGCAGGCCCCCTCACGCGCTCACATCTACGTGAGGCACCTGCTGCAACACATCCCGGTGCAGCCGTCGTAGCCGCACCGGGATGTGTTGTTCGGTTGCTACCGCGGGCAGATCGCCTCAGGGCCAGTGGATGGTGACCGTCGCGGTTGCGCTCGACGCCCCGCCCGGATCGACCACCCTGTACGTGAACACCACGGTACGGGGCGTTAATGCACTGTCGGAGTTGTAGGAGAACGTGCCATTCCCATTCCATGTCAACGTGCCGTTGCCACCCAGACCCGACGTCTTCGTCGGGCCCGAGACCAAAACCCACGTCAGACCTGAATCGGGCGTCTCAACGTCACTGACATTACCGCGCAAGTCTCCCGAGTCCACCTTGTACCGGGCCTGAATGAAGTTGTAGACCGCGGTGAACGAGCTATCCGTCGCCACTGGGGCATCGTTGACCGAATTGACATTGATCGTCACCGTCGCGGTGTTACTGGTCAGCACACCGTCGCTCACCTTGTAGGTGAACGACGCCACACCGTTGAAGTTCGCCGCCGGCGTGAACGTGAACGTTCCGTTCGAGTTGAACGCCAACGTCCCCTGCGCCGGGGTCGGACCACTGACCAACTGCGCCGTCAGCGAATTCCCATCCACATCCGTATCGTTGCCCAACACACCCAGGCCCGGCAGCGTGACCGTCAGCGGCGTGTCCTCATTGGTGGTGTAGGTGTCATTGGCCGCCACCGGAGCATCGTTGACCGCAGTGACATTGATGGTCACCGTCGCGTAGCCCCACTCATCCTCAGGATCAGCGGCGGCATAGGTGAAGGTATCCGTACCATTGAAGTTCGCATCCGGGGTGTAGGTGAACGTCCCGTCGTCATTGAGCAGCAACGAACCATGCGACGGACCATCGACGAGCACCGCCGTCAGATGGTCGCCCTCGATGTCGGTGTCGTTGGCCAGCAGCCCATTACTGGGCAGGGTCACCGTCAACGGCGTGTCCTCGGTGGTCGTATAGGTATCGTCCGTCGCGACCGGCACGTCATCCTCGGCGAGCACGTTGACGGTGACGGTGGCCGAGTTGGCGCTCACCGCGCCCAGCGAGTCCTTCACCGTGTAGGTGAAGGAAGCCGTGCCGTTGAAATTCGCTTCAGGAGTGAAGGTGACGGTGCCGTCACCGTTGAGGACCACGGTGCCATGGACCGCGTTGCCCACCGAGTTGAAGCTCAGCGGGCTGTGCTCTGGGTCGGTGTCGTTGGCGGTCAGCTCCGACGGGGCGAACGTCCGCGAGTTGTCCTCCACGACCGTCTTGGTGTCGTTGACCGCCGTCGGTGCCTGATTGACCGGGGCGATGGTGACCAACGCTGCGGGACTGACCGCACCCTTGCTGTCCTTGACGGCGTAGGTGAAGCTACCCCCGGTGTACGCAGTGGTAGGGACGAAAGTCACGGTACCGTCGCCGTTGAGGTACACGGAGCCGCCGGTCGCACCACCCACGCTGCCGATCGAAAGGCTATCGCCGTACGGTGTGTCCGGGTCGGTGTCATTGCCCACCAACTGAGCGGCGGTGAACGTATAGGACGTCCCGACGCTCGGGCTGACCGTGTCGGCCACCGCGGTCGGGGCATCGTTGACACCCAGCACGTTGACGGTGACGGTGGCCGAGTTGGCGCTCACCGCCCCTAGCGAGTCCTTCACCGTGTAGGTGAAGGAAGCCGCGCCGTTGAAATTCGCTTCAGGAGTGAAGGTGACGGTGCCGTCACCGTTGAGAACCGCGGCGCCACCGAGGACGTTGCCCACCGAGTCCAGCGCCAGCGGCGAGTTGTGCTCGGGGTCGGTGTCGTTGGCGGTCAGCTCCGACGGGTCGAACGTCCGGGGAGTGTCCTCCACGATCGTCTTGGTGTCGTCGGCCCCGGTGGGGGCCTCGTTCGTCGGGGCGGCGAAGGTGACGAAGGCCGCCGGCGCAACCGTGTCGCCCTCAGAGGTGGGGGGGTCCTCCAAGGTCTCTGTGGTGGCGAACACCTGCGGGACTGCCCCAGCTTCGAGTTTGGTCGACCGGCGCGTCCAGCCGAGCAGCGCGAGCATCAGCGCGGCATCGGCGGTGGAGCCCGGCCCGGATGTCGCGTCCGCGGACAGGACACGGCGGATCGCCCTGGTGACGACAGCGAAATCGTCCGAATCGCTGTCAGCGCCCTCTGAGGTCTTCGGCACCGACGGGTGATCAATTCGTTCGATGACCGGGGTCGTGTGGGTGAGTTCAACTGGGCGCGGCGCAGCTTCACCGTCAACCTCATCGCCGGCCCCGTGATCATCGGTTGCCCGACCAGCATGAGTCGATTCGCTGGCCGAGTCGGATGAGCCGGTGTCCTGGCGCTCGTGCGCGGCTGCCGGGGGAGCCGGCCGGTGCGGGCGCGACCGCGGCGACGAAAGGGGGCTCTGCCGGGTGAGTCCCGAATCGGGCGCATCGACCTGGTCTGCATCCGCATCCGGGTCGGCGTCGGCTCCCGCTGCCGGCGTGTCCTCCCCGGGAGTCGGAGATGAGTCGCCGGCGTCGGGCTCGGAGGTGTCCTTGGCCTTGGTCCCCGATTCGTCCGTATCGGCCGACTCGGTATCGGCCGACGATGCCTGTTGCGTTGCACCGGAGGTCGGCGCGCTCGTCTCCTTGCTATCGGCGGTCTGGCCGCCCGAACCATCCGAGGAACTAGCACCGGAACCCTCGTCCGCGTGCGCCTGCGGGAGGGCAAATCCTGCAACGCCGGCGAAACCGATTCCCAGCGCCACGGCCAGCACACCCACGCGTCCGATGTAGGCCGCTGATCCGGCCGTGTCGGTGCGCGAAACCGCACCGACACGGAAGGTCGGGTACACCGCTTGATGCGCGACACCGCCCCGCGTCTTGCGATGTTAGGGCGCCCTACGACCCATACCGAAATTAGACACGGTGCATCTCCAAGCCTCGCGCAAACCCGACCAGAATTCCCAGCAGCGAGTTGCGCGTTCCCCGACTGCCGTGCTGTAGGACACATTAAGGTGTCATATCTGCATCAGGCAACGTTTTCGTCAATTTTGCTCGAGCCGGTCAAAATTATTCGCTGAGTCGGCGACCGATCCATCGACGCCGGCGGCTTCGTCGATGTGCTGGACCGCCTCGCGCTTGTACACGGTGCGCCACACCGTCTGCGCTTCGATAACAGTCCGGAGTTCTTCGCGCACGCGGTGGCCGATTGGTGCCGGTTCCACAGTGCTGGTTCCACAGTGCTGGTTCCACAGTGCTGGTTCCACAGTGCTGGTTCGCTTTTCATCCAGACGAGCCGGGGCCGCTTCGCGGAGCTGCGGGAGTTGTGCAGCGCGGCCGGGGACAAGGTCTCACTTGCCATAGGCATCACCGGGCCGGCCGCCCAGCTTCTCTACGCCGGGCATTCGCGCGAGGGGGCGCGACTGGTATCTGAACAGATGGCGCTGCTCGAGTCGATCGGCGATCCCAACTTGACCATCGGGTTGGCGGTCGCAGCGTTCGCCATCTGGTTCGATGCCGGTGAAGTCGGCGAACTCCTGCGGTGGACGCAGACCGTCGTCGATCTGGCCGACGGCGACTCCACCATGGGCGCCGGCTTCGGTTTCGGATCACCGCTGGCGGTCGCGTTGGCATGGCGCAGCACTGCTCGGTGGTGGCTGGGCCGTCCCGGGTGGCGCCAGGACCTCCGCGACGCCCTCGCGATGGCCCGAAACAGCCACGACCCGACAACCTTCGCCGGTGTCGTCATCTGGACCTACGGCGGGGCGATTGACTTCGGGGTGCTTCGGGCCGATGACTCCGCGGTGCGCGTGATCGAGGAGGCGGTGCAGACCGCAGAGGAATCCAGCAATGATGTCGCACTGAGCTTGGCGGAGTACACGCTGGGTGTTGCGCTGCTGAGTCGGGACGCGGCGGCCGACCGTCACCGCGGGCTGGAATTGATGCTGCAGTTCCGCGACACGTGCCTGCACAAGCAAGTTGCTCTTCAGATGGTCCCGGTCATCGAGTTGTCGGCCGCCCGGGAAAGGGTCAGGAGCGGCGACCGTGATGCTGCCATTCCGGTGATGCGCCAGGCCGTGGACGAGCTGCACGAGACAGGAAGGCTCGGGTTTGGCGTGCGGGGCACCGGCATTCTGGTGGAGGCGCTGCTGGAGCGTGGCGCCCAGGGCGACCTGGCCGAAGCCCAGGAGGCGATCGACCGTTTGGCCGACCTGCCGGCAGACGACGGTGCGGCGATGCTCGACATCACGCTGCTGCGGCTGCGCGCGCTGCTGGCCCGGGCCCGCGGCGACCACGTCGGCTACCGTAACTTGGCGGACCGCTACCGCGCGATGGCGGAATCGCTTGGCTTCGAAGGGCACATCGCGATGGCCGAGGCGATGACCTGAGGATGCGGCCAAGACAGCCGGGCCGATTCAGTCGTCCTCGTGGCCGGTGGCATCCGGCGAATTATTCTGTCCGACATCGATTTTCGGTGACGAACCGGCTGATGTCGGACTCGAGGTGGACTTGGCCTCCGGCGCTCCATCGCACTCGTCGTCGGTCGGCTGACCGCCGGGCCTTTGAGTCATCGGTTCCTGTTGGGCCGACGGCTCCGTCGACACCGTGGGGGTGGTCTCATCCGCCGTTTCGGTGGGCGCAGCCGCCGGGTCGACCTCCACCTCGTCGGCGCTGTCAACCACCGTCTCCGCCGGAGTCAACTCCGTCACGACGTCCGACTCGGGCGCTTCGGTCACCTCCGTCGTCGACACCGCGTCGGCGCCGTCAACCACCGTCTCCGCCAGAGCCACCTCGGGGACGAAGTCGGCCGCCGCGGTTTCGGTGGCCGGCGCCGAAGACCGGGCAGGCGCGAGCTCCTTCAACGGCGTTGGCGTCGGCGGATCGAAAAGCGCGAACGCGTTGTCGATGCCCTCACCGATCGCGCCGACGAGATTCGTAGCCAATTTTCCGAGGTCGAGCGGCGGCGGGGTGAATCGTGCGGGCGCGGGCTCCCACGCGGGAATGGTGCGGTCGTAGCCCAATTCCACCAGTACCCGGAAGAACGGCTCGACGATGTCGATCAACGCTTCGGGCACCCCCAGGCTGCGCAGCGGACCGAACAGGGGCAGATCCTGCGTCTCGAAGAAGTAGTAGGTGGTATCACCGTGCTCACTCTTGACAGGCGGCGGTGTCGACAGATCCGGAGCCAGGCTGACATCGAAGGCGTGGGTGTGCACGTAGAAGAAGCCCAGTAACGCGTTCAGATCGGCGACTAGGTTGAGCGGATACAGCGGGAAGTCGGCGACGAGGTCATATTGCCGAGTGATGACGTCGGTGTGGAACTGGGTGTCGGTCGGCTCGGCGCCGTTGAACGAGAAATCGAGGATCGGGATGTAGAGGCCCGGGAACCGCGCTGCAGCGCCGCCGTTGGGCAGATTGAAGTCCCCGCTCAGCACGAAGTCGATGTCGGCAGCCTCGGTTCCGTCCGGGTACTGCTCGGCGAGCTTGCGCTTCTCCAGGGTCGCGATCTCGGCGCCCTGCGAGAATCCGTAGATCACCAGATGGTCGTTGCCGTAGTTGGCCATCTCCACTTCCAGATCGGCCAGCCCGGCCTGGACCGACCTGTCGTAGGTGAGGTCGAAGAGCCCCGAAAGTTTCCACCACGGCTCATCCGGCCACCCGGCACCACCGGGCCCATAGGTGCTCGAGGGCCCCGTCACGAGGCTGATGAGGCGAAAGAGCCCGGTCAGCGGCCACGCCTCCTCCGGCGTCGTCACCGCGACCGGTTCGATCGTCTGACCCGGAGGGGTCGGATGGGTCGGCGTAATGAACTGGTTCATGATGGCGTCGATGTCGGCTTTGCGCCAGGTCGGGGTCATGGTCCCGCCCATGATCAAGGCGGTCGATTTGGCCGACAACTGCACGGCCGGTGAGACCGTCGGGGTCGGCGCCGCCGGGGCCATCACCACCAGCGCAGCAACGGCGATCGGCACCGTCACCCGCGTGGCGGTGCGCCGAAACCTGCTGTTACTCATCGTCGTGCCTCCGTCTGTGTCACGACGGAACGATGGCCACCACGTCGGCGGTCGAGTCCCGCCATGGGGATCGTCGCTCGTATTGGTGTCGGTGAGTGCAGTAGCGCACTACTGCAATTCAGAGCACCGGCAGCAGACGCCGCAGGATCGTCGCGGAGATCCCGGCGACGCCTTCGCCGAAGGCCGCGAAGTCCAGTGCCGACTCACGGCCGGCCAGATCGGACAGCGCCCGGATCACCAGCCACGGCGCCCCGAAGCTCTCGCAGACTTGCGCGACCGCCCCGCCCTCCATCTCGACGGCGGCCCCGCCGAGTTCGGCGTGCAATCGTTGCCGGGTGGCCTCGCAGTGTAGGTACTGGTCACCGGTCAACACGGTGTCATAGACGATCCGCGGCGGCCGGTCCTGCCCGCCGGCACTGCGCGGTAGGGCCGGCAGGGTGAAATCGGCCAACCGGTCGCGCACCCGGCCCAGCAGCGCCTCGTCGGCGGGATAGCCGAGGCGCTCGGTCGGGTTGAAGAACACCACGTGCCCGGGTTGGTAGACCCGGAGTCGCTCGTCTTCGACGAGGCCCGCGTCGCACTGCACGACGCGATCGGCGATCACGACGTCTCCGATGGACAACTCGGGATGCAGGCCACCGGCCACGCCGGAGAACACCACCGTCCGGCAGCCGAACCGGTCGAGCAGCAGGCTGGTCACCACCGCGGCGTTGACCTTGCCCATTCCCGCACCCACCAGGACCACGCCATGCCCGTCGAGGTCGCCCTCGAAGAAGCGGGCGTGGCCGGCCTCGGTTACCCGTTCGGAGCCCAGCTCCGCATCGAGGTGTGCCAGTTCCTGCGGGATGGCGCAGATCAACCCGATCGTCACCGTCGAATGGTAGAACCCGTCAGCGGTAGTCGATCACCACACGGCCCTCGATCTCGCCGCGTTCCATCCGCCCGAACACCTCGTTGATGTCGTCGAGTCGCGTCGTCTGCACCGTCGGGTGGATCAGGCCCCGGGCGTAGAAGTCCAGCGCCTCGGCCATGTCCTGGCGGGTGCCGACGATCGAGCCGCGGATGGTCAGCCCCTTGAGGACGACGTCGAAGATCGGCGCCGGGAAGTCACCGGGCGGCAGTCCGACGAACACGATGGTGCCGCCGCGCCGCGCCAGCCCGATGGCCTGACCGAACGCCTGCGGGTGCACCGCGGTCACCAATACGCCGTGTACACCGCCGGTGGCGTTCTGCACCTCGGCCACCGCGTCGGTGGTCGCGGCATTGACAGCGACCTCGGCGCCGAGTTTGGTTGCGAGCACGAGCTTTTCGTCGTCGATGTCGATGGCCACCACCCGCAGGCCCATGGCTCGTGCGTACTGGATCGCGACATGGCCGAGTCCACCGATACCGGAGATCGCCACCCACTGGCCCGGCCGGGTGTCGGTCACCTTCAGGCCCTTGTAGACGGTGACGCCGGCGCACAGGATGGGCGCGACCTCGACCGGGTCGACGCCGTCGGGGATGCGCGCCGCGTAGGCCGTGTTGACCAGCATGTAGGTGCCGAAGCTGCCGTTGACGGCGTAGCCGCCGTTCTGCTGCTTCGCACACAGTGTCTCCCAGCCGGTGCGGCAGTACTCGCACTGTCCGCAGGCCGACCACAGCCAGGCGTCGCCGACCTTGTCGCCGACCGCGAGGTCGTCCACGCCCGGGCCGAGTGCCACCACGGTGCCGTAGCCCTCGTGGCCGGGGACGAACGGCGGAGTCGGCTTCACTGGCCAATCACCGTGGGCGGCATGAAGGTCGGTGTGGCAGACGCCGGAGGTCTCCAGCTTTACCAGGGCCTCACCGGGGCCCGGGGTGGGCAGCTCCAGGTCCGAAACGGTAAGCGGGGCACCGAATTCGGTGACGACCGCGGCGCGCAGAGTGTCGGTCATGATGGTTCCCGTCTCGTGAATATTGTTGACCGGTATGAGTATTCCGTCGATCAGAAGAAGCCCTGCGCCTTGCTGGAATAGGACACCAGCAGGTTCTTGGTCTGCTGGTAGTGGTCGAGCATCATCAGGTGGTTCTCCCGGCCGATGCCGGACTGCTTGTAGCCGCCGAACGCCGCGTGCGCCGGGTACTGGTGATAGCAGTTGGTCCAGACCCGGCCGGCCTTGATGTCGCGGCCGGCACGATAGGCGGTGTTGCCGTCGCGGCTCCACACACCGGCGCCCAAGCCGTAGAGGGTGTCGTTGGCGATGTCGATGGCCTCGGCGTAGTCCTTGAACGACGTGACCGCGACCACGGGCCCGAAGATCTCCTCCTGGAACACCCGCATCTTGTTGTTGCCGGTGAAGATCGTCGGCGCCACGTAGTAGCCGCCGTTCAGGTCACCGCCGAGCTCGGCGCGCTCACCACCGGTAACAACCTGTGCGCCTTCGCTTTTGCCGATCTCGATGTAGGACAGGATCTTCTCGAGCTGGTCGTTGGAGGCCTGCGCGCCGATCATGGTCTCGGTGTCCAGGGGATAACCCTGGCGCACCGCCTTGGTGCGGATGGCCGCCATCGCCAGGAACTCGTCGTAGATGTCCTGCTGGATCAGTGAGCGCGACGGACAGGTGCAGACCTCGCCCTGGTTGAGGGCGAACATCGTGAAGCCCTCGAGCGCCTTGTCCTGGTAGTCGTCGTTGGCGGCCATCACGTCGGAGAAGAAGATGTTGGGGCTCTTGCCGCCGAGTTCCAGGGTCACCGGGATCAGGTTCTGACTGGCGTACTGCATGATCAGCCGGCCGGTGGTGGTCTCGCCCGTGAACGCGATCTTGGCGATCCGGTTGCTGGACGCCAGCGGCTTGCCGGCCTCCACACCGAAGCCGTTGACGATGTTGACCACGCCCGGCGGCAGCAGGTCGCCGATGACCGAGAACAGGTAGAGCACCGACGCCGGGGTCTGCTCGGCCGGCTTGAGCACGATCGCGTTGCCGGCGGCGAGCGCGGGGGCCAACTTCCACACCGCCATCAGGATCGGGAAGTTCCACGGGATGATCTGCCCGACGACGCCGAGCGGCTCGTGGAAGTGGTAGGCCACGGTCTCCTCGTCGATCTCCGACAGGGAACCCTCCTGCGCGCGGATGGCACCGGCGTAGTAGCGGAAGTGGTCGACCGCCAGCGGGATGTCGGCGTTGAGGGTCTCGCGGATCGGCTTGCCGTTGTCCCAGGACTCGGCCACCGCGATGGCCTCCAGGTTCTCCTCGATGCGGTCGGCGATCTTGTTGAGGATCACCGCGCGCCCGGCCGCCGTGGTCTTGCCCCATGCGGGCGCGGCGGCGTGCGCGGCGTCCAGCGCTTTCTCGACGTCGGCCTCGTCGGAACGGGCCACCTCGCAGAACACCTCACCGGTGACCGGGGTGCGGTTCTCGAAGTACTTGCCGTGCACCGGTGGCACCCAGCCGCCGCCGATGTAGTTGTCGTAGCGGGACTGGAACGACATGAGCGCGCCGTCGGCGCCGGGGCGTGCGTAAACAGTCATGGGCGAACCTTTCTGTGTCGGTCGTCACTCACAGTAGGAGCATGAGGGTTGCACCACAGCTGCAACCGGTCGAGTCGACGATGCTGCCGCGGAACGCGGCAGAGGAGAAGCGAGACAATAGGCCTGGTGGCGGATCTGGCCGCCCGGCGAGATGACCGATTTCGACGGCGTCGTCCACCAGCAACCGTCGGATGTTGGCCAGGCTGCGCCGCTAACTCTGCGCGACGACGTCCAACGCCGATCACCAAGCAATAACAACGACGGCCAACCCCGACCACTCCGACCGCCAGACTCCGCCCGCCAACACACACGATCGGCTAACCCCGCACTGAAGTCCGCGGCTTGCCCCCAAGAAACTCGGTCACGACCTACACACTTTCTGACGGCCATCGCCACGATGGCGCGCCGGGCGGTCCCGCGGGGCCTCTCCTCCCCGCGGGACCGCACAGGTCTCTCGGCGGGCTACCGCCAGGCGTTGGCGGCGCGACGGTCGGTGTCGGCGATGTCGCCGGCGCCATCGCGCACCGCGTTGCCGAGTCGCAGCAGGATGTCGTTGAGCGCGATGGCGGCCCGGTGCCAGCGGTCCTGCTCCAGCCGGTAGGCCGCGGCGGATTCGCGGGTCCACAGCTCCTGCAGCGGCGCGATCCGACTCCGCAGGTCCTCCAGCGCGGTGTTGAGCCGGGCCGAGGTGGTGTGAATCTCCTGGCGCACCGAGAACTCGATCTCGGCGAAATCGTAGGACAGCACGGGATCCACGTTCAGATTCCCGTGACGTCGGCGCCGACGGCCCCGATCCGGCCCTCGTGCGCGAGGGCGGCATCTTGCAGCAGGCGCTCGTTGGTGCGGATGGTGGCGGCGATGTTGTCGAGCGCCTGGCACAGCCGGGCCGACTCGGCGTTCCACCGGTCGACGACGTCGCGGAACCGTGCCGCGGCCGGACCGCTCCACACCGATGCCGGTACCGCGCCGACCCGGGCGATGAATGCGCCGAGCATCGCCCGGATCTCGGCGGAGCGCTCGTCCGTTGCCGCCGCGACATCGCGCATCAGCGCGAAATCGGTTGTCAGCCTGCCTTGTCCGCTATCCACGGTTTCCTCCTCATTCGTCGTCATCTGGTTTGACGTACCGTCGGCCCGCTCGGTTCCACTTCGGCTCAACGGATTTCGCGGGCCGATCCGATGGCCTCGGCACAGGCGGCCGGCGCATTCTGGCACCCGATCGCGATGCGCACCCTGCCGCTCAGCAACACGGCCCAGTCGATCTCGCGGCCCGGCCGCACCTCGCGATAGGTCACCGCGAGACGCCCGGCGCGCCGGTCCTCGGCGGTGAAATCGACGAACACGCCCGGCGGCTGCTCGGCGATGGCGGCGCGCAGGGCGGTCGCGGTGGCAGCGAGATCTGTGTCCGGGACCCGCGACTGGGTGATGTGCAGGACGGCGCCGGAATCCTCCGGCGACACGACCTCGACGCGGGCGGATCCGGGACCGTCGGTCACGCGGCGCACGTTCCAGTCCGCCGGAATCCGGACCGTGATCCGGCCTTCGACGAGATCGGTCGTGGCCGGGTCGGCTTCCCTGGCGACAGCGGCGAGGCCCGCGACCACACCGAGCGCGGTCACGGCCGCCAGGATGCGTACCAGCGGACCCGCGGCACGGCGTCGCGCCGGGGCCTGCGCCGACGCGGCCAGTGCCGCGGCCCGCAGCTGACGGTCGGTCGACAGCCGGACCTGCCGCCCGTCGGCCCGCAGTCGCCGGGCCAGCAGCGCCCCCAGCGCGTCCGCACCCGCCACCCCGGCCGGCGCGTCGACGTGCACCGGACCGTCGGCGAGTCGCTCGACCACCCGGGACACCACCACGGCCGGTTCGGCACAGCGTGTTTCGGCTCCGGTGATGCCGCGGTCGTCGCCGATGACGACGAATTCCGGGCCGATCTCGACGAACGCGGACCCGGCGTGCAGCAGATCCCGGCGGGTCACCGATCGAACGGCGGGGGCCCCGCCCGCCGCCTCGACCACCAGGTCCACCCGCTCGGGCGTCCACCACGTCGGGTGCACCAGCAGCACGTCGCGAGCTCCCGCCAGCAGCGCCCCCAGCAGGGTCCGCCACAGTTCGGCGGTCGCCACCGGTGCATCGTCGAGCAGTGCCTGCGGTTCGGCACCGGCGGACAGCACCACCTCCGTGGGACCTGCTGCGGCGCAGGCCGATCCGGGTTGCAGGAGACGGATCGCTCCCGGCCCCACCTCGCACACCGTCGTCACGCGGGCTCCGTCCAGGCGACCTGGATGATCCGTTCCCCACCACCGCGGGAGACGAACACCGCGCGGCCCGGCGGCATCGGGCGCGGCCGGACCGCCCCGAGCAGCGGCCCCTCGTCCGGGGCGGCGCTCAGCTGCAGGCCCATGGGCCCCGATTCCCGCAGTGCGCCGAGCACCGGGTCGTACAGTGCGCGGGCCGCTCCCCCGCTGCCGCGCGCGACGGCCACCCGCAGGCCGATGTCGCGGGCATGCGGAAGCACCTCCGCGAGCGGCGCCAGCGCCTGGGCCGCCAGACCGTAGTCGTCCACGATGAGGTAAATCGCCGTCGCACTGTCCTTTTCGCCCCGGATCCGTTCGCGCAGCAGTGCCAGCAGCGATGCCAGGGGCTGCAGTCCGGTGCCCCCGAATCCGGGAAGGGTGCCCCGCGGATCGAGCACCACCAGGTGTGCGCCGGCTGCCGTGCGGGCGATTTCGTGGCACAGGAGCCGCAACACGGCGGTCTTGCCGCAGTCGGGTTCGCCGAACACCAGCAGATGCTGATCGGCCAGGTCGAGCCCCACCGGCCCGAAACGGTCCTCGTCCACGCCGACGACGGGCCCCGCGGCGGCCCCGGCCTGTGCGAGCAGGTCGTGGTAGTCGAGCACAGTGGGCAGCAGCCGGACGGGCGGAACCCGCCAGCCGTCGGCCTCCACGCGGTGCGGCGCGCCGGGCCGTGCCATCACGATCGACAGCCCGTCGGGACTGAGCCCGTGACCGGGCCGGTCGCGCGGCACGGCGGCGGCTCGCGCCCGGTCGATCTCGGAATCGGCGGGGTCACCCAACCGCAGTTCGATGCGCGTGCCGAGCTGATCGCGCAGGGCCGGCCGGATGTCCGCCCAGCGCCCCGCGGTCACGACCAGATGGACGCCGTGGGCCAGCCCGCCGGCCAGGACGTTGAGCGCCGACTCCAGCTCCTGCAGTTCCCGGTGATCGCGGCGCGCCGATGCCCACCCGTCGACCACCAGGAACACCGCGCCGTCCGCCTCGGCCGAACCGTCGCCGGCTTCCCGGCGCCGCAGCACGCCCAGCACGTCGGTGACCGTCCGCCGAATCAGATCCGGATCCGCACCCGGGGCCACGACGGCCACGTGGGGCAGTTCGGCGAGATCGGTCAGGGCGCCGCCGAGGTCCAGGCAGTACACCCGCGCCCGGCGGGGCGGATGGGTGGCGGCCAGCGCCGTGACCACCGTTCGCGCGGCGGTGGACTTCCCGGAGCGTGGCCCCCCGACGATGGCCACGTTGCCGTCGGCGCCGGACAGGTCGAGGACCAGCGGGTGACGCCGGTGTTCGTACACCCGGTCGACCAGGCCGACCGGAATCCGCAGTACGCCTTCCGGTTGCCCGGGCAGCAGCGCTGCCAGCGCCGGCGGCTGGGTCAGCGGCGCCAGCCACACCGGGTGCGGCGCCGGACCGTCACCCGCCGCGCGGGCCACCGAGTCGAGGACGGTGTGCAGCAGTGTCGGCCCGGCCGCATCGGGCGCGGGTGTGTCGCGCGCGGGGAAAAGCACCGGGCCCGCCGGGGTGCGCGCCCATCCCGGCACTGGCCCCGACACATATGCCGCGTGAAACGGGACGGGTTCTGCCGCACCGGCTTTGAGGTAGGCCGAACCCGGCCGCGCCGGCAGGTGATGGGCGTCCGGCACACCGATCACCATCCGGGACTCGCTCTCGGACAGGGTCTTCAGACAGATCCGGTAGGACAGGTGCGAATCGAGGCCACGAAGCCGGCCCTCCTCCAGCCGCTGACTGGCCAACAGCAGATGCATGCCCAACGAGCGGCCCAGCCGTCCGATCGCCACGAAGACGTCGGCGAACTCCGGATGGCGGCTGAGCATTTCGGAGAACTCGTCGATGATGATGAACAAGGTCGGCAGTCCCGGCAGTTCAGCGGCGGCGGACAGGTTGCCGGCGGCGCGCAGCAGGCGCTGCCGGCGGTCGATCTCCCCGGTCAGCGCCTCTCGCATCCGGTCGACGAGATGCGCCTCTTCGTCGAGATTGGTGACGACGGCGGTGGTGTGCGGGGCGCGGGCCAGATCCAGGAACGTCGCGCCGCCCTTGAAGTCGATCAGGATCAGGTTGACCGTGGCCGGCGAATGCCGGGCGATCATGCCGAGTGCGATGGTGCGCAACAACTCGGACTTCCCCGACCCGGTCGCACCCACACACAGACCGTGCGGGCCGATGCCGCCCGCGGCGGCCTCGCGGATGTCGAGTTCCACCGGTGCACCGCTGCTGCCGGTTCCGATGGGGATCCCCCGCAGCGCCCCGGTGTCGTCGTGCCACAGGCATTCCGGATCCAACCGCGAGAGCCAGTCGCCCTGGCGACGGGGTTGCGGATGTCCGGCCAGCCGGCGCGCCAGGGCGACCGCGGCGGCGTCGGAGAGTTCGTCGGGCCGGCTCAGCGGCACCGCGGTCCCGTCGGCGTCGACGACCAGTTCGGAGTCGGCCGGCACGATCCGAACCACCGTCCCGGCGGGCGCCGCATCGGCGCCGTCGAGCACGGTCAGCTGCAGCCGGCCCGGCAACTCGGCCCGACCCGGTTGGTGCGGCAGCCATTTGAGCCAGTCCCACCCACGTGCCGCACGCTCGGACGCCACAGCGGCCACCGCCACGTCGGCGGGGCTGTGCGTGACGGCCAGCTGGCAGATCATCGCCCGCACCAATGCCCGGGCCCGCTCGGCGGGACCGGTCACCACGACGACGGACGCGTCGGTGAGCCCGACGGTGACGGGCGCCTCCGGCCCGGATCCGTGGGCCGCCATCAGGCGGGCCAGCGCGCTGGTCGTCACCGGATCCCGGTCACCGCTACCGGAGCCGGCCGGCGCGACAACCCGCGTCACCGGGGCAACCGGTCCCAGGCCGACCCGCACCGCCCCGAAATCCGCCGCGGCCCGGTCCCGTTCCCACCACCGCTCCGGCGGCAACGCCCACAGATCGTGGGGTGCCGGATTGCGGTCCAGCAGCCGATCCCGTTGCGCCGCCGCGTCGTCGTCGAGACGGTCCCACACCGAGTCGAGATAGCGCAGATACCGCCGGCGGTCCGCATCGAGGTCCGCACGCCATCTGCCGGCGCCGCCGGACATCAGCGCGGCGGCCACCGACAACAGCATCAGCAGCGGAAGGACGATCAGGCCCGGGCCGTGGGCCGCGGTCGACCGCGACGTCAGCAGCACCAGGCCGGCGCCGGCCGAGGCCACTCCCAGCACCACCGGTACCAGCCGGGTGGCCCCGGCGTCCGCCCGGCGTGGCACCGCCGGCGGGGCCTCGACCTGAATGTCGGTCACCCTGACCTCCTCCCGGGTATGCGGCGACGCTAGGCAGCACCGGCGGGCGCCGCAATTCAGTTGTGGATGACCGTCCACCGGGCTGCGCCGGGCTGGTTAACGTCGCCGGCCATGGAAGCTGACATGCGCCGGGTGTCGGTACACACCGGCCGCGAATTCGTCGACCTGAGCCTGCCCAGCGGGATGCCGCTCGCCGAGTTGCTGCCCCGGCTCTGCGATATCGTCGACCGGGTCGGCGGTGGACCGCGACCCGGCCGGCCACGGCGGCTGTATGCGCCCGGCGGGGAGGCGCTCGATGCGTGGAAAACACTGTCCGACAGCGGAATACGTGACGGCGACACGTTGGTACTCAGCGCGTCCGAGCCGCCCGCACCGCCCCGTGTGACACGCGATTCCGCGCACGAGCTGGCCCGCTCCGCCGCCGCCGAAACCGCGAGCTGGGACCGGCGCGCCGCGGGTCTGCTGGTCGCGACGGTACTGGTCGGGATCGCCGGGTCGACGGCCGTGTCCGGCGCGCCGGGTGCGCCGCAGCTGCTGCTGGCCGCCAGTGCGGCCGGCGGCACCGCGGCCGTCGCGGCCCGGGTGTCGCACCGCCGGCTCCTCTTCACGGGCCTGGCATCGGGTGCCGCACTGACCGCGGCCGCGGCGCTGTGCGGGACGCTCCCCGCCGGTGACATGCATCGCACGGGTGTGGTGCTGACGGTCCTGGCCCTGGCGGTCCTGGTGAGCGCGGCCCGGCTGACCCTGACGGTCTGCGGACTGGCAGCCCCGGGTGCCACGGGGGCGCAAACCTGGGCGCCCGACTGCCTGTCGGCGATCGTGTCCGCGGCCGCCGGCGCCGCCGCCGTCGGAGTCGCGCTCACCGCCGCGGCGGGCGGGCCGCTCGACTGCGCACTGGCGGCGGTGGTCAGCGTGGTGGTCCTGCTCCGGGCCCGCGCGCATCGGGCCCCGGTTCAGCGGCACGCGCTGGTCAGCGGCGGGATCTGCGGCTCGGCAGCAACTCTCGTGGCACTCGCCCGGCTCGAACCCGCGTGGTGCCCGTGGCTGTGCCTGACGGCGCTGACGGGAGCTGCCGGTGCCGTGGCGCTGGCCTACCGGCCGAATGTGTCGCCCGGGTTCGGCGACGCGCTGGGCGCGGCCGAGTACGCCGGGTTGGCGGCGGTGCTGCCGCTGGCCTGCTGGACTCTCGGCGCCTTCGATGCGCTGGGGCCGGCGCGATGACCCGCGGCCGACGGGTCGGGCACGCGGTGGTCGCGGTGGCGGTGTGGCTGGTCGCCTGTCCCGCCGTCCCGGCGGGGGCGCTGACACCGCCGGCGATCGACAGCGACCGACTGCCCGCCGCGGCGACCCCGGCCCCGCCGGTGCCGACCACGCAGCGGTCCCCGTGCGCCGAACCGGCCCTCGGGGTGGCGCGCGGTGTCGACACGGCGGCCCTGGCGGACAACACCCAGGGCGACGGCCAGCGGGTCGCGGTCATCGACACCGGCGTGAACCGGAACCCGCGACTGCCGCATCTCGAGGGGGCCGGCGACTACGTGTCCACCGGCGACGGCACCCAGGACTGCGACGGGCACGGCACCGCGGTGGCCGGGATCATCGCCGACATCGCCCCGGCTGCAACGCTTCTGGCGATCCGTCAGTCGACGGTCAAGTTCGGCGCGACCGACGATCCCGGTGGCAGCGGGTTCGGCGACGTCGACACCATGGCCCGCGCGGTGCGAACGGCGGCCGACCTCGGTGCGACCGTCGTCAACATCTCGGCGGTGGCGTGCGCGGCGGGTCCGCTGCACGACGCGGCCCTGGGCGCCGCACTGGCCTACGCCGTCGACGTCAAGAACGTCGTCGTGGTCACCGCGGCCGGCAACGTCGGCGGCTGCCCACCACAACAGGGCACCGGCGACGTGATGACCTGGGCCCAGACCACCGTCGCGGTCAGCCCCGCCTGGTACGACGACTATGTGCTCACCGTCGGCTCGCTCGACGACCGGGGCCGGCCGTCCTCGTTCACCCAGCCGGGCCCGTGGGTCGACGTCGCGGCACCCGGCGAGGGGATGGTGCCCGGCGCCCCCGCCGGGATACCGGTGTCCGGCACCAGCTATGCCGCCCCCGTCGTCAGCGGGGTGGTCGCGCTGCTGCGGTCGGGCTCCCCCGAGCTCACCGCCCGACAGGTCATGCAGCGCATCCGGTCGACGGCCCGCGGACCGGCCGAACGCAGCGCACTGGTGGGCTTCGGCGCACTGGATCCGGTTGCGGCACTGGGCCAACCGGGCCGGCCCGCCGCACCGGTGGCATCGCCGCCGCCCGCGGGACATGCCCGCATCGCCGCGGTGGTGGGTGCGGGGGTGTGCGTCGCGGTGGCGGCCCTGACGCTGACGGCGCTGTCGCTGACCGGCCGGTTACGCCGGCCATAGCAAGGGCATCAGCAGGTGCCCGGCCGCGATCAGGACGGTCGGCACGATGCCGAACGCATACCAGAACCGCGGCGCGGCAACCGAACCCGTGTCGCTGTCGGGATCGCCGTACAGCAATGCGGATTCCAGGCGCCGCAACAGGAACCGGTGCCCGCTGACCCGCAGCTGTCGAGAAACCCGTGCCGTCATGGCTGCACGGTATGCCGGCGCGGCGGCCGGCGCATACCGCCCTGCACAGGTCAGCGCCAGCGCGCCCACACGTACGGCACCAGCGATCGGAGGAAGTCCAGATCCGGGCCCGGCTGCGCGTCGGCGAAGGCCTGCTCGAAGTAGTCCTCGGCGACCACCAGGATGCCCTCGGCGAACTCACGCGTGAAGGCGATGCTGCCGTAGTCGTCCATCAGGGCGCGGACGGTGCGGACCAGGTCCGCGGAACGTTCCGCACGGGAGCGGCGCAGATAGTCGCGCACCAACTGCCCGTCCGGGCCGGTAGCCGTCGCCAGCAGATGGACCAGCGGCAGGGTCCGCTTGCCCTCGTAGAGATCGCCCAGGATCTCCTTGCCGTACATCTGCTCGTCGCCGATGAGGTTCAGCAGGTCGTCGCGGATCTGGAAGGCCGCGCCGAAGTGAAAACCGAAGCGGACCAACGGCCCGAGGTCGGCCTGACCGCCCGAGCCGACGATGGCGCCGACCCGCAGCGGGTGGATGGTGGTGTACCAGCACGTCTTATGCATGATCAGCTCGAGGTAATCCTCGGGGCCCAGATCGGTGACGTTCTCGTTGAGCCAACCGACTTCGGTTGCCTGGCCCTCCAGAGTGCGCAACGCCATCGTGTCGAACTCGCTCATCACGATGTCGGCGACGTCGCGATCGAGGCGACTGGTCGCACGGCGCAGCACCTGCCCGGCGACGATCGCCAGCGCATCGCCGGCGTTGAGCGCCACCGCCGCTCCGTACTGCGCGGCCAATGTCGGTCTGCCCCTGCGCATCTCGCTGCCGTCGGCGACGTCGTCGTGGACCAGGAACGCGTTGTGCAGCAGTTCGATCGCAACCGCGATTCCGGCCAGGTGGTCGTGGTCGGCGCCGAAGGCCTTGCCGGCGGACAGGCACAGGGCGGGTCGCAGTGCCTTGCCGGGCCGGGCCGGATAGGCGCGCATCGGCTCGTAGAGCCAGCGGTGCGGCTCGCCGTCGGGCATTGCGTCGAGCATGGACCGGCGAATCACCTGCCCGACCCGGCGCAGCCTGCCCTCCACCGATTCGATCAGGTCCGCGGCGCCGGCGGCGGTGTCCGTCATCCGGCCACGCGCACCACGAGAACCACCGGCAGCCACACGTCGTCGTGCCCCTCGGCGAGCAGGGTGCCGCGGTAGCTGCCGGGGCGTACCTCGGCGCCGACGTCGATCTCCACGGTCACCCCGCGACTGGACTTGGCCGGCATCTCGACCGCGTCCGGTTCGAACCGCACCGCCCCCGCCGACGACAGCAGGCCTCCGTCGTGGCTGAGCAGATCGCTGCACCGCAGCCGGACCTTGCCGAGATCCACCGAGCCGTGGTTGTGCAACCAGATCTCGGCGCAGACCGGTCCGGCCTCGGCGGCGTCGAAACGCAGCTCGCCGCCCGAGTGCCCGGCGGCGAGGTCGAAATGCGCGTCACCGCCCGCCGGACCGCCCGACGCGGCGGAACCGGCGCGAAGAGATCCGGCGATCTCCGATGCCAGCCGCTGCCACGTGCGCAGCAGCCGGTCGGCATCGGCGCGGGAATCGAAGGTGCGTTGCTCGGAACCCTGCCCGCCGGCGGCATCCGCCGTCGCGGACTCCGCGGCCGACCCCGCTACCTGCGCACTCATCTGCACCAACCGGTTCACCACCGCCGTGGCGGCCCGGAAACCACGTTGCTGCACCGCGCCCACGGCGCGCAGGTTGATGTCCGGGTCGAAAACCGCCCCCCACGGCACCTCTGCGAACTCGCCGTCGCCACCCCCATTGACCACGGTGTTCCTCCCGATTTTGCCGCCCGCCCGACCGGCGAATAACGGTATGCTAAGTCGGCGGGTCGCGAGAGGCGGGGGCGATGGTCAATCTGGCGCTGACGACGGTCACTGCGGCCGTGGATTCCGCCGCCGACAAATTGCAGAACCAGGACCTGCGGGCGCAGGTCGACAATGCGCTGCCGCTGTCCACCCGGGCCGCCTGGGCCGAGTTGCGCGACTTCGCCTCCCGCCGGCCGGGCACCCAACTGCCCGGCCTGACGGATTCGCTGGCCGAACTGCAGGCCAACGAGAACGATCTGTCGCTCTACGACCGCGAAACCTTCATGCGCGCGCGGGATGCGCTGGCGATCATGAAGGCGCACTCTCCCGACCTTCCCGAAGTTGCCGGTGTCGAGACCGACCTGCTGAGCCGCGCACCGTCGGCGCCGATGCCGCCGGGCGAGGTCGCGCCCCGGCAGGACTACATCCGAAAGGTCAACGGGCAGTATGTGGCCGTGCTGGCCAACGACTTCCTGGTGCACGACCGGACGGTCGCCGAGGTGGCCCCCCTGCTCGATCCGCTCAACTGGCCCGACGCCACCAACTCGACCAGATTCTTCCGGAAGATGACCCCACAGGATCCCCCGGTCGACAACGAGGGCTGGAGCCGCGTGCTGGAGAACGTGGGCAGCGCGGAGTTCAACATCTCGACCGCGCTGAAGTATTGGAAGGGCGAAGCCGACGGCGCCGCCTTCCTCAATTACGACCTCGACGACGTCCGATCCGGGGACGAGGGGTGGGCCGTCGTCGACAACGGCTTCCTGCTCGCGACGCAGGAGGGTCCGCACGTGCGCATCCGCGTCAGCAAGGAGCTACTCGTCAAGGGACTCAGCCCGACTGCGACCGCGGTGCTCGCCTACTCGGTGGGCTGGCCGCGGGTTGCGATCGACGTCGCCAACGGAGTCGACGGCCGGGGCGGCCTGCCCGCCGACGCCACCGCCTGGAGACTGTCCGCGCCGTTGCCCGAGGACAAGCGGGTCGTCATCCCGCCAGCGAAAGAACTTCCCGAACCCGACCTGCTGCCGCCGCGGGCGCGAAGCGCGGTCATCCGCGAGACCAGCGCCCTGCTGAACATGTTCGTGGATCGCACCGCCAAGTTGGCCGACGAGTTCGCCACCGGCTGGCAGGACGGCCTGACCGTCGGCGAAATCCAAACCCTGAGCGGACACTTCAGCGATTTCGTCGGGAATTTCTCCGGATCGCTGCTCCAAGTGCCCGGCCGGTTGTTCCTCGGAGAAGACGGGGCGGTAGGCAAATGACCGGGACGATCAACGTGTTCCAGCGCTGCGCGTCGGTATCCAACCGGCTGATCTCGGATGCCGCCGGCATCCTGCGCCATGCGGCGGACAAGATGGACAACGCGCCCGGCCCGGACGGCTACACCTCGGCGGATCTCGTCGACACCGTCAGCGACCTGAGTCAGTTAGCGGTGCGCGGCGGCCGGGAACTCGCCGAGAGTGTCCGGGGCGCCTTCGCCGACCCGGACAGCACCAACCCGCAGGTGTCGGCGGCGACCGGACCGGCCCTGATCGCCGACCAGGTGTCCACCATCGTTCAGCGCACCGTGGACCAGTACGGCCGGATCTGCCACCAGGCCGCCGAGGACATACGCGCCAAGCGCCCCGACACCTGGATGCCGATGCTCACCCGGCTGCTTGATGTGACGGTGGTCAACGGCATCGAGGCGGTGCAGACCGCGGTCATCGGGCCGGCCCCATTCGCGCGAACCACATTTCGGTCCGATCCGGTCACCGTGACCGCCGCCGGCCGCGAACGCGCGCTGACCGTCGTGCGCGGTTTCACCCGCGCGGGCTCGACCACGCCGATCCGGCCCATCCGCGCCCGCTTCGACCCCGCGGTCCTACCGGCCGGCGCCACCCAGTTCACCGTCGTCGTCGACGAGGAGAACCTGCCCAGCGGCATCTACCTGGGTGCGGTCGACGTCGGCGGCGACGAGACGGTAAACGTAACGCTCCGAATGTGATCCACCACCGTGAGGCAACCCGGTCGATCCGATCTCGACAAACTGCTGGACCAGGCGCGCGCGGCCATCGACGGCGGTGACCGCCAGACCGCCAACGCCCTCGCCGACCAGATGCTGGCGGCCGACCGCGCCGCACCGGACTCGGGCGACCGGCTCGGTCTCCCCCCGGGGCAGGGCGAGATCCGAAGGCTGACAATCCTTTTCACCGACCTGGTCGACTCCACGGAGCTGTCGACGCGGATCGACCCGGAGACCTACTGGGTGATCGTCGGCCACTACCGTTCCGAAGTCGAGCGCATCGTGGCACGACACGGTGGGCACATCGCGTCCACCAAGGGCGACGGCATCCTCGCGGTGTTCGGCCATCCCGTGGCACACGAGAAGGACGCCCACCGGGGCATCCGGACGGGCATCGACATCACCCGCAGCGTCGCCGATCTCAACGAACGCGCGCGGCGCCAGTTCGGCGTCAGCGTCGGCGTCAGAGTCGGCATACACCATGGGCGGGTGTTCCTGGACACCGAGCAGGACGACGTCTACGGCTTCGCGGCCAACCTCTCGGCGCGGATCTGCGGACTGGCCACCCCGGGTACGGTGGCGGTCTCGGCAGCCATCCGGCGACTGGTGGGTACCGCGTTCGAACTCGAGCCCCTGCCACCTCGGCCGGTGAAAGGCGTACCCGATCCCGTCGAGCATTTCCGGGTGATCGCGGAGGCGGATACCTGGCACGGCAGCCGTGGCCCGCTCGTGGGCCGTGACCGCGAGGTCTCGCTGGTCGAACACGCTTGGCAGCAGGCACTTTCGGTGGATTCGACCGCTGCCGCGATCGCATTCGCCGGCGAAGCCGGGATCGGCAAGACCCGCCTCGTGACCGTCGCCGCCGATCTCGCCGATCAATCCGGTGTGCCGGTGCTCGAAATGCTCGGATCGCCGTTCCACGACAACGTCGGGCTGCACCCCATCCGGCGCCTCATCGAAAGACGCTGCGAGATAACCGATTCGGCCCATCCGGCGGAGCGATTGCGGATGCTGACCGACGAACTGCGCAGCCACGGGCTGGATCCCGCGATCATGGTACCGCTACTCGCCCCGGTGCTGGACATCGCCGCGCAGGCCGGTTACCACCCGGTGGAGGCCGACGCCCGCATGTTGGCCGACCGGATCGGCGCCGCCGTGCGGGACTACCTGACCGCCTGCCTGGGCGGCGGCCCCGGCCTCATCGTGGTCGAGGACATGCACTGGTTCGACCCCGCCAGCATCGAAGCCATCCGGCTGCTGCTGGCCGACCCCCCGCCGCGGACACTGGTGGTGATGACCACACGGGACGCGGCTAGGTTGCCGAAAACCGCTGACGTGCAAGTCTGTTCGGTGACTCCGTTGACCGATGACGAGACCGACGAATTCATCGACGCCCTGCTGCCGACGCTGACCTCCGCGGCCCGGGGGGCGGTTCGGCGCCGCTGTGACGGTGTTCCGCTCTACATCGAGGAAGTCGTCGACAAGCTCAAAAACCTGGCTGTCGACCCCGACCCCGCACAGGTGCCGGACAACCTCTATGAGGCCCTGTTGTCCCGGTTGCCCGCCGGCGACGCGGCGATCACGGTCGTGCAGGCGGCAGCGACGATCGGCAACCAGGTCGACGGCGAACTGCTGCGGGCGGTCCTCGACGGCGGCGACGCCGACCTGCAGACCACCGTCGACGAGCTGTGCGCGGCCAAGGTACTGACTCCGGCCGGCGAGGAGCGCTGGCGCTTCCGCCACGAGCTGCTCCGCGAGGTGGCCGCCGAGTTGGCGCCGCCGAGCGTGCAGCGCAGCCTGCACGGGCGCGTCGCCGATGCGATGATCAGCCTCACCGCCGACGGGCAACCCGACTGGCCGGTGATTGCAACGCATTTCCGGGCCGCCCACCGTTTCGGCGAGGCCGCGACGGCCTACCACCAGGCTTCGGCGGCGGCGCGGGCCCGCGGGGCGCTCGACGAAGCGCGCAGCCATCTGAGCAGCGCACTGGACCAGGTGGTTCAACAGCCCGGTTCGGCGCGCCGCGACCGGCACGAACTCCGACTGCGGCTGCGTCGCGGCTTCCTGGCGTCGGCGGCGCTGGGCGCCAACAACTCCGACACCGCAGACGATTTCGAGCGCTGCCTGGAGCTCGGCGGTTCGGATCTGTCCAACGACGACCTCTTCGCCACGCTGATGGCGTTGTTCACCCATTTCATCAGCCGCGGCGACCTGCGCCGCGCCGAGCAGGTGGTGCACACCCTGCGGGTGGCCGTCGACCACGGCCGGCAGTGGTGGCTGGCCGAAAACATCGGCGGCCTTGGCATTCTCGCGTGGAACCACGGTGAGTTCGAGACGGCCCGCGACCTGCTCACCCAGTCGGTGCAGTTGATGGCCGCCCGGGAGCATCGCGACACCGAGTCGGTGTGGTACATGCCGTTCGACTCCGTGGTCTCCACCTACGCCCAGTTCGCCACCGTCCACTGGATTCTCGGTGACAGCGCGGCACGGGACACCGCGCTGGCCGACGCCCGCCGGCGGGCCGGCGCCCTCGGCTTTCCCCAGGGGCCGTTCAGCGCCTCCTTCGTCGACTTCATCGAATGCCTGATGGCGCTGGACGCCGGCGATCGATCCGCCGCCGCGCACTGGGCGAAGGCGATGACCGAACGCTCCCGGCGGCACGGGTTCGACGCGTCCGCGGCGGCCGGGCTGGCGCTTCAGCAAAGCGCGCGCGCGGTGGGCCTGATCCAGACGCACCCAGTCGACACCGCCGCGGTGAAGGCGGCCCTGCCCGCGGTGCTGCAATGGCTCAGCCTGTGTCGCGCCGTCGAGGTCAAGGTCTGGCTGTTGCCGTCGCATGCGATGGCCGCCCGCCTAATGATCGCGATCGGCGAATTCGAAGAGGCCCGCCAGTGCCTCGACGCCGGACTCGCACTGTCCGGTGAGACGCGGCTGAACTACTACGACGCCGAGCTGTTACGTCTGCGCGCGCAAACCAACCAGGATCCCGACACCCGGCGAACGGATCTGACCGCCGCCCTCAACGTGGCACGCAAACAGCACGCGACGATCTTCGAGCTGCGCATAGTGCGTGACCTACTGGCCATCGGCGACGACTCGGCGCGGGAGATGCTCACCGAGGTGGTCGGCCGGTTCCCGGCCGGCAGCAGCTGGCCGGAACTCGCCGCCGCCCGCGCGAGCATGGCGGAGTGAAGCCCCGCAAGGTCGCCATCCTCGGCGGCGGGATGGCCGGGCTGGCCGCGGCCTGGCGGCTTTCCGAACCGGGCTGGCGGGACCGCTACGAGTCGATCACGGTTTACCAGCGCGGCTGGCGGCTGGGCGGCAAGGGCGCGTCGAGTCGCGGCCCGCACGCCAGGATCGAGGAACACGGCCTGCACATCTGGCTGGGCTCCTACGAGAACGCGTTCGCGATGCTGCGCGAGTGCTACCTCGAACTCGACCGCCCCACAACCGATCCCGACTGTCCCATCACCCGCTGGGATCAGGCCATGATCCCAGCGGACAACCTCGGACTGGCCGACCACTCCAGCGCCGGCTGGCTGACGTGGCTGGGCACCTTCACCCGGAATCAGGACACCCCCGGCGACCCGGAGGCCGACGGTCGCGAGATGACGGTCGTCGAGTTCCTGAGCCGGGCAATGCAACTCGTCGTCGACTTCACCGACTCGCAACGCGGCCGCATGCCCGGCGGGCTGCAGCTGTCGGCGTCCCCGCGGCCGGCTGCGGCGCCGTCGTCACCGGTGCTGGCCACCGTGCGCCGCGCCGTCGCGGTGGCACTGCTCACCCTGAGCGACCCGCGCGCCGCCACCGCGGGACCCGCCAGCGCACTCGAGCACGCCGCCCTGGCCGTCCGCGACGCGCTCGATGTCGAGAACCGGCCCGACCACAAACGCTCCTGGCAACTGCTGTCGCTGATGCTCGCCGTGATCCGCGGCATCCTGGCCGACAACCTGATCACCCACCCCGAGGGCTTCCGTGCGATCAACGACGAGGACTTCAGCGCGTGGATACTACGCCACGGCGCGCATCCCGACGTGCTCGATTTCGCCCTGGTGCGCGGGCTCTACGACCTGGTGTTCGGGTATGAGAACGGCGATCCCGAACGACCGGCGTTCGGGGCGGGCCTGGCGGTCTTCCTCACCGGGCTGGTGCTGTTCTGCTACCGCGGGGCGATCTTCTGGAAGATGACCGCCGGGATGGGCGATGTGATCATCGCGCCGATCTATCAGGCGCTGCGCAACAGGGGCGTCGACTTCGAGTTCTTCCACCGCGTCGACACCCTGCACCTCGACCAGCGGCACCAGGCCGTCGGCGCGATCACGCTGGGCCGGCAGGTGCGCCTGGCCGAGGGGCGCGACCGCTACGACCCGTTGGTGAAAGTCCACGGACTGCCGGTCTTCCCCAGCAGTCCGATCGCAAGCCAGATCGCCGTGCCCGCCGGTTCGGACGGCACGGACTGGCATGCGCTGGAAAGCCACTGGGCCGGCCACCACGACGCCGAGTCCCGCACCCTGGTGCGCGGTGCCGACTTCGACGACGTCGTCCTGGCCGTGTCGCTGGGCATGGTCGACATCGTCGCCTCGGAGCTCGTCGGCGACAAGCCCGAGTGGCGCGCCATGACGACCCACGTCAAAACCGTTGCCACCCAAGCATTTCAGCTGTGGCTGCGGCCCGACGAGGCCGCGTTGGGGTGGGCCGAGCCCGGGGTGACCGTCAGCGCCTACCTCCCGCCGTTCGAAACCTGGGCGTCGATGCCGCAGACGTTGTGGGCGGAGGACTGGCCCGAGGACGACCGGCCGGCCACGGTGGCGTACTTCTGCGGCGCGTTCGATGCCGCACCGACGCCCACCGAGTCGGGCCCCGAGTACGTGCGGCGCCAACGTGCGCGCGTGCATGCGGCGGCGCTGCGCCACATCGACACCAACCTGGGCCTGTTCTTTCCGCACGCGCTGACGAACGACCGATTCGACTGGCGGGTGCTCAGCGGAGCGAACGGTCATCGCGGGCCGGCCGCGTTGGACACCCAGTGGATAAGCGTGAACGTCGATCCCTCAGATCGCTACGTGCAGTCGGTCCCCGGCTCCGAGCGCTACCGCCTTCGACCCGACGAAAGCGGGTACGACAACCTCGTGCTGGCCGGCGACTGGACCGATTCCGGGATCAACGCCGGTTGCATCGAGGCCGCCGTGATGTCCGGGCTGCAGGCTGGCAACGCGTTGCTGGGACGCGGCCGGTACTACCGGGTCCGCGGTTTCTATCTGCCGTAGCCCGGCAAGCGGTGCCGCACGGGGCCACAATGGGGCGGTGAGCCCATCCGATGACCCGTCGACTATCGACGAGTTGCTCGACGGCGCGCTCGAGGCACTCAACCGGGGAGACACGTCCACCGCGTTCGACCTCGCCGAACGCGTCCTGGCAATCGACCATTCCAATGCCGACGCGGGTGATCTGCTGGCGGCCCCGTCGGAGCACGGCGAGATCCGGCGCCTGACGATCCTGTTCGCCGACCTCGTCGATTCGACGGTGTTGTCCAGCCGGGTCGAACCCGAGGCCTATCGCTCCGTGGTGGGCGGCTACCGCGACATCGTCCGGGCGGCCGTCGCCCGTTTCGAGGGATTCCCGGCGTCGACGAAAGGCGACGGGTTGCTGGCGCTGTTCGGTCATCCCCAGCCTCACGAGAACGATGCCGCCCGGGCGGTGCAGGCCGCGCTGGATATCAGCCGCCGGGTTGCCGAGCTCGACGACAGCGCACGGCGCCGGTTCGGGGTCAGCATCCAGGTCCGCGTCGGCGTGCATCGTGGCCTGGTGTACCTGGACACCGCCGAGGACGACGTCTACGGTCTGGGAGCCAACCTGGCCGCGCGGTTGTGTGGCCTGGCCGATCCGAACACCGTCGTGGTCTCCGAGGGCATCGAACGCCTCATCCGCGATCGGTTCGAACTCGAGGCCCGCCCAGCCAAACCCGTCAAGGGCCTCGAGGAGGATGTCGCGCACTTTCGGGTGGTCTCGGAGCGGGATCCGGCACACCGCTTCGACGGGCCCCTGATCGGCCGGGGCCCGGAACGGACGTACTTGGGCAACGCCTGGTCCCAAGCCACCCGCGGCGCTCTACAGACCCCGGGCGTCGCGATCCTCGCGGAGGCCGGCATCGGCAAGAGCCGGCTGGCCGACGTCGCGGTCACCGCGGCCGAGCGCGACGGCGCCACCGTGCTCGAACTGCTCGGCTCCCCGTTCCACGGCGATGTCGGCCTGTATCCGATCCGCCGGCTGCTCGAGCGCAACTGCGAGATCGACAGGGCCGCGTACCCCGCCGAACGGCTCCGCCGGTTGCGTGAAGAACTCGACCGGCGCCACCTCGATCCCGACGCGACGATCCCGCTGTTGGCACCGGTTCTCGGCATCGCACCGGATGTTGGTGGTTATCGGCCCGTCGCCGCGGACGGCCGCAAGCTTTTCGAGCAGATCACCGGCGCGGTGCTGCGATACCTGCTGGCCTGCCTGCCCGACGGGCCCGCGCTGATCCTGGCCGAGGACACCCATTGGTTCGACGAGGACACCCGCGAGATTCTGGCGAAGCTGGTCGACGATGTGGCGCCGGGCGTGCTCATCGTGATGACCAGCCGGTCGGCCAATTCGGTGCCCGGCGGCGACCGGGTCGCGCGGCTGGATCTGCTGCCGCTGACCGACCCGGAGGCAGAGCAGCTGATCCTGGCGGTCCATCCCGACGCGACGCCGGAGGCCCGGGCAGCGGTACTCCGGCGTTGTGACGGCGTGCCGTTCTTCATCGAGGAGATATCCGCGAGCGTGCGCCAGTCCGGTTTCGGCGAAACGCAGCAGGTGCCCGACACGTTGTACGAGGCGCTGCTGTCGCGGCTGCGCTCGAGCCAGAACGCGGTCCGCATCGTCGAGGCCGCGGCCACGATCGGCCCGCGGATCGACCGCGGCCTGCTGCTCGCCGTAGCCGACGTCACCGAGGAACACCTCGACGCGGTGCTCGCGGAATTGACCGAAGCCCGGGTCTTCGAATCGGCCGGCCCGCAGACCTGGCGGTTCCGGCACGAGCTGCTGCGCGAAGTCGCCGCCGAGGTGTCCCCGCCGAGTTTCCGCCGCAAACTGCACAGCCGCATTGCCGACTCGCTGGCGTCGGCGTCCCGGCGCGGCAACGAGGACTGGCTGCTCGCGGCCGGCCACTACGTCAAGGCCGATCGGTATGCCGACGCCGTCGATGCCTTCGTGCAGGCATCGCAGGACGCCTCCCGTCGCGGTGCGCTGCAGGAGGCGCGTAACCATCTGACATCGGCCCTGGTTCAGGTCGAGCAGATGACCGCCGGCACCCAGCGGACCGAAATCGAGGTGGCGGTGCGGTTGCGCCGCGGATACCTGTCCTCGGCGGCCGAGGGGCTGGCCTCGCCCAATTCGGCTGCCGACTTCGAGCGCTGCCTCGCGTTGTCCGGAGACATCCTGGGCACCGACGAGTTCTTCGCGACTCTGGTTGCGCTGTACGGGTTTTACGCCATGCGCGCCGATCTGCACCGGGTGGAGGCGCTGCTGACGTCCGTGCGCAACGAGATGCAGAACGGGCGAGAGTGGTTTCGCTCCTTCAATTCCGCCGGTTTCGGGATGCTGGCGTGGTACCGGGGCGAGTTCGACGCCGCTCTCGAACTGTTGGCGGCGGCGGCCGGCGAGCAGACCGAAGAGGACGCCGCGGCGGTCGAGGCGGTGTGGTTCATGCCCAACGAGCCGATCGCGTCCGTCTACACCCATCTGGCGCTGGCCCAGTTCGTCAAGGGTGATCTCGCCGGCGCCGAGGAGAACATCGCCCTGACCCGTCAACGCTGCGACCGGTCGGGCTTTCCCGAGGGGCCGTTCAGCCTCGCCTACTGCGACTCGCTGGAGGTGCTGATCAGAACGGCCACCGGCCAGCACGATCTGGCCCGGCGGGCCACCGCGGACCTGGTTCGTGGAGCCGACGAACACGGCTTCGATTCGTGGACGATGGTCGGGATGGCGGCGCACACCACGGTGGAGGCGCTGGCGTCGATCGCGGCCGGCACCGCCGACGCGGACACCCTGGCGGCGCCGATCTCCTTCATCGAGACCTACATCGCCGGCTGCCATGCGCTGCAACTGCACAACCTGCTCACCTACTACCACGCCGGTGCGGCGGAGATGATGCTCGCGGCGTCGCGCGTCGACGATGCCCGAGCCCAACTCGACATGGCGTTGGGCCTGTCGGCCGCAACGGGGATGGCCTGCTGGGACGCCGAGCTGCACCGGCTCTACGCCCGGACCCGGGTCGACGACGACGTCCAGGGCCGCGAACGCGATCTCCGGGCGGCACTCGAACTGGCGCGCCGGCAGGGCGCCACCGCCTTCCAGCTGAATGCCGCGGTCGACCTCTTCCGCCTGCTCGGGGAGCCGGCGCGACCCGAACTGGCCGCTGCCATAGCGGGATTCCCGGCCGCCAGCAGCTGGCCGCCGCTGCGGCCCGCCCGGGAACTGCTCGATCCCGCACGGGCCGAGTCGTCCTGAGCCCGACGCGGCCTCAGCCCTCCCTGGCCCGGCGTTCCCGGTATGCCGCGACGTGCTGGCGGTTGCCGCAGTTGCCGGTGTCGCAGAACATCCGGGAGCGGTTGCGGGACAGGTCGACGAGCACCGCATCGCAGTCGGGTGCGGCGCAGATCTTCAGCCGCCGCAGCTCACCGCCGCGGATCAGGTCGGCCAGGGCCATCGCCATCTCGGCGCCCATCCGCTGGGCCAGCGGATCGTGGGTGGACGCCAGGTGCAGGTGCCAGTCGGGCATCTCGGGATGACGGGTCAGCCAGGGCGCGGCCCCGGTATCGCTCAACAGGGCGTTGACCTGCCCGACGGTGTGTTCCTCGCCCCCTTCGTCACTGGCGCCCCGCCAGAGCCGGCCGATCCGCCGACGCAGCCGGTGCACCGCGGCCAGCTCGTCGGCGTCGCGGTCCCGGCGGCCGGTCCAGCCCCAGACCTGCAGGTAGTCGTCCAGCGCGGGCTGGTCGGCGAGGTGGTCGCCGCCCACCCGGTCGGAATTGACCAGCGCGCACGCGGCCCGCAGCGTCAGCTCGGTGTCATGACTGAAATTCATTTGACTCCTTACTGACCCGTCCGTAGCCTGGTCATGACCAATTGCCATTTTACTCATTACACGTGGAGGTGCGCCGTGCTGATGGTGCGGCCGGGAACCGACGTCTCGCGCGGTCTGGCGTTCGCCCTCACCTCGGCACTGACCTTCGCACTGTCCGGACCGTTCGCCAGGGCCCTGATGGACACCGGCTGGACCCCCACCGCAGCCGTCATCGCCCGCCTGGCCGGCGGTGCCGTCGCGCTGGCCGTCGTGGCGACGATCGTGCGCCCGCAGTGGCTCGCCGAAGCGCGCCGACATGCCCGCACCGTCGTCCTCTACGGCCTGATCCCGATCGCCGGCGCCCAGCTCTGCTACTACAACGCCGTCGCCCACCTGTCGGTCGGCGTCGCCCTGCTGCTGGAGTACACCGCGCCGATCCTGGTCGTCGGGTGGCTCTGGCTGACCACCAGGCGCCGGCCCGATACCGCGACGCTGGCCGGGATGCTGCTGGCAATAGCGGGAATCATGTTGGTGCTCAACATCTTCGGTGCCGAATCGGCCCGAGTGAACACCACCGGGGTGTTGTGGGCGCTGGGCGCCGCGGTGTGCGCGGCGTGCTATTTCATGATGAGCGACACCGGCACCGACGACGACGATCTACACCCGCTGACCCTGGCCACCGGCGGACTGCTCGTCGGCGGCACCGCGGTCACGGCGCTCGGCCTGACCGGCATCATGCCGCTGGCGTTTCGCACCGTCGACGTGACGGTCGCGGGCATCACCGCACCCTGGTTCGCCGCCGTGGTGGTGCTGGGCCTGCTCAGCACGGCCGTCGCCTACACCGTGGGCATCGCCGGAGTCGCCCTGCTGCGGCCCGGCTTCGCATCACTGGTCGGATTGGCCGAGGTGCTGTTCGCGGTGCTGTGGGCCCGGCTGCTGATCGGCGAGGCGATGACACCCGCCCAAGTGCTCGGCGCGGCGGTGGTCCTTTCCGGGCTGGTGCTCGCCCGGCCTCGGTAACATTCCAGCGTGCGCATCCTGACCCTGCTGGCCGCCGCCGGCCTGCTGACCACCGTGATGATCCCCACGTCGGCGCCGGCCGCCCACGCCGACGGCTGCCCGGACATTGAGGTCGTCTTCGCCCGGGGCACCACCGAGCCTGCCGGCCTGGGCCGGGTGGGCACCGCCTTCGTCAACGACCTGCGGGCCCGCATCGGTGACCGCAGCCTGGGCACCTACGCTGTGAACTACCCGGCCACCTACGACTTCCGGATGGCGGCCGACGGCGCCAACGACGCCAGCGCCCACATCCAGCAGATGATGGCCGACTGCCCGAACACCCGCCTGGTCCTCGGCGGCTTCTCGCAGGGCGCCGCCGTGATCGACGTCATCAGCGAACTGCCGGTCCCCGGGGTCGGATTCACCGCGCCGTTGCCCGCCAACGCCCCGGATCACGTCGCGGCCATCGCGCTGTTCAGCAACCCCAGCGCCAAGGCGGGACTGCCGCTGACCATCAGCCCGACGTGGGGCGCCCGGGCCATCGACCTGTGCCTGCCCGGCGACGCGATCTGCGACACCCTGGGCACCAACGTGGCGGTGCACAGCACCTACCCCGAATCCGGCCAGACCACCATGGCCGCCGATTTCGTCGCGGCCCGGGTCTGAATTAGGTTAGCCAAATGATCGCTGCCCGGATATTTGCCGCCGTGGCCGTCGCCGGGTTCACCTCGGCCGCGCCGCTGGCCGCCCCCGCCGTCCTGCCCACCGCGGCCGCCGCCCCGTGCCCCGACGTCGAGCTGGTGTTCGCCCGTGGCACGAACGAAGGCCCCGGCCTCGGGCGGGTGGGTCAGGCCCTGGCCGACACGCTGCGACCCGCGCTGGGCAACCGCAGCCTCGGTGTGTACCCGGTCAACTACCCGGCCACCTACGACTTCCTGACCGCCGCCGACGGCGCCACCGACGCGACCAACCACATCGCCGCGATGGCCGCCGACTGCCCGGACACGCGCATCGTGCTGGGCGGCTACTCGCAGGGCGCCGCGGTGGTCGACATGCTGGTCGGGGTGCCCCCGCTGGGCAATCGGGTCGGCGAGATCGGCTCGGCCCCACCGCTGCCCGGGAGCCTGGCCGGCAATGTGGCGGCCGTCGCGGTGTTCGGAAACCCGGCGACCAAGTTCGGAAACCCGGTGACCGCGGGCAGTTTGGGCGGCCGGTCGATCGACATGTGCTCCGACGGCGACCCGATCTGTTCGCGCGGCCGGAACCCGTTCGCCCACACCAGCTATGAGGCCGGCCCCATGCCCGGCCAGGCCGCCGACTTCATTGCGGGGCTTGTTTAGCCTTCGTTCGCTACTATGGCCAGCGTGGCACTGCCCCGGTGGAACACGCTCGCGGCCGGTCTCGTCGCGGCCATCACACTGCCCGTGGCCGCGTCCATCGTGGCCCTGCCGCCCGTCGCGACGGCGGCGTCATGCCCCGCCGCGGAACTGATCTTCGCCCGCGGCCGCCTCGAGGCACCCGGTGCCGGACAGATCGGCAATGCGCTCGCCAGTGCGCTGCGCGCGAAGACCGGCCGCAACATCGCGCTGTACGCGGTGAACTACCCGGCCAACACCGAGGTCGACCTCGGCGCCAACGACATGAGCGGGCACGTGCAGTACATGATGAACAACTGCCCGAACACCAAGCTCGTCCTCGGCGGCTACTCCCTGGGCGCGGCGGTCACCGACGTGGTGCTGACGGTGCCGCTCTCGTTCTTCACGTTCCGCAAGCCGCTCCCGGACGGCGCGGCCGACCACATCGCGGCGGTCGCACTGTTCGGCAACGGCACCCAGTGGGTCGGACCGATCAGCTCGTTCAGCCCGGTCTACCGGGAGCGGACCATCGAGCTCTGCCACGGTGACGACCCGATCTGCAACCCCACCGACCCGGAGAACTGGCAGGACTACTGGCCGGATCATCTGGCCCCGGCCTACATCAAGGCCGGGATGGTGAACCAGGCCGCCGATTTCGTCGCCGCCAGACTCTGACCCCCGCCCCTTGCTCGCCCAAACGCACGTTTCGGCGGAGAAGTGGAACGCGCCGGAACGGCGCTTTCGGCGCCGTACGTCAGCGGGTCCGCAGGTCCCGCGTGACCAGGGTCCGCGCGGCGAGCTCGTCGTCGGGCGGGTAGTCGACTCCGATCAGCGTCAACCCGCGCGCCGGCGCCGCGGCGAAGGCGCTCGACCGGCTGTCGGATTCGAGCAGGCCGGCGATCCAGTCGGTCCCCCGGCGGCCCTCCCCCACCGCCAGCAGGGCGCCGACCACCGAACGAACCATGTTCCAGCAGAACGCATCCGCGCTGACGAATGCGGTGACGGCGTCCGTGTCCCGGCTGTCGCGCACCCAGTCCAGCCGCTGCAGATCCCGGATCGTGGTGGCGCCGGGACGGTGCCGGCAGAAGGCGGCGAAGTCGTGCAGGCCCAGCAGCGCTCGGGACGCCGCCTGCATCGCCGCCACGTCCAGAGCCCGCGGCCAGGGGGTCACGAACCGGGCCTGCTGCGGATCGACCCCGTGCGGCGCCGTCGAGATGCGGTAGACGTAATGTCGGCGCAACGCCGCGAACCGGGCATCGAATCCCGCTGGGGCGCGGATGATTTCACGTATCCGGACATCGGCGGGCAGGAACCTGGCCAGCCGGCGCACCAGCGGAAGGAACTCCGGTTCCCCGGCGGGCCGTCGGCTACGCGAGTAGGCGTGGCGCAGGGCGTCGGCCGGCACGTCGACATGTCCGACCTGCCCACTGGCGTGCACCCCCGCGTCGGTGCGCCCGGCCGCGCGAACCGTCACCGGCACCCGGAACACCGTCGACAGCGTCTCGTCGATGGTGCCGGCCACCGTGCGCCGGCCCGCCTGAGCCGCCCAGCCCGCGAATTCGGTTCCGTCGTAGGCGATGTCGAGCCGGAGACGAACATGCCCGCCACCGGACTCGATGGCGGGCAGGTCGGCGGTGTCTTTGTTACTCGGCGTCGTCAGCCTCGGCCTCGGCGGTCTGCGCGTCGGCGATCGCGGCGTCCTCGGCTTCGACTTCCGCGACCGGGGTCTCTTCGACCGGGCTCTCCTCGACCGGAGCCGGCGCGGCGGCGGCTTCAGCCTTGGCGGCCTTGTCCTGCTTCTTGGCCTGCGCTGCCGCGGCCCGGCGGGCGCGGTCGGCCTCGGAGACGACCGTCTTCTCCCGGACCAGTTCGATGACCGCCATCGGCGCGTTGTCGCCCTTGCGGTTCTCGACCTTGATGATCCGGGTGTAGCCGCCGTTGCGGTCGGCGTAGAACGGCGCGATCTCCGCGAACAGGGTGTGCACGACGTCCTTGTCGCGGATCTTCTTCATCACCTCGCGCCGGTTGTGCAGCGCGCCCTTCTTGGCGTGGGTGATCAGCTTCTCCGCGTACGGCCGCAACGCGCGGGCCTTCGGCTCGGTGGTCGTGATGCGGCCGTGCTCGAACAGCGAGGTGGCCAGGTTGGCCAGCAGCGCCTTCTGGTGCGAGGACGACCCGCCGAGGCGAGGGCCCTTGGTGGGCTTGGGCATTGCGACTGTCTCCTAAATGGGGCCGGCCCCCGTATCAGGTAGGACCGGGACGGATTCTCTCAGCGCTGTTCGGTTTCGCGCCTAGAGCTGTTCGGTTTCGGCATAGTCCTGGTTGTCGTCCAGGTCGTAGCCGGCGTCGCTGTTCCAGGTGCCGGTGGCGACGTCATAGCCGGCGACCTCGGACGGATCGAAGCTGGCCGGGCTGTCCTTGAGCGACAGACCCAGCTGGTGCAGCTTGATCTTCACCTCGTCGATGGACTTCTGGCCGAAGTTGCGGATGTCCAGCAGATCGGACTCCGTGCGGCCGACCAGCTCGCCCACGGTGTGCACACCCTCGCGCTTGAGGCAGTTGTACGACCGCACCGTCAGGTCCAGGTCATCGATCGGCAGCGCGAACGCCGCGATGTGGTCGGCCTCGGCCGGCGACGGCCCGATCTCGATGCCCTCGGCCTGATCGTTGAGTTCGCGTGCCAGACCGAACAATTCGACCAGGGTCTTGCCGGCCGACGCCAGGGCGTCGCGCGGGCTGATCGAGTTCTTGGTCTCGACGTCGAGGATCAGCTTGTCGAAGTCGGTGCGCTGTTCGACGCGGGTGGCCTCCACCCGGTAGGTCACCTTGAGCACCGGGCTGTAGATGGAATCGACCGGGATACGGCCGATTTCGGCGCCGGAGGCCTTGTTCTGCACGGCCGGCACGTAACCGCGGCCACGCTCCACGACGAGCTCGACCTCCAGCTTGCCCTTGTCGTTCAGGGTGGCGATGTGCATGTCGGGGTTGTGCACGGTGACACCGGCCGGCGGCACGATGTCGCCCGCGGTGACCTCACCGGGGCCCTGCTTGCGCAGGTACATGGTGACCGGCTCGTCCTCCTCGGAGGACACGACCAGACCCTTGAGGTTGAGGATCATGTCGGTGACGTCTTCCTTGACGCCGGGCACGGTGGTGAACTCGTGCAGCACACCGTCGATGCGGATGCTGGTGACCGCCGCGCCCGGGATGGACGACAGCAGCGTGCGGCGAAGCGAATTGCCAAGCGTGTAACCGAATCCCGGCTCCAGCGGTTCGATGACGAACTGCGACCGGTTCGGCGCGAGGGTTTCTTCGCTCAGGGTGGGGCGCTGAGAGATCAGCATTTTCTTCTTCTCCTTCTCGGCAACCGCTATTTGATGCCGTCGGGGGTTACTACCTGATTACCGACTACTTCGAGTAGAGCTCGACGATGAGCTGCTCCTGCAGCGGGACATCGATCTGCGCGCGCTCGGGCAGCTGGTGCACCAGGATGCGCTGACGCTCACCAACGACCTGCAGCCAGGACGGGATCGGCCGGTCCCCCGAGGTCTCCCGGGAGATCTGGAACGGCACGGTGTTGATCGACTTGTCCTTGACGTCGACGATGTCGTACTGCGACACCCGGTAGCTGGGGATGTTGACCTTCACGCCGTTGACGGTGAAGTGCCCGTGGCTGACCAGCTGGCGGGCCATCCGGCGGGTGCGCGCCAGACCGGCGCGGTACACCACGTTGTCCAGCCGGCTCTCCAGGATCTGCAGCAGGTTCTCGCCGGTCTTGCCGGGCTTGCGCACGGCCTCTTCGTAGTAGCGGCGGAACTGCTTCTCCAACACGCCGTAGGTGAAGCGGGCCTTTTGCTTCTCGTGCAGCTGCAGGCGGTATTCGCTCTCCTTGATCCGCGCGCGGCCGTGCTGGCCGGGCGGGTAGGGGCGCTTCTCGAATGACTGATCGCCGCCGACGAGGTCGACGCCGAGGCGACGCGACTTGCGCGTCATGGGTCCGGTG
>WBZP01000580.1_pt1 | contig 48976 bp, 48 predicted proteins | sample 5204301 | NCBI WGS metagenome assembly WBZP01 (sample SAMN12412401, study PRJNA552823) | activated sludge metagenome | isolation source: activated sludge from nitrification reactor of wastewater treatment plant... | place: USA: Pennsylvania | collected 2017
TCGCCGGCAGCGGCATTGCTGCGGTCGACCGGAAAAAATACCTGAATTTGCTGCAAATCCTGATGTCCGCCCCGGCCGACGAGGGCATCACCACCGACGAATTGATGGTCGGCGCCGGGTTCGAGTCCACCGCCCTGCGCGAGGCGCTTTACCTCTTCGACCGGCTGGGCATTTCCAGCAACGATACGGAAATGACCGCCTTCCTCCATGTCGGCGTCGAAAATGCCTCGAAGAAACGCTTCGAGTCGGCCTGCGGGCTGGAAGCCGCGCTGATCGCCCAACTGCGCGAAACGGCGCCCGATGCGATTGCCGGCGACGGCTACCCGCTCAATCTGCGCCTGCTCGCCCAGCGGCTCAAGGATGAAGGCCACAGCCAGGCCCTGCCGCACGCCCTTGGCCTGATCCTCAAGGGCCTGGCCGGCGATGGCCGGGACGGACCGGACGGGCGCGGCAGCATCACGCTCAAGCGGGGCGGCGACCCGGAAACCGTGTTTGTCGCCCTCAACCGCACTTGGGCGGCGCTGGACAAGACCGCCGAACGGCGCCGCACCGCTGCCGGCCTGCTGCTTGCCCACTGGCTGTCCTGCCTGCCCGGCGGTGCGCGCGGCGTCGACCTGCTGGCCGAAACCACGCTGGGCAAGCTGGCCGCCAGCGTCGGCGGCGACGCCCTGCTCGCCGCCGAAAACGGGCACGTCGACAAACTCGTCGACCGCGCCCTGCTCTGGCTGCACGAACAGGACATCCTGCGCCTGAACAAGGGGCTGGCCGTTTTCCGCACGGCGATGACCCTGCACCTGGACAGCAACTGGAAGCTGCAATTCGAGAAAAGCAACTACCTGCCGCTGCAACTGCACTACAACGAGCTGACCCGGCAGATCCACATCATGGCCGAATACGCCGAGCGCGGCATCGCCCGCATGGCCGACGCCCTGCAACTGGCGATGGATTACTTCAGCCTGTCGCGCGATGCCTTCTGCAAGCGCTGGCTTCCCGGCCGCGAGGATGAACTGGAACGGCAAGCCACGCCGCAATCCTGGGAGCGCATCGTCGAAACCCTGGCCAGGCCCAACCAGCGCGCCATCGTCACCGACGACCGGGACAACGCCAACACGCTGGTGCTGGCCGGGCCGGGCGCCGGCAAGACGCGGGTACTGGTGCATCGCATCGCCTGCCTCGTGCGCATCCGCCGCGAGAACCCGCGGGCCATCGTCGCGCTGGCCTACAACCGCCATGCGGCGCTGGAAATCCGCCATCGTCTGCGCGAGTTGATCGGCAATGACGCCCAGGGTGTCACCGTGCTCACCTGCCACGCGCTGGCCATGCGCCTGGTCGGCGCCAGTTTTGCCGAACGTCAGGCGCAAAGCGATGACGAGTTCGACGCGATCCTCAGCGAAGCCACGGCGCTGCTCGAAGGGCGCGGCTTGCCGCCGGAGGATGCCGACGCGCAACGCGACCGCCTGCTGGCCGGCTTCCGCTGGATATTCGTCGACGAATACCAGGACATTGGTCCCGCCCAGTACGCCTTGATCTCGGCCCTGGCCGGCCGCAAGCGCAGCGACGAGGACGGCAGACTCAACCTGTTCGCGGTCGGCGACGACGACCAGAACATCTACGCCTTCGCCGGCGCCTCGGTCGAATTCATCCGCAAGTTCGCCGACGACTTCGCCGCACAAACCCGCTTTCTGGTCGAGAACTACCGGTCGACCGCAAATATCATCACCACCGCCAACGCCCTGATCGCCCCGGCTGGTGAGCGCATGAAGGCCACGCAGCCGATCCGGATCAATACCGCCCGCAGCAAGTCGCCACCGGGAGGCAAATGGCAGGGCGGCGACAGCGTCGGGCAAGGCCGGGTGCAAATCCTGCCGGCCGGGCGCAGCGCCGAACAGCAGGCGATGGCCGTGCTGACCGAAATCGAACGGTTGCGCGTCCTCGGACTCGATCTCAGCCGGACCGCCGTCATCGCCCGCCAGTGGAAATACCTCGACCCCCTGCGCGCCGCCTGTGAGGCGCGCGGCCTGCCGGTCAGCATGGCCGACGAGGAAGCGCCGCCGCTCTGGCGCCTGCGCGAAACCCAGGCCCTGCTCGCCTTTGCCGAGGCCCATGGTGCGCTCGTCTCATCCGGCATACTTTCGGGCTGGCTGGCCGCACGGCCCGCCAACGGCTGGACCGAAAGCGTGCAAGATGCGCTTGCCGCCTTCGCCGACGACACCCAGGGCGCCGAGGTCACACTCGATTATTTTCGCGACTGGCTGGCCGAGTGGGGACGCGCCAACCGCCACCGGCAAAGCGGCCTGCTGCTGCTTTCCGCGCACCGCGCCAAGGGGCTGGAGTTCGACCACGTCTTCGTGCTCGATGGCGAATGGTCGGGGCAAAAAGGCGAGGATGCCGACGCTGCCCGCCGTCTCTACTACGTTGCGATGACCCGCGCCCGCCAGGCGCTGACCTTGGCCCGCCTCGACGGCGGCAATCCGCTCATCGACCGCCTCCCCGACAGCCCGGCCCTGTTGCGCCGGCCGGCCAGCGAATGGCTGCCCGAACCGCCCGGACTGGATCGCCGCTACATCATCCCGAGCCTGAGGGAAATCGACCTTGGCTTCGCCGGCCGAAAAAGCGCCGGGGAACGCATCCACATCCGCATCGCAGCACTCAAGACCGGAGATGTCCTGCTGCTTTCAGCCGATCAACGCGGCTATACCCTGCTGACCCCGGACGGCATCGCCGTCGGTCGCCTGTCACAAAACTTCAAGCCGCCCACCGACCTGCGCTGCATCAGCGCCCGCGTGCACGCCATCGTCGTCTGGCGCCAGCGTGACAGCAGCGCCGACTACGTCGAGCGCTGCAAATGCGACCGATGGGAGGTGGTAGTGCCGGAACTGGTGTTCGCCCCGTAGCGGCACCCTGTTCGTCCGGCTGAGGGACACACGCGTCGCAGCGGCTGCCGTGCCGCCGGCATGCCCTTATCGGGCCGCCAGTTGCCGCTCAAGTTCGGCGATGCGCGCCTTGAGCGCGTCGACCGATTCCGCGCGCCTGGCCCTCTGCGCCTCGAGGCCGGCGATGATCCAGTCGACCCAGGCGCTCATGCCCTCGCCGCGCGTGGCCGAGACGCGGAAGACGGTCAGGTCCGGATTGACGCGCCGGGCATTCGCTTCGGCGAGGTCGGCGTCGAATTCGAGGTGCGGCAGCAGGTCGCACTTGTTGAGCAGCATGACGTCGGCGGCGCGGAACATGTCCGGATACTTGAGCGGCTTGTCCTCGCCCTCGGTCACCGACAGGATCGCCACCTTGTGGTGCTCGCCGAGGTCGAAGGCGGCCGGGCAGACGAGGTTGCCGACATTCTCGATCAGGAACAGCGAGCCTTCCGCCGGCTTGAGGCGCTCGACGGCGTGGCCGACCATGTGCCCGTCGAGGTGGCAGCCCTTGCCGGTGTTGATCTGCAGCGCCGGCACGCCGGTGGCGCGGATACGCTCGGCGTCGTTCGAGGTCTGCTGGTCGCCCTCGACGACGGCGATCGCCACCTTGTCGCGCAGCAGTTCGATGGTCTTCACGAGCAGCGTCGTCTTGCCCGAGCCGGGGCTGGAGACGAGGTTGAGCGCAAAGATGCCGCGCTCGTCGAACGCGCGCCGGTTGGCGTCAGCGTAAGTGTTGTTTTTCGCCAGGATGTCCTGCTCGATCTGCACCATGCGCGACTGGCTCAACCCGGGCGCGTGGGCGCGCGCCCGGCCGGCGCCGAAATCGAGGTCGCGGCCGATGCCATGCGCGTGCGCATCTTCGTGTTCGTGCTCGCCCTGGTGCCCATGCGGGTGGGAATGCACCGTCCCGTCGGCATGCACGTGCTCGTGCGCGTGCCCCTCGCCCTCGATCTTCGTCTCGCCCGCCCCGCAACCGCATACCGTACACATCGCCTTGTCTCCTTCCGGCCCGTTTCCGGGCTATTCGATCTCGATCTCGCGCACCCGCATTTCCGTGCCCGCGCTCGGTTGCAGGAAGCCGCCGCCGCAGGCCGGGCACTTGCCCCACTGCTCCGTCATCGGCACCGTCGCGCCGCAGGCGAGGCAGGTGCCGGCGCCGGGGATGTCGATGATCTCCAGCGCCGCATCCTGCGCGATGGTGCCACGGGTCACCGCGGCGAAGCAAAAGCGCAGCGCCTCCGGCTCCACGGCGGACAGCCGCCCGATCTCCAGCACTACCAGCTTAACCCGTTGTGCGCCTTCGCGCACCGCCGTTTCCTCGACCAGTTGCAGCACGCCCCCGGCGAGCGACATTTCATGCATCGTTCACCTCCAGTACATGGGGCAGGCAGGGGTCCAGAGCCAGCACGGCCAGGTGGAGCGACCGTTTCGCTTCCTCCGACGAGGCGAAGCGAGCGCCATCGAGCAGGCCGCAAAGCGCTCCGGCATCGGCAAAGAAGACGTCGGTCGGCGCCGTGACGCGGTATTGCGTCACCGTGCGCGCCTCGAGGTGCACCGCATGGGTGAGCACGCCGCGCGCCGTCACCGTCTGCGCCACGCCCCGGCCGTGACCGCCGGCCGCCGCGAGCGGAAAGGGCGCACCGCTGGCCAGTGCCGCGGTTGCGCGTTCGACTTCGGCGATGCGCCCGCGATAAGCGGCGCGAATCGATGGCGGCGCGCTCATCGCTGGCCGAAAGTCCGCACTTTCCCGGCAGCCGGCAAGCCATTCGTCAGGCGTCAAAGCAACCGGCCCGCGGGCCACGTCGCTGTCGCGGTCGACCAGCCTGGCGAGGCATTTTTCCGCGAGGCCGTCGACAACATCGGCCAGCAATCCGCTGGTCGCTTCAGCGCAACTCCCGTCATGCCGCGTCGCACGCCAGGCGATGAACGCCGCCTGCGCCGGGGGCAAGCCAAGCGCCGGCGGCCAGTCGAGCAACAAACGCCAGAGATTTTCATGCAGCATCTCGATCCACAAGCCGGCATCGTCGGCCGGCTGCATTGCGTCCCCCGCGGCTGCCGCCAGCGCCGCCTGCGCCGTTGCCCGCTGCGCCCGGACACAGATCGTGTAGAGGCAGGGCACGGTCCTGACCACCGCTTCCGGCGACCGGCCGACAAACAACTGCGCCACCGGCGGGCGCCGGAGCGCGACATCGACATGCTTCAGCCGGCCCTCCGCGAAGTCGGCCCGGACGGTGAGCAAGCCTGCCGTCGTCACGCGCCGGGTTCCGGCGGCGTCAACACAGCCAGCCCCGCGCAAGTCAGCGAAGCGGGCGCCGGGAAGTCTGGGCGGACGATGGAGCGAAGTTCAGCCAACACGAAACGCCTTTCATGGTTGCAGGCCTCGGCGCCGGAACACCGCAGCATGTCCGGACCGATTGCCAAATGGTACATAATGCGGGCAAATCCGCATCCCCCGAAGCCCCATGTCACCCACTTCCTCACCGCCAGCATCGACCCCCGCCGGACGTTTCGGGAAATGCCTTCTCCCGGCAATCTGCCTGACCAGCGCCCTGGCAATCGTCAGCGCCAGACCTGCAGCCGCAGCCAATAACCTGCTCTGGTTCAGCGACGGACGGCCGACGCCGGTCGCGCGCAAGGCCACCGACCTGCTGGCAGGCGCCGCCGAGGACGGCCTGAATGCGCATGACTATGGCGCCGATCTGCTGCGAAATGCAATCGAGAATGCAGCCAGCGGCCCCGTTCCGGCGGACGACACGGTCATCCAGCTCGAGCGGGCGCTGACTTCCGCAACACGGCGCTATCTTGCCGATCTGCGCTCCGGCCGAGTCGACCCCCAACAACTCGACGAAAACTACAACGGCGCATCGGGACCAGGAATCGACCTCGATGCCCTCCTGATTTCGGCCATTGCCGACGACCGCCTGCCGGAAGCGGCGCGCAGCGCGCACCCCCCGCTCGCGCAATACCTTGAACTGCGCGAGGCGCTCGCCCGCTACCGGCTCCTGGCGGGCAACCCGGCCTGGCTCAAGGCCTTGCCGGCGCCGGCCGACGGCAAGCTTCAGCCGGGGCAGACCTATGCCGGCATCCCGGTCCTGAGCCAGCGGCTGAAGGCGCTCGGCGACCTGCGCGCCAATGGCGCGCCGCCGGCACGCTACGAAGGCGGGCTGGTCGATGCCGTCAAGTCTTTTCAGGAGCGCCACGGGCTGACGCCGGACGGCGTCGTCGGCAAGGGCACCCTCGAGCAACTGAATGTCCCGCCCGAATTCCGGGTCAGGCAAATCGAACTGGCGCTCGAGCGGCTGCGCTGGACGCCGCTGCTGCCGGCGTCCCGGGCCATCGTCGTCAATATTCCGGAGTTCCGGGTGCGCGCCTATGAGGTTCGCGACGGCAAGGTCGAGATGAAGGTTGCGATGAACGTCATCGTCGGCAATGCGGCCAAGACCCGCACGCCGATCTTCGACGCCGAGATGCGCTTCGTCGAGTTCAGCCCGTACTGGAACGTCCCGCCGTCGATCGCCAGAGGCGAGACACTGCCGAGGCTGCGCCGCGAGCCGGGCTATTTCGACCAGCAGGGATTCGAATTCGTCGGCCGCGACGGCAGGGTTGTCGGCGGCTTTTCCGAGGCCAGCCTGGACGCGGTCCAGCGCGGAGAAATGCGCATCCGCCAGCGGCCGGGCGCCAGGAACGCGCTCGGCGACATCAAGTTCATCTTCCCCAACCCGGACAACATCTACCTGCACCACACGCCGACCCCCCAACTCTTCAAGCGCGACCGCCGCGACTTCAGCCACGGGTGCATCCGCGTCGAGGAGCCGGTGGCGCTGGCGAAATTCGTCCTCGCCGACGAGCCGGACTGGACCGAGGAGCGCATCGTTCAGGCAATGGCCAAGGGCAGGTCGGCGACGCTGCGCCTGCGGGAACCTTTCCCGGTGGTCATTGCCTACACCACCGCCGTCGTCAGGGACGGGAGGATTCATTTCTTCCCGGACATCTACGGTCACGACAAGATTCTCGACGATGCCCTGCGCCAGCGCTCGCAATCCTTGAGCGCTTCCGGTCTGGTGGAAATTGGCGTAAAGTCAAAATATTAGCGAGTTCATTGAACCGTATGCCGAATCCGCAAATTCATTCACGCCGCCTGTTTCTCAGTCACGCGGCCAAGCTGGCGATGGCGGGCGTTGTCCTGCCGCTGGCGAAGCCCGCGCTTGCTTCGCTGCCCAATGCACGCAGCCTGGAATTCGATCACACCCATACCGGCGAGCGGATTTCGGTCGTCTTCGCCGTTGGCAACCACTATGTCCCCGACGGGCTGAGTACGCTCAATCGCTTCCTGCGCGACCATTACTCGGGCGAAATCGGCCAGATCGATCCGCAACTGTTCGACCTGCTGTACAAGACCCGTCAGGAACTCGGTTCCGACCAGCCTTTCCACGTCATTTCCGGCTACCGCTGCGCCACCACCAACTCCCGGTTGCGCAACAGCCGTGGCGGCGGCGTCGCCCGGAACAGCCTGCACATGCATGGCAAGGCGGTCGACATCCGCATTCCCGGCGTGCCGCTTTCCGACCTTCGCGATGCGGCGATGTCACAGAGCGTCGGCGGCGTCGGCTTCTACCCGCGCGACAAGTTCGTCCATCTCGACACCGGCAAGGTGCGGCACTGGTAAGCCCGGTCGGCTGAAGAAGGGGGAATCCGTCCGGGGTTGGCCGCCTATTCGACTCAGCCCTGACCCGCAAAAATTCACCGGCTGACAACACCGCCGACTCCTATTTATTCGTCATCGTGCGGGAACCGGGCAAATCGTTCTTGTTGTCCCCTTACTGCCTATTTCGACTTTGTCAGATTTCCCCGCATGCTGATCGATTGAGCATGAGGGTCTGTTGTTGATGCGCATGAACCATAGCCATACGCCTTCGCCGATGTCTGTCGTCGGTCATGGCGACCAGGTCCTCGTCGCTGTTGATCTTGCTTGGCAGTGTGTGGCGCATGATTTCGATGAGGTCGTTGCACGAGAGCAAGCCGGCGGCTTCGCGGTGGTCGAGACGCTCCTTGGCCAGGAAGCGGAACGCCGGCTTGTCGGCCAGTCCGGAAGCCGCATGGCGGTCGACAACCAGCCAGGCCATGTTGACCGCACCGCCCGGCGCAATGCCCAACTCGCGCCCGAACTCGGCCCAGGAAAACGGCTCGGCAACAACCCGGGAGGCGTTCGCCGACCGCGGCCGGAGGCAAGCCGAAGCTGCGAGCGAACCGGCGCCACGCAACGCCGCGCCGGCCGCCTCGTCGCTGGCCGCTGTCATATCACAACTTCGCGATTTCCTCCTTCAGTCTGTCGCGGACTTCGTTGAACCTGGCTTCGTTGTCATTCTTCAAGGCCTTCAGGCTCTTGATGAACTCCGAGACCGTGACGCTGTCGGGTTTCGCCTGCGACATCCGGTACGCTTGTATATCCGTGTTCAGTTCCAGCAAATCACCGATGCTTCGTTCGCTCAGCAAAGCGGCATCCTTGGCTCCCAGGTAGCGTGCAACACATTCAACCGCCTCGAGCACCCTACCGATCTGCTTGCCGTAACCGGCGACGTTCTCGATGATCGCCTGTTCGGTCGGAGCATCCGACGATACGCCGTAACGGATGTTCACCAGGCCATACATCCCGCTTGACGTAGTCAAGTAAGTAAGGGGGTTGATGATCTGACCCAGGACATCGGGCGCCGCCGATGAATAGACCACTTTGTCGGACATTTCATTTCTCCTTGGTGTTGGTGTTGGAAACGGCGGCACCTGGCCGGATGATGGGCCATGCGCGGCCCGGACAGCCAGAAGAACGGCAATGCAAGCAGCGCAAGGATCGCGACCGCCGCGATTCGGACCGGGTAACGACGGCTTGCGCCCGGCTGCCGTTCCTGCCGTGATCACGGCCGCCATGGCAAAGCTTGCGGCCCGCTGGCGGCTGGCCTGAATCGCCTTTTCCCGGGAATTACCTGGGCGGCGGCGGGGGCGGCGCGCCCGGCGGGGGCGGCGGAATACCCCAGTTCTGCGGATCGTTGACCACCCGCGGCTGGTACGCCATGCCGGCCGGGACCGGAACCGAATGGCCCTTGACGTACATGCACTGGATATAGGCATGGTTGTACTGGCGCTGCGTGCCATAGCCCGAGGCGTAGGCCGAATTTGCGCCGTAGGCGCTGCCTCCCACCAGACCGACTCCGGCGCCGACCGCAGCGCCCTGCCTGCCACCGATCGCCGCCCCGGCCAGCGCGCCGACCGCGGTGCCGACCACAGCGCTGCCCACCGCTGACTGGTTCGCCGCATCCTGGGCGGTGACCCCGCCGATCTGATAATAGGCGTACTGACGACACTCGTTGTCATCGTAGCGGAACCTGTCCATCGTCGCACCGCGACCGGGCATCACCAGCGTGGTCGGCCCGGTCGGCATGACCATGCACGCGCCAAGGGAGAGGGCGCCGGCCGCCAGGCCAAGACGCGATAGCAAGACATTCCGAATTCTCATGGCCTATTGCCCCGGTCGCGGCAGTACCGTCTGCCAGCCGCCCGGACATTCCTTCACGTAAGGGTAATACCCGTTCGAACCCCGGCAGAAATACCAGTATTGCTGCGCGGGTCCCTGCCCCTGCCCCTGTCCGACCGTATTGTCGCTCTGCTCGATATAGACCTGCGGCTCCGGCGGCGACACGACGATCGCCGGAGCCGGCGCATAGTACGGGTCACCGTAGAAGTAAGATCCCGGATAACCGGGCCACGAATAGTAAGACCACGAATAGTAGGGTCTCGGATAGAAGGGCCTGGGATAGAAGGGGCGCGGGTAGGCCGGGCCCCAGTAGGGGCCGGGGCCGACATAGACGCCAGCCCTCCCGTAAACGCGCCGGTCCGCCCAGGAATCCCCGATTCCGGCAACCAGCAATGCCGCGGCAACGATCAGGAGTCTATACGCTTTCATCGATTCGCCTTCGATGCATTCTGCCATGCACCTGTTCACACGATAGACAATATTCCGGCGGGCGGCTGCAACAAATTGCTACAAGATGTAATCGCCGGCGGCGCGGCGGTCAGAGCAGTTTCATCTTCTTCGCCATTTCGCGCAGTTGCCCGCGAAAATCCGGATGGGCGATGCCGATCAGGGCTTCGCAGCGCTGCTTGGCGGTCTTGCCGCGCAACGGAGCGACGCCGTACTCGGTGACGACGTAGTTGATGTCGTTCTTCCCGGTCGACACGTGCGTACCGGGCTCAAGGGTCGGTACGATGCGCGAGATGGTGTCGTTCTTGGCGGTCGACGGCAGGACGATGAAGGACTTGCCGCCGTTGGAGCGATTGGCGGCGCGGACGAAATCGGACTGGCCGCCGGTACCCGAGTATGGCGTGTAGCCCAGGCTTTCCGATCCGCACTGGCCCATGAAATCGACCTGCATCGTCGCGTTGACCGCATGCAGGTTGTCGTTCCGGCCCGCGAGGAAGGGATCGTTGGTGAAATCGACCGGGTGCATCTCGAGCGCCGGGTTGCGGTTCATGAACTGGTAGAGCTTCTTCGAGCCAAGCGCGAAGGTCGCCAGCATCTTGCCGTGGTGATAATTCTTCTTGCGGTTGGTGATGACGCCGGCGTCGACCAGCGTCATGATGCCGTCGCCGACCATTTCGGTATGAACGCCGAGGTCGCGCTTGGCGGTCAGTTGCATGACCACGGCGTCGGGAATGCCGCCGTAGCCGATCTGCAGCGTCGCGCCGTCGGGAATCATGTCGGCGACATACTTGCCGATGGCTTCCTGGACCGGCCCGATCTTGGGCAGACCGACCTCGAAGATGGGATCCTCGCTCTCGCAGAGAGCGGTTACCTGGCTGATGTGGACATGGCAATCGCCATTGGCGAAGGGCACGTTGGGATTGACCTCGAGGACCACGGCGCGCGCCTTGTCGACGGCCGCCATGGTGTAGTCGGTCCCCAGCGAGAGCGAGAAATAACCGTGCTCGTCCATCGGCGAGGCCATCGTGAAGACCACATCCGCCGGGATCATGTTGCGGGCGATCAGCCCCGGCAACTCGGAAAAATACGCCGGGAGGTAGTCGATCCAGCCTTCCTGGCCGCCGGGACGCGAGGCGCCACTGAGGAAATAGGCCTCGTGGCGGACATTGTCCACCGTTTCCGGATCGAAATAATCGAACTTGCGCAGCGCCAGGATCTGCGCGACCTTGACATCGCGGAAGTCGCGGCGCTGTTCGGACAACGCCGTCAGCAGCGCAGGCGGTTCGCCGACCGCGGTCGGGATGACGACGGTCTCGCCGTTTCTGACGACACGGACCGCGTCGGCGGCAGACATGCGTTTTTGCTTGTAGAGCGACTGTACGGACATGTTGTTCTCCCCTCTCGTTTGACAGTGTTAATCAAATGTTGCGATTGCTCCCGGCCACCATGCGGAACTCGAACAAACGGCATTCCAGCGGCCCGTTGAACAGCGGCGTCTTGCGGCTGGGCTTGAGACCGACCAGCCTGGGCAGGCGCAGGTCGCCCGTGAAGAAGAAGCAGTTCCAGCCCGCCCAGTGTCTCTTCAGCGCCGATCCCAGCCGCGGGTAGAACGCTGCCAGTTCGTCCAGCTCGCCAATCCGCTCGCCATAGGGCGGATTGGCGACCATGATGCCATGATCCGTGAGCGGCTGGGTTTCCAGCAGATCGCCGCGGTCGACCGTGACAATACCGCCAAATCCGGCTTCCTGCAGATTGCGCCGGGTGGCCCGCACCGCCCTGTCGTCGCTGTCGTAGCCGCGGATGGCGAGCGGCTCGGGCGCCTTGCAGCGCGCCTCGGCCGCCTGCCGGATGTTGGCCCAGTTCACCGCCTCGAAGCTGGCGAGCAGTTCGAAGGCGAAGCCGCGATCGAGGCCGGGCGCCCGGTCGAGGGCGATCTGCACGGCTTCGAGCAGAAAGGTGCCGCTGCCGCACATCGGGTCGACCAGCGGCGTTCCCGGCTGCCAGCCGATCAGCCTGAGGATGCCGGCGGCGAGGTTCTCCTTGAGCGGGGCGTCGACGCTCGCCTTGCGCAAGCCGCGCTGCCACAGCGGCTGACCCGAGGTATCGAGATAGAGTGTGCACTCGCTTTCGGAAAGAAAGACATGCACGCTGACATCCGGGTTGCGCGTCCGGATATCCGGGCGCTCGCCGCAATCCTCGCGGAAGCGGTCGCAGACAGCATCCTTGACGCGCAGGGTGACGAAATCCAGCGACTTGAGCGGGCATCGGATCGCCGTCGTCACCACGCGCATCGTCCGCGACACCGCAAAATGATTCGGCCACAACTGGCGCACCGCCAGCCGGTAGATGTCTTCCTCCCTGGCGTACGGCCCCTTGACGATATGCCAGAGGATGCGCGTGGCGATGCGCGATTCCAGATTGGCGCGGTAGCAGGTGCTCCAGTCGCCGGCAAAGAACACGCCGCCGTGCGTCGACCGCAACTCCGCGCCACCGAGCGCGCGCAGTTCGTCGCTCAGCAGTTCTTCCAGCCCGCGCGGACAGATTGCGAAATACCTGTTCATCAGAAAGGTTTCAGGACGACGAGAAAGACCACCGCAAAAAGTACCAGCACCGGCATCTCGTTGTAGAAACGGAACCAGACATGGCTTTTCGCATTGCTGCCGGTCTGGAACGACTTGAGGATGCGCCCGCAACGCCAGTGGTAGATGACCAGCAAGGCGACCAGCGCGGTCTTGAGGTGCAGCCAGCCGCCGGAGAATCCGTAGCCGAACCACAGCCACAGCCCGGTCGCCACCGCCAGCACCCCGAGCGGGGTCATGAAGCGGTAGAGCTTGCCGGCCATCAGCAGCAGACGCTCGCGTTCGGCGGCACTGTCCGGCGGTACCATCGCCAGATTGACGAAGATCCTTGGCAGGTAGAACAGCCCGGCGAACCAGGCGACGACCAGCGAGATATGCAGGGCCTTGAGGGTCAGCATCCATCCTTCCTTTCCAGCGCGGCCCGGATCCCGTCGTCGACCGTCGGGTAGGCAAGCCGCATTTTCAGTTCTTCCTTGAGGCGCCGGTTGCCGATGCGGCGCGATTCGCACATGAAGGACATCTGCAGCGGCGACAGACTCTGCCCGGCCTCGACACGCGACAGGCGCGGCGGCGGCGGAAGCCTGAACGCGGCGGCCACGCGGTCGAAGTAGTCGCCCATCCTGAGGTCGGAATCATCGACGACATTGTAGGCGCGGTTGCTGCGCCCGTGACGCAGCGCCGCGATGCAGGCGGCGGCGAGGTCGTCGGCATGGATGTGACTGGAATACACATCATCGCTGTCGCTCAGCGCCGGCAAGCCCTTCGTCAGGCGCTCCAGCGGCAGGCGGTCGGCGGCGTAGATGCCGGGGGCGCGCAGGATCGAGACCCTCACGCCGGTCCGCCGCCCCCAGGCGCGCAGGCAGCGCTCGGCATCGAGCCGGCGGCCGGCGCGCGCGCTCCCGGCGTTCGCGCGGCGCGTCTCGTCGATATGCGCGCCGCCGCAGTCGCCATAGATGCCCGTGGTGCTAACGTAGATCAGGCGTCGTGGTAGACTTTCCGCCTTGCCCAAGGCCGCCAGCAGATTGCGCGTGCGCTGGTCGCGCCGCCCGTCGCCGGGGGGTGGCGCCAGATGCAGCACGCAGTCGGCGATGCCGGCAACGCGCCGCAGGCTGGCCCGGTCGTCGAGGTCGGCCAGCAGCGGCAGCGCTCCGGCGGCGCGCCAGCCCGGCGCCCGGCCGGCACCGCGCAGCATGGCATAAACGCGATGGCGGCGGGCAAGGCGGGAGAGAATGCGGCGGGCCACGTCGCCGCTACCGACAATCAGGATTTTTTGCACGCCGGCATTGTAGCCGACGACCATGGGATAGAGATGAGCCACCAGATTACCGTCCGCCCGAGCGGCCGGCAGTTTGCCGCCGAGGCCGGCGAAACGATCCTCGACGCCGCGCTGCGCCAGGGCGTGGCCCTGCCCTACGGCTGTCGCGATGGCGCCTGCGGTTCGTGCAAGGGGAAAGTGCTCGCCGGCAGCGTCGACTACGGCAAGGCCCAGCCGCATGCGCTGAAGGACGAGGACAAGGCTGCCGGCATGGCGCTCTTCTGCTGCGCCCGCGCGCGCACCGATCTGACGCTGGAATGCCGGCAACTCGGCACGGCCGGCGAAATCCCGGCCAGGACCCTGCCCGCGCGGGTCGAGAAAATCGAACGGCTGGCGCCCGACGTCATGGCAATCCACCTGAAACTGCCGGCCAGCGAGCGCCTGCAGTTCCTCGCCGGACAATACATCGACATCCTCCTCAAGGATGGCGGCAGGCGCAGTTTCTCGCTGGCCAACGCCCCGCACGACGATGCCTTGCTGCAGCTGCACATCCGTCACCTGCCCGGCGGCCGGTTCACCGGCCACGTCTTCTCGACCATGAAGGCGCGGGACATCCTGCGCTTCAACGGCCCGCACGGCAGCTTCTACCTGCGCGAAGATTCGCCGAAGCCGATCATCCTGCTCGCCGGCGGTACCGGCTTCGGGCCGATCAAGGCCATCGTCGAACACGCCCTCGCCGAGAAATGCCGGCGCCCGATGCACCTCTACCGGGGTGCGCGGACCCGCGTCGATCTCTATCAGAATGCCCTGCCCGAGCGATGGACCGCCGAACACGCCAACATCCGCTACGTCCCGGTGCTTTCCGAGGCGGCGGCCGACGACCGCTGGGGAGGCCGCAGCGGCCTGGTTCATCAGGCCGTGATGGCGGACTTCCCGGACCTTTCCGGCCACCAGGTGTACGCCTGCGGGGCGCCGGCCATGATCGACGCGGCACGCCGCGATTTCGCCACTCTCCGCAGGTTGCCGGAAGGAGAATTCTTCGCCGACGCCTTCACCTTCTCGACCAGCTGATTTCCCGGCCAATTCGGCGGTCGACCGCGGCAGGCCGGGATCAGCGCTGCCAGGCACAACCCTTGAGCGTCTCGCCGTTGATATTGACGGTCGCGGTCCACCCGAAGACCGAATCGGCCATCGTGTCGTGGCACAACCGCTTCTCGAAGGCGACTGCCAGGCGCTGGCCCTCGCCGGCGGCTTCGAGTCGCGTTACCCCACCCCCATCGCTTGACATCTTGAACGGCAAGCGCAGGTCAGCCGCCCCCGGGCGCTTCAACGCCACCACTTCGTTGCCAACGGCGAGCAGCCAGCCCGGTTCGTTGCCGGCGGCGCGCCAGGATTCCTCCTTGCCGCCAGGCTGCTGACAGCGGCCCTCGGTGCGCGCCTGATTGAGGCCCGAGGCCCGAATCATGCCGCCGCCAACGACCGCCAGCAGCTCGACATAGAGCTTCTTGCCCGATTCGAGGCCCACGCCGTTGAGCGCCCGGGTCACCTCCCGATCCGGCGAGACGTCCTCCAACATGGCGTAACTGCGATCGCGGCAGGGCGAGAAAATCAGCTTGTCGCCCTGCTTCATCATCTGGCCCTGGGCCAGCCTGGGCGTGGTGTCGCCCGGCTTGACCGGTTCGCCATGGAGCGTGCCGGCGAGGAACGCGGCAGCGAATGCGGCGACGGAGTGGCGGAAGGTCATGAAAGAATCCTGTGGAAGACGATGCCGGCATTGTCGCCTGTCGCGACGGCGAAACGTTTGATGCAGCTAAAAGGAAGGCGCCGATTCCGCGCCGCGACCGCAGCGACTCGCCGCTGGCCGGCGGCCCGGCATCCGCTGTTGCGGCCGATTCGTCAGGAGGGATCCGGGACGAACCGGTCGCTCGGGAAGGGATTCGGCGTCGGGCGTTGGCGAAGCCTGGGGATGATCCCCTGCGCCCGCAGATTTTCCAGCGAATCGTAATAGACCGTGATGATCTCGTCCGGCCGCTCGCCGGCCTTGCGGAACTCGACCTGCCGGGCGGGGGCGTGGAGCCGCTCCCCGTGCCCGGTACCGAGCCTTTCCTCGGCCCCGGCACTGCGCTTCGCTTCGGCCTTGTTCGCTGCGGGGGCAGCGGGAGCGGCGTCCATGCGCGATCCGCCAGGGACGCTTTCCTGGCTTGAGACAACCGGCTCGCGGTATTCGCGAAAAGCGGCGATGCCGATCACCCCGACGTTCGCCGGCCGGTTCGTCCGGGCAGCGTAGGAATCAGGCAAGGCGGTGAAGTAGAAGGCGGCCACCTCCTGGCTGGACTTGCGCCAGCCGGCGATCTCGGTCGATCCCAGCGGTGCGAGGACGTAGCCGCGCTGGCTGGCGGAAGCGGTCTCGCCCGAAACGACATTGACGCCATCGACGGAAACCACGGCCAGCAAGCGCTCGCCGGCGCGGTTCCTGATTTCAAGCGCATAGCGGTCGCCGGGTTTGCCGGCCACATAGAGTCTGCCTCCGTGCCGGTAGGTCTGGAGGCGTTCTCCCGTACTCCGGTTGACGATCGACAGGTCGGCGACCATCGCGGCATCGGCGGCCGGGGCGGCGCAGCAGAAAAAGGCGGCTGCGAATAGGGGCAGGGCGGACTTCATGACAGGCTCCTTGTGTTGGTTGGCTACACCGCTGCAAACGCTCGGTTGGCGACAACGGGGTCAAGGAGCCAGCAGTTTTTCCAGTCTTTCGGGAACCGGGTAATCCGGGAAAGCCTTGTGGAATGCCTCAAGCTCGGCGCGGGCCGCCGTCTTCTCCCCCGCGGCGGCAAGGCGCTCGATGGCGGCCAGCCATGCGGACGGGCTTCTGGCCGCGGCGGCCCGGTTTGCCGCCGGCGCCGCTGTTGACGGCAATCCGTCGGACACGGCGCCTGCTCCCGCCGGCCGCGGCGCCGCGGCCTCCGGCGAGCGCGCGCCGACCGGGGCGGCAACATCCCCGGCCTCCGCCTTCTCTGCGGCAGCGCGGTCGCTACGCCCCGGCGCCGGTATCGCCGCGGGCGCCGCATCGGCTTTCCGCCCGGCCTCCGGAGACGAGGCGCGCGATTCCGGCGGCGCCAGGATCCGCGCCTTGGCCGTGCTTGCCGGTGGCGCCGCCGGCGGCTCCTCCGCTGCCGGACCGGCGGCGGCCGGCGCCTGTTGCGCTTCCGTCCTTTCCGGTACCGCCGGCATTTCCGGCATTTCCGGTGGATTGCGGTCCACGGTCAGCGCAAGCATGGTGACCAGCACGGCCGACAAGGCCAGCTGCAGCGGCAGCGCAAAGCGCAACCACCATGGCTTCCCCGCCTTGCGGGCAGGTACGATACTCTCGCTGGCTGCCTTGAGGATGGCGCGGTCGAGCGCGGCCGGCGGCTCTTCTGCGGCGCCTTCGTGATAAAGCTTCGCGACGTCGTCGTCTTGTCCCGCGGTCATGGTCTGCACTCCGTCAATTGGGCTCGCAGCCGCGCCACGGCATAGCGCAGGCGACTCTTGACCGTTTCGTGGCCGACCCCCGTCAGCACGGCAATTTCGTCAATCGTCAGACCGCCCTCCTCGTGCAGCAGGAAGGCTTCGCGCTGCGCATCCGGCAGGGATTCGACGGCGCCAACGACCCGGCGCACCCGGTCCTTTCTCTCCATGATCCTCTCCGGCTGCAGTTCTTCCGATGCCGCAACGTCGTCCACAGGGTCAGTCTCGCAGTCGTCCACCAGCGGCGTCGCGATTACGGGCTTCCTGCTCTCCGCTCGCCAGTGGTCGATGAGCCGGTTGCGGGCAATGCGAAACAGCCACGTCGAAAACTTTGCCGCCACCGTGTACTGGCGGCGAGCATTGACCACCCGCAGCCAGACGTCCTGGTACAGCTCGTCGGCCGTACCGGCACCAGCGCACTGGCGAATCAGAAAGCGATAGATCTGGCGCCGCCAGCGGCCGTACAGGACCTCGAAAGCCGCGGCGCTGCCCGCGCCGTAGGCAAGCATCAACTGTTCGTCGCTTCTGGCTTCTTCTTCCATCAAACGATGGCTTCCGGTAAACGGGTCTCTCCCGGCCGACAGCCAACCCTCATCCGGGCACCATCCGCCGCAAACCCGCGCAACTCACTCGCCCAGGTAGGCGGCACGCACCTTCGGGTCGTCGAGCAGTTGTGCCGCTTCGCCGTTCACCGTGATCTCGCCGCTTTCCATGACATAGCCGCGCTGGCTGGTCTGCAGCGCCAGTCTGGCATTCTGCTCGATGAGCAGGATGGTCATGCCCTGGGCGGCGACGGCACGGATGACTTCGAAAATCTTGTTGACCATGAGCGGTGCCAGGCCCATCGACGGTTCGTCGAGCAGCAGGAGCCTGGGCCGGCTCATCAGGGCGCGGCCGATGGCGAGCATCTGTTGCTCGCCGCCGGAGAGCGTCCCGGCAAGCTGGGCAGCCCGCTCGCGGAGACGCGGGAAATGGCCATAGACCTGTTCGAGATCGTCGGCGACGCCCGCCCTGTCATCGCGCACGAAGGCGCCCATGGCCAGGTTCTCGGCGACGGTCAGGCGCGGAAAGACGCCGCGCCCCTCGGGCACCAGCGCAATGCCCTTGCGGATGATGTCGTGCGCAGCGATGCGGGTGATCTTCCCGCCGCAGAAATGGACGTCGCCGCCGACGGCGTCGATCGCCCGCGCGATGGCCTTCAGCGTGCTGGTCTTGCCGGCGCCGTTGGCGCCGATCAGCGCCACCGTCTCGCCTTCATTGACGTGGAAGGTGATGCTGCGCACCGCCTGGATGCCGCCGTAGGCGACGTGGAGTCCGGTTACCTCAAGCACCGAGATAGGCCTCGATCACGCGCTGATCCTTCTGCACGACGGCTGGCACGTCCTCGACCAGCAGCGCCCCGTAGTCGAGAACGGCGACGCGGTCGCACAGCCCCATCACCAGCTTGACGTCGTGCTCGATCAGCAGCACCGTCGTCCCGTCGCGCCGGATGCCGTCGATCAGGCGACGAAGCTCCGCGGTTTCGGTGGCGTTCATGCCCGCCGCCGGCTCGTCGAGACAGAGCAGACTGGGCTCGGTCGCCAGCGCCCGGGCGATTTCCAGCCGGCGCTGATCGCCATAGGACAGGTTCTTGGCGAGGTCATCGGCGCGATCGGCAATATCCACGTAATGCAGCAGCTCGACAGCGCGCTGGCGGATGGCGGACTCCTCGTCGCGCGTCGCGGCATTCAGCAGCATCGCGCCGAAGACGCCGGCACGCGTCCGCACATGCCGGCCGACCATGACGTTCTCGAGCGCGGTCATGTTGGCGAACAGGCGGATATTCTGGAAAGTCCGGGCAATCCCGCGTTCGGCGGCCTGGTGCGGCGCATCGGCGAGCAGCGGCGCGCCGGCGAAGGTGAAGCCGCCGCCATCCGGGACGTAGAGCCCCGTCATGCAGTTGAAGAAGGTCGTCTTGCCGGCGCCGTTGGGCCCGATCAGCCCATAGATCTCGCCCTTGCGGATGGTCAGCGAAACGTCGCGCAGCGCCTTGACGCCACCGAAGTGCTTGGCGACCGCCTTCGCTTCGAGCAGTGCCTCAGCCATCAGGCATCACCCTGCAATTCGCGCTTGCGCTCGGGCGAAGGCCACAGGCCGGCCGGCTTGAAGCGCATGACCAGCACCAGCGCGAGACCGAAAATCAGCATGCGCAGACTTTCCGGATCGATCAGCATCTTGCCGAAAACGGCCACCTGGAGCGGCCCGACGCCGTAGCGCAGGACTTCCGGCAGCACTGTCAGCAACACCGCCCCGAGAATGACGCCGGGGATGTGCCCCATGCCGCCAAGGACCACCATCGCCAGGATCATGATCGACTCGATCAGCGAAAAGCTCTCCGGGGAAACGAAGCCCTGCATCGCCGAGAAGATGCCGCCGGCGATGCCGCCGAAGCTGGCGCCCATGGCGAAGGCGAGGAGCTTGATGTTGCGCGTGTTGATGCCGACCGCCTTGGCGGCGATCTCGTCCTCGCGGATCGCCTGCCAGGCGCGGCCGATGCGCGAATGCTGCAGCCTCAGGTTGATGAGGATGACGAATATCGCCAGCGCGACCAGCAGAAAGTAGTACTTCTGCGGTCCACTCAGGGAAATGCCGAGAATCTCGCTGCTGCCGGAAAAGCGGAAACTCCCGATCGCCACCGGATCGATCAGGGTGATTCCCTGCGGCCCGTTGGTGACATTGATCGGCGCGTTGAGATTGTTGAGGAAGATGCGCACGATTTCGCCGAAGCCGAGGGTCACGATCGCCAGATAGTCGCCGCGCAGCTTGAGCGTCGGCGAGCCCAGCAGGACGCCGAAGAAGCAGGCGATGACGGCGCCGATCGGCAGGATCGCCCAGAACGGCCAGTGCAGCCCGAAATGCGGGCTGGCGAGCAAGGCCCAGGTATAGGCGCCGACCGCATAGAAGGCGATGTAGCCGAGGTCGAGCAGCCCGGCGTAGCCGACGACGATGTTGAGGCCGAGCGCCAGGAAGATGTAGAGGATGGCGAAATTGACAATGCGCACCCACGCCTGGCCGCCCAGCGCGGCGACGAAGGGCAAGGCGATCAGCGCCGCGGTGATCAACACGATGCCGAGCGCCGAACGCGGAGCAAGCCACTTCATCATGCGCGATCCCCGGTCTTTTCGCCGAACAGGCCGGAGGGTTTGAACATCAGCACGACGATCAGCACGATGAAGGCAAGGATGTCCTGGTAATGGCTGCCGAGGAAGCCGCCGCTCAGGTCGCCGATATAGCCCGCCCCCAGCGCCTCGATGATGCCGAGCAGGATGCCGCCGGCCATCGCTCCGGCGAGGTTGCCGATGCCGCCGAGCACGGCGGCGGTAAACGCCTTGAGGCCGAGCATGAAGCCCATCTGGTAATGGGCGATCTCGTAATAGGCGCCGACCATGACGCCGGCCAGCGCGCCGAGCGCGGAGCCGATGACGAAGGCGGCGGAAATGACGCGATTGCTGTTGACCCCCATCAGATTCGCCACCTGCGGATTCTGCGCGGTGGCGCGCATCGCCATGCCGAGCCTGGTGCGGTAGACGAGCAGGACGAGGCCGGCCATGGTCAGGCCCGAGACGACGACGATCATCACCTGGATGGCCGTGAAGTGGGCGCCGGCGACCTCGAAATTGATCTTCGGCAGCAGCGCGGGGAAGGTCAGGTAGTTGCGTCCCCAGACGATCATCGCGACATTCTGCAGGACGATCGACATGCCGATCGCCGTGATCAGCGGCGTCAGCCGCGGCGCATTGCGCAACGGGCGATAGGCGACGCGCTCGAGGAACCAGCCGAGCGCCATGCAGGCCAGCGCCGCGGCAACCAGTCCGGCCAGCCCCGCGACCGCCAGCGGCATCCCGGCCTTGATCAGCAGGCTGGCGACGGTGATGGTGACCAGCGTGCCGATCATCACCACCTCGCCATGGGCGAAGTTGATCAGGCCCATGATCCCGTACACCATCGTGTAGCCGAGGGCGACGAGCGAGTAGATGCTGCCCTGGACCAGCCCGTTGATGATCTGCTGGAGGAAGATGTCCATAGCGTGGAGGCCGTCCGGAAATGCAGAAACGGCACCTCGCGGTGCCGTCGTGCTGGATCCGGGTGTGGCCCTACTTCTTCTCGACGGCGGACTTGGCGGCGTCGGCCGCCTCCTTGACCGCCTCGGTCGCCACCTTGACCTCGGCGGCGACTTCCTTGCTCACCGCGCCGGCCACCGCCTTGGCGGCATCCTTCGCTTCCGCGACCGCTTCCTTGATCTCGGCCTTGGCCGCCTGGAGCACGTCGCCGCCCAGCGTCTCGAGGTACTCGAGCTTGCCGCCCTTGTACTGGTAGACCGAGATCGCACCGCCCTTGAGATCGCCGAACTGGTCGAACTGGATCAGGGCGGTCACACCGTCATAATTGGTCTTCCCGACTTCGGGAAGGAACTTGGCCGGCTCGACGGAATTGGCGCGCCTCATCGAATCGGCCATCACCATCACGGCGTCGTAAACGTACGGCGCGTACAACTGGATCTCGGTACCGAACTTCTTGGTGAACTTGTCCTTGAATTCCGGACCCTTGGCCAGCTTCTCCAGCGGCATGCCCGGCAGTGAGCAGTAGTTGCCTTCGCTCGCCTCGCCGCCCAGCTTGATGAACTCCGGCGTGCACACGCCGTCGCCGCCGAGGAACCTGGCCTTGATGCCGAGCTCCTTCATCTGCTTGGCCATCGGGCCGCCCTGCGCGTCCATGCCACCGTAGAAGACGAGATCGGGCTTCTTGGACTTGATCTTGGTCAGGATGGCCTTGAAGTCGGTGGCCTTGTCGTTGGTGTACTCGGTGGCGACGACCTTGATGCCGGCGGCTTCGGCCGCCTTCCTGAACTCGTCGGCGAGACCCTGGCCGTAGGCGGTACGGTCATCGACGACGGCGACGGTCTTGAAGCCCTGCTTGGCGGCGAACTCGCCGAGCGCCTTGCCCTGCTGGACATCGTTGGCCATCACGCGGAAGGCGGTGGCGAAGCCCTGCTGAGTGTACTTCGGATTGGTCGCCGAACCCGAGATCTGCGGGATGCCGGCATCGGAATACAGCTTCGATGCCGGGATGGTGGTGCCGGAATTCAGGTGACCGATGACACCCTGAACCTTGGCGTCGACCAGCTTCTGGGCGACGATGGCGCCCTGCTTGGGATCGGCGGCATCGTCCTCGGCCAGCAGTTCGAACTTGGCCGTGGCGCCACCGATTTCCAGGCCCTGGGCGTTCAACTCCTCGACCGCCAGTCGCGCCCCGTATTCGTTGTCCTTGCCCAGGTGGGCCTGCGGGCCGGTCATCGGCGCCACGTGACCGAGCTTGACGACGATCATCGGCTTGGCGACGGGCACCGGCGCCGCCGGGGCGGCCACCGGCTTCGGCTCTTCCTTCTTGCCGCAGGCGCCGAGGGCGATCGCGGCGGCAACGGAGAGGGCAATTGCAGAATACTTGGCTTGCATCGATGGGTCTCCTGACTCGTTGATGGTACGAGAAAATAATTGTGACGGGCGATTGTCCGGGGCCGCCGGAGCCGTGTCAATAACAAGGTGCTATGATGACATGAGGCAAGGACAACATTCTGGCATTCGCGATGCGGCCCATCCGGCTCCTGAAGGACATCACCGACCGGGCGGTTCGGCAACTTCTTCTGCCGCTTCCGCGCCGGAAGAGATATCGCGTCCTGCGCTTCTTCGCACATTACGATCCCGCGCCGAGTCCGCGGCTGGTCTTCAAGATCGCCGAAACCCGCGAGGAACTCGAGGCCTGTTTCCGCTTGCTGCACGACGCCTATGTCAGGCGCGGCTACATGGAGCCCGACCCTTCCGGGATGCGGGTGACCATCTATAACGCCCTGCCGACGACGACCACGCTGTGCGCGCTGTTCGACAACAAGGTCGTCGGGACGCTGTCGCTGATTCGCGAGAGCGCCATCGGCCTGCCGCTGCAGCGGATTTTCGACCTGACCAGCGTGCGCGCCAAACGCGGCAATATTGCCGAGGTATCGGGGCTGGCCATCCACCCTGCCTTCCAGCAGCATGGCGGAATGATCCTCATGCCGCTGATGAAGTGCCTGTACGAATACTGCACGAGCTTTTTCGACACGCGGCACCTGGTCATCGCGGTCAATCCGCGGCATATCGAGACCTTCGAATCACTGTTCTTTTTCCGCCGCCTGTCGGCGAATGTCGTACCCAGCTACGACTTCGTCAACGGCGCGCCGGCGGTGGGCGCCACGCTCGATCTCAAGCACGCCCCGGAGATCCTGCGCAAGTACTATGGCGAGAGGCCGCTGCGCCGGAATCTGCACCACTATTTCGTCGCCATGCGCTTGCCGAACATCGAGATGCCCAACCGCCGCTTCTTCACGACCAACGATCCGGTCATGACCCCGGATCTGATCGACCATTTCTTCAACCGGAAGACCGGTGTCTTCGCCAACCTGAGCGACCGCAAGAAGGCGCTGCTGCACACCATCTACGATCTGCCGGACTACCGGCGGGTCTTGCCGCCGCTGCCGCCGGCGGCCGACACCTCGATGGTCCGCCAGCACCGGCGCTTTTCGGTCAAGTGTCCCGGACGCCTTTCCTCGCCCGATGGCAAGGAAGCGGCGATCCCGATGGAAGTCAGCGAGGTTTCGCGCTACGGTTTCCGCGCCCGCACCGACCAGCCCCTGCGGGTCGACACCTGGCTCACCGCGCTGATCCAGCTTGGCCGCCTGGAGACATCGGTGCTGCTGGTGCGCAGCGTCCAGGATGTGGAATTCGAAGGCGGCCACCGCTACGGATTCCAGATCGGCGAGCCCGACCTGGTCTGGCGCAAGTTCGTCAACGCACTGTACGACGGCCGCACGCAAGGCGACCTCGACAATGCCTCCCGCTTCCTTTCCCATGAGTGAAGCGGCGCCTGCTTCCGCGTTGCCGCAGGCGCTCCGGCAAGCGCTTTCCGGACATTTCGGTCCGCGCTTCTCCTGCGGCGGCTCGACACGCCTGCAGCACGGACGCGATGAGTCGATCCACGAGCCGGCGCTGCCCGACGCCGTGGTCATGGCGGAGAGCACCGAAGAAGTCGCACTGGTCGTCGCGCTCTGCGCCCGGCATGGCGTGCCGGTGATTCCCTACGGCGTCGGCAGTTCGGTCGAGGGCCAGGTGCTGGCGCCAGCCGGCGGCGTCTCGCTCGACCTGTCGGGCATGAACCGCATCGTCGCCATCCACGCCGACGACGGCGACGCCGTGGTCGAGGCCGGCGTCACGCGCAGGCAGTTGAACGACGCGCTCAAGGGCAGCGGGCTGTTCTTCCCGATCGACCCCGGCGCCGACGCGACCCTCGGCGGCATGGCGGCGACCCGCGCCTCGGGAACCAACGCGGTGCGCTACGGAACGATGAAGGACAACGTGCTGGCGACGACGACGGTTCTCGCCGACGGCCGCGTCATGAAGACCGGCGGCCGCGCCCGCAAGTCGTCTGCCGGCTACGACCTGACCCGCCTGCTGGTCGGCTCGGAAGGCACGCTCGGCATCATGACCGAGCTGACGGTCAGGCTCTACCCGATCCCCGAGGCCATTTCGGCGGCGGTCTGCACCTTCCCGAGCATCGCGGCAGCCGTGCGGACGGTGATCCAGGCCATCCAGCTCGGCGTCCCGGTGGCGCGCATCGAGCTGCTCGACGCGCTGTCGCTGCGGGCGATCAACCGCTTCAGCAAGACGACGCTGGCCGAGGCGCCGACCCTGTTTTTCGAATTCCACGGCAGCCCGGCCGGCGTCGCCGAACAGGCCGAGACGGTGCAGGCGATCGCCGCCGAGCTGGGCGGCGCCAACTTCGAATGGGCGACGCGCCCGGAAGACCGCAGCCGCCTGTGGCAGGCGCGGCACGACGCCTATTTCGCCTGTCTGCAGCTCAAACCCGGCTGCCGCTGCTTCCCCACCGACGTCTGCGTGCCGATCTCGCACCTCGCCGAATGCATCGCCGCAACGCAGACCGACATCGCGCGGGTAAGCATCCCGATCGCCCTCTTCGGTCACGTCGGCGACGGCAATTTCCACCTCGTCGTGCTGGTCGACCGCGACAACCCGCGGGACATGGCGGAAGCGGCCTGGATCAGCGAACGCGTGGTCGAACGCGCGATCGCGATGGAAGGAACGTGCACCGGCGAGCACGGCATCGGACTCGGCAAGCGCAAGTATCTGGCGCCCGAACACGGCGCGGTTGCGGTCGACGCCATGCGGGCGCTGAAAATCGCACTCGATCCGCACAACCTGCTCAACCCGGGAAAGGTCTTGCCCGAGCGCTGATGGCATAGAATACCGTCATGCTCCCAACCCCCTATCGCCAACTGGCCCCGCAAGGGGCGGCCGTCATCCTCGTGCTGTCGCTGGCCTGGCCTTACTTCGGCTGGACAGCCAGGGCCATGCCGTGGCGGGAAACCTGTCTCGCCATCGGCGGCGTCGCTTTCGCCTTCGCCACGCTCTCCCGGCAACCGTGGCCGTGGCGCATCGTTCACGCGGCGGCCATGCCGCTGGCGTGGCTATTCTATCCGGCGCCGGGATGATCCGCCGCCGCCCCGACCTGCTGGCCCTGATCGTTGCGCTGGCGAGCACGCTCGCCGTGCTGGCCTTCGTCGGCGGCGACCTCATCCTCTCCCGTGAGCGCGAACTGGCGCTCGGCGCCGCGCGGACCGAACAATTCGGAACGATGCTCGGCGAACACACGGCGCGCAGCTATGGGGCGCTGAACGTCCTGCTGAGCGAGATCGCGAGCGACCTGTCGAGCAATCATCAGGACTGGCCAAGCTGGGAAGCCAGCCGCGGCTGGACCTACGTCGCCCAGCGCCATACCCGCTCCCTGCCCCAGTTGCGCGACCTGGTCATCGCCGACCGTGACGGCGGGCAACGCTTCATCTCGACCTATTTCCCGCCGCCGCGCGTCAATTTTCGTGACCGGCCCTATTTCACCGCGCTCGAGCAGGGAAGCCCGGCGATCGGCTTCGGCCCGATCATCGGACGCAATTCGGGCCGCTACACCTATGCTCTGGCACGGCGCATCGACGATGGCGGGGGCAACTTCGCCGGCATCGTCATCGCCGCCATCGAGCCCGGCTATTTTTCCGACCATTGCTGGTCCAGCCGCCTGGCCGACGACTTCGAGTCGGTCATCATCAACGCCCGCGGGCAGGTCGTCGCCTCCTGCCGGCCGGCCGACCTCAGCAGGCAATCGCCGATTCTCGGCGCCCTCGCGACCGATGTTCTCCATGACGGCCGACTGCGCGACTGGTTGCCCGCATCCGGCGTCGCCCGCGGCAACGGACTGATCGCTTCGCTGTCGCCGGTTCCGGACTTCGCCGACCTGCGCGTGCTCACCGTCCTTCCCGAATCCAGCGTGCTGGCTTCGTGGCGCAGCCATGCAACACAGGTGGGAACACTCGCCGGCATCGTCATCCTGATCCTGCTGGCCGGCGGGCTGCTGCTGCGCCACCAGGTTCGCGACATGCAGGCGCTGACCAAGGAACTGGCGGCCGGCCGCAACCAGCTGGCGGAGCGGGTGCAGGCCGCCACCGCCGAACTGTCGCTGCAGAAGGACCAGGCCGAACAGGCCAGCCACGCCAAGAGCCGCTTCCTGGCCGCGGCCAGCCACGATCTGCGGCAGCCGCTGCACGCGCTGATGCTGTTCGCCGCCGACCTGCAGCGCCAGGTCGAGGCCGGCAATGGCAGCGAACTGCCCCGTCTGTCCAGGCAGATCTCCACCTCGACCGACATGCTGCGCGAGTTGTTCGATTCGCTGCTCGACATTTCGCGCCTGGACGTTGCCGGAATCGGAACCGACATCCGCGCCTTCGCGGTAAACCCCCTGCTCGAGCGCCTGGCTTCGTCGTTCCGCGGTGTTGCGGTCGACCGCCAGCAAACCCTCGTTTTCAGGCCGACCGGGCTTTGGGTTGAATCCGATTCCGCGCTGCTCGAACGCATCCTCTCCAACCTGATCGCCAACGCGCTGCGCTATACCGCTCCCGGCGGCCGGGTCTTTGTCGGCGTGCGCCGACGCGGCGGGAATGCGCTGATCGAGGTGCGCGACAATGGCTGCGGCATCGCCAGCGACCATCACGACGTCATCTTCGGCGAGTTCTACCAGGTTGGCAACCCGGCCCGCCAGCCGCAGCAGGGACTGGGCCTCGGTCTCGCCATCGTCGCCCGCCTGGCGCGGGCCTTGGGCATCGCGGTGGGCGTGCGCTCGGCAATCGGCCGCGGCAGCACCTTCAGCCTGCTGATCAGAATGGGCCTACCCACGGTCGCGGCCGAGCCTGCCGAGCCGGCGCAAAGCGGTGTGATCATCCATTTCGTCGGCGACAGCGGCGACCTGCGGGCGTGCATGGAATTGGCCAGAAACTGGCGCCATGCGATCAGCCACGATGCAACGGCTGGCGGCCCGGCGCCGGAAAGCCGCCGGCCGCGGATCATCGTCACGCTGGCCAGCCTCGCGGCGCGGGTGCGGGCGGCGGATCCGACAGGCGCGCCGATCATCGCGCTCGACGATGGCCACGAGTCTCCCCTGCCGGACGATTCCCGCCTGCTTTCACTGCCCGTCCGGCCCGCGAAGTTCCGGGCGCTGCTCCTCGGCCAGCTTCAGAATGGTGTGCCGAGGTCGATCCCGTAGCGCGTCACGGCGACCAGCGCCTGGGTGCGGCTGGCGACGCCGAGCGCCTTGAGGATCGCCGTCACGTGGATCTTGACGGTGCCCTCGGAAAGCTCGAGGCGCGCGGCGATCTCGCGATTGGAAAGGCCTTGCGCCAGCAGCGCCAGTACCTGCGCCTGACGCTCGGTCAGTCCGATCTCCGCCGGACCGACCCCCCCGCCGCCGCCCGGCGGCGCCAGCGCCACGGCGCCATCGAGCTGCCCCCCCTTGCCGGCGCCCTGCGGGCGGAATATCTCGCCAGCCAGGACCTGGCGCACCGCGCCGAGCAACTGGACGCCGGAGAACGATTTCGGGATGAACCCGGAAGCACCGAGATTCATCACGCGGGTGATGGTCGGCAGATCGTCGAAGGCCGAAACGACAGCGACCGGGATTGCCGGATAGCGCCGGCGCAGGATGTCGAGGCCGGCGAAGCCGTCGATTCCCGGCAAGGCAAGATCGAGCAGGATCAGGTCGACCTCGTCCTCGTCGTCGAGGAGCGCGAGCGCCGATTCGAAATCCGGCCGGTCGGCGACGATGATCCCGTCCTCCACCTGCGCCAGCAGGTTCACCAAGCCCTCGCGGACCAGCGTGTGGTCTTCAATCACCAGAAGCTTGAGCATGCCGCCCCCTGTCAGTCATCATGTGCAAATTTATCACCTGCGCCAGCGAAGTGGTTTAAGATGCCCGAAAACCCATGCCAAGGAGAGAGACATGTCCACCGATACCCCGAACCCGATTGACCCGCTGGCCTTCGTGCGCAACATGTGGAGCGGCATGGGCATATCGCTGCCGGGCATGGTGACGCCGACCTTCGACGTCGATGAACTGGACAAGCGGATCAAGGACATGAAGGCGGTCGAAGGCTGGCTGCGCATGAATCTGTCGATGCTGCAGATGACCATCCAGGGACTCGAAATGCAGCGGACCACGCTCGGCGCCGTCCAGGCCATGGGCCAGCTCGCCACCGACACCGCCAAGGCGATGAATCCGGAAGCCACGCCGGCGCCGGTTGCGGTCGACCCGGAATTGAACGCGTTTTCCGGCGCCGCGCTGTGGCCCTGGCAGATGATGCAGCAGATGCGCGACCAGATGCAGCAGGCTGCGGCGGCGGTCCAGGCGGCCCATGCGGAAGCGCCTGCCGCAAAGCCTGGCAACACCCCCTAGCGCATCAGCCACGCCGCCCACAGCGGCAGCGTCAGCATCGATCCGAGCGTCGTCGCCGAAATCAGCCAGGCGACGCTGCGCCCGTCGCCGCCCATGCGGGTCGCCAGAATATAGGCCGACGAGGCCGTCGGCAGTGCGGCAAACAGCACGACGACCTGATAGTTCAGCCCTTGCAGCCCCAGCAGCCGGCCGACGACCGCGGCGAGCAACGGCAACGCCAGCAGCTTGACCGCCAGCAACCAGAGCGAGACGCCGCGCACCCCCGGCATTCCTTCCAGGCGCAGGGCGGCGCCGACGGTGATCAGGCCGAGGGCGATCGACGCGTCGGCGAGGCGTCCGAGAAACGCCTGCAGCGGCGGCGGCGGCGCGAAGCCCGCGAGGTTGAGGGTGAAGCCGGCCGCCGTTCCCCAGATCAGCGGGTTGCGCGCCACTTCCCGCCACAGTCCGGCCTCGCCGTGGCGCGCGAGCATCCACACCGACACGAGGTTGGCCAGCGGCACCGCGGCGCCGACGATCAGCCCCATCGTGGCGATTCCCGGCGCGCCGAACAGCATGCCGGCCACCGCCAGTCCGATGTACGAGTTGAAACGGTAGCCGCACTGGAATACGGAAGCGAACGACAGCGGCGGCAGCCTGACGGCCCATTTCGGCAGCAGGCCGAGCAGCATGCCGCCGGCCATCGCGGCGAAGGCCGTGGCCAGTAGCGGCAGCGCCGCCCCGAGGTCGAGGCGGGTCTTGACGATGGCGTTGATCAGCAGCGCCGGGAAGAGGATGAAATAAACGAGCTTCTCGACGCCGCTCCAGAAGTGATCGCCAAGGTGCATCCAGCGCCGGATGGCGGCCCCGAGCAGGATCAGGGCGAAGTCGGGGAGCAGCAGCAGCGCGGTATGCATCGGCGCATTCTATGGCCTGCCGGACGCCTGACCAAACGGGTGAACGGCAGGCCGGCTTGACCTCGCCAGGCAAACCCGAAATACTCCGGCCCATGAGGAAACGCAAATGAATCCCGAATGGTGGACCTGGGTGGTCGGCGGCATCGCCCTGATCCTGGCCGAACTGGCGATTCCGTCTTTCTTCATCGTCTGGTTCGGGCTCGGCGCCGTCCTCGTCGGCCTGCTGATGCTGGCCCTGCCGCAACTCTCGCTGACCGCACAACTGGCCCTGTGGACGGTGGCCTCGCTGGCCATGGTCGTGCTGTGGTTCCGTGTCTTCAAGCGGAGCTTCTTCAAGACGCGCGTCGGCACGGCCGATGGCGAGGTCATCGGCGAGATCGGCGTGCTGGTCAGCGCCGTCGCCCCCTTCGCGCGCGGCAGGGTGCGCTTTCAGCGCCCGCTGCTCGGCTCCGAGGAATGGGTCTGCCTTGCCGACGCGGCGCTTGCCGCCGGCGAGCGCGTCCGGGTGGTGGCGGTGGAAGGCAGTTATCTGAAGGTTGGCAAGGCTTGAAAAGGTCGGAGAAATGGAAATGAGCGCTGGATTCGTCGTCGTGCTGGCCCTGCTGGTCTTTGTCGCCGTGACCGTCGCCAAGGGCGTGCGCATGGTGCCGCAGGGCATGGAATGGATCGTCGAGCGACTCGGCAAGTATCACGGCACGCTGAAACCCGGCCTCAACATCGTCATTCCCTATCTCGACAAGGTCGCCTACCAGTTGGTGACCAAGGACATCATCCTCGACGTCCATGAACAGGAAGTCATCACCCGCGACAACGCGGTGATCCTGACCAACGCCATCGCCTTCATCAAGGTCACCGATCCGGTCAAGGCGGTCTATGGCGTGACCGACTTTTCCGAGGCGATCCGCAACCTGATCATGACCACGCTGCGCTCGATCGTCGGCGAAATGGAACTCGACGAGGCGCTCTCGTCACGCGACAAGATCAAGGCCCGGCTGCGCGAAAGCATCGCCGACGAGGCGGTGGACTGGGGCCTCACCGTCAAGTCGGTCGAGATCCAGGACATCAAGCCGTCACCGTCGATGCAGAAGGCGATGGAACTGCAGGCCGCCGCCGAGCGCGAGCGCAAGGCCGTCGTCACCCGCGCCGAGGGCGCCAAACAGTCGGCCATCCTCGAAGCAGAAGCCCGCCTCGAATCGGCCAAGCGCGACGCCAGCGCCCAGGTCATGCTCGCCGAAGCCTCGGCCGAGGCGATCCGCCGCATCACCGCCGCCATCGGCGATCAGACCGGCCCGATGTCCTACCTGCTCGGCGAGAAATACATCGCCGCGCTGGAACGCATGGGCGAAAAGGAAAACGCCAAGGTCGTCGTCCTGCCGGCGGATTTGCAGGAAGCGGTAAGAGGGCTGTTCGGGCGGGTCAAGGGCTGAGTGGCATGAACGACCCAAGCGAAAATTGCCGAGTTGAGAAAGCGGACGTTTAACGTTTGAGTTCAGGGGCGCGGCGCGGCTTTATCGCGTAGCGTCCCCTGCACCGCCGGGTTAGCCCAGATTGGCAAGCTGGGCGGCAGACTGTATACTGGAACCGTTATGGTGCCATTATGGTTGGAGAAAGCCATGCCTACAACGCTGACGTTGAAGAACATTCCGGACGAGGTATATGAACGCCTAAAGGTTGCAGCGGAAGCGCACCGTCGCAGCCTCAACAGTGAGGCGATTGTGTGCCTTGAGACCGTGCTTACGCCGACCAAGATAGCTCCCAGCGAACGGCTTGCACGGGCGCGCCAGCTAAGGGCGGGGTTGAGCACAACGAAGTTCCGAGCACGCGACATTGACGCCATGAAAAGGCAGGGACGTCCATGATTGTCGTGGACTCGAACGTACTGGCGTATTTGTATCTGCCCTGCGAGTACACCGCGGCCGCGGAAGTCCTGCTCGAACACGACCCCAATTGGGCTGCGCCGGTTCTGTGGCGAAGTGAATTTCGAAACATCCTGGCTGGGTACCTTAGGCGCGGAAGCCTGACGTTCCAGCAAGCGCATAGCCTCCAGTGTGAGGCGGAAGATTTGCTCGCTGGAGCCGAATACGAAGTGGACTCACTCAGCGTCTTGGAACTGGTGCGCGATAGCGAATGTTCAGCATATGACTGCGAGTTTGTCGCGCTAGCGATGAAATTGGACACGAAGCTTGTGACGATGGACGGTAAGTTGTTACGGGCGTTTCCAGACATCGCGGTCGCACTCTCTGCGGGCTAAGGCGTCGAGCTCGGCGGACGGCAAAAAGCGCAGCTTATTGACGGTCCGCTGGAGCGTAGTGTTAGAAGTCATTTACCCATCGCCTGACTGATGAGGTCAATGGAATAAACGGCCCCGAGCAATGCAGCGATTCCTGCGCCCGCAACAGCCACAGCAAAAAGGGCCATGACCAATAGACGCTGCGGCTGTTTTGACAATTGATCATAAGGCGACTCGCCGCGCACCAGCGCGCCAACCCGCTCAGCCGAGTGCCCCGCTGGCGGCGAGCCGTTCAATTTCGCCGGGGCTGTAGCCGGCAGCGGCGAGTATTGCCGCGTTGTCCTGGCCTGCCGCGGGGGCTGGCTGGCGGATCGTGAATTCGAAGCCGGACATCTTCAGCGGCGGGGCGAACTGGGTCAGGCCGTCTTCCCGCAGCACCATGCCGCGCGCCACGATCTGCTCGTTCTCCAGCGCTTCCTCGGGGGTCAGAATCGGCGTTACGCAGCAGTCGACCGCGGCAAACAGCTGCGCCCACCCGTCTCGCGGTCGCGATGCGAAGACCGCCGCCACCTCGGAGCGCAGGCTGGCGTCCCATTGCCGTCCGACCCATTCCGGGCGGTCGAGAACCTCGCAGCAGATTTTCCAGAACTTGCCTTCGAGCGCGCCGACCGCCATGTGCCGGCCGTCGGCGCAGCGATAGGCGCCGTAGCAGGGCAGACCGCCGGAGAGCAGGTCGGCGCCGCGCGGCAGCGAGTGGCCGCTGTCATTCAGGCGCAGCATGGTGAAATAGGTGTGCGCGAGAACGCTGTCGGTCATCGACACGTCGACATGGCGCCCCTTGCCGGTGCGCTGCGCTTCGGCCACCACCGCCAGAATGCCGTACGCGGCGGTCAGCGCGCCGCCGAGCAGGTCGGCGATCTGGAAATTCGGGATGGCCGGGTCGCCGCCTGCGCAGCCGATCTGGTCGAGGACCCCGGCGTAACCGAGGTAGTTGATGTCGTGGCCGGCCAGATCCTTGTACGGACCGTCCTGCCCGTAGCCGCTGATCGAGCAGTAAGCCATCCTCGGGTTGAGCGCGGCGATCACGGCATAGCCGACCCCGAGCTTGTCCATGACCCCCGGCCGGAAACTCTCGACGATCACGTCGGCGGCGCTGGCGAGGCGCTTGAAGACTTCGACGCCCTCCGGCTGCTTGAGGTCGAGCCGCAGGCCCCGCTTGTTGCGGTTGATCATCCGGAAATAGGCGCTGTCCGCGCCCTGGCCGGTGCCGAGCGTGCGCGCGTAGTCGCCGACCTGCGGATCCTCGATCTTGATGACCTCCGCCCCGAGATCGGCCAGATGCAGCGTGGCGACCGGCCCCGGCAGGAGCCGGGTCAGATCGAGAACACGGATGCCGGCGAGCGGCCCGGGGCGGCTCATTCTTCGCAACTTCCGAGCAGGTCGGCTTCGAGTTCGATTTCCATGCCTTCTTTCAGATGGGTGTCGATGAACATGCCGCGATAGAGCCGCCCCGCGCTGGCGGCGCGCCGTGCATGCGGCGTTTCCCAGTGCTCGACGCGCAGGCGGACGACTCCCGACTGTACGTCGCGCGCGTCATTTTCGGATGACACGCAGGGATGGGCCAGCAGCAGGCGGTTGAATTGCTCGCGCGTGTAGTTCTCGATCTCCCTTGCCGCCACCTGCGGACACAGCGACAGGCGCCGGGTCTGCACGCCAGCGGCGACGATGCGGCCCCTGACATAGAACGACGCATCCGCCACGCCGCGATTGACCTCCCGGTAAATCACGCAGCGACCTGCCTGCCACGCCTCGGGATCAGCCAGAACCAGCCTTGCCGAAGGTCGCGGTTCGGCGTCGCCGGCTGCGGCAAGCGACGCCGCCAGCGCCAGCAGGATCGGCAGGAAACGCATCGGCGGCGAAACCCGATCAATAGACGCGGCGATCCTCGATCACCTTCCCGTCATTCGCGAGGCCGCCGGGAGCGCAGAAGGCCACCTCGCCGCGCAGCTTGGTGACTTCGCGCAGACTGTTCGCAACCGCCTTGTCGAGCGCCTCGCTGCCGGCCTCGATCTCGCAATGCAGGACCATGCGATCCTGGCCGCCGGGATTGTCGACAACCAGCCGCATGCGATGGATTTCCGGATGGCGCCGAGCCAGGTCGGCAACCTGCTCGGGATGGACGAACATGCCCTTGATCTTGGTCGTCTGATCGGCGCGGCCCATCCAGCCCTTGAGCCGGACATTGCTGCGCCCGCACGGCGAGCGGCCGGGGAGGAAGGCGGAGAGGTCGCCGGTGGCGAAGCGGATCAGCGGGTAATCCGGGCTGAAGGTGGTGACGACGACCTCGCCGACCTCTCCGGGATCGACCGGATCGCCGGTTCCCGGACGGACGATCTCGACCAGCAGTTCCTCCTCGACGACCAGCCCTTCCTCGGCCTCGGTCTCATAGGCAATCGCCCCGATGTCGGCGGTCGCGTAGCACTGGCGGACCGTGATGCCGCGCTCGCGCAGCCACTCGCGGGTGACGCCGGGCAAGGCTTCACCCGAGACGCAGGCCTTGCTCAGCGAGCTGACATCGGCGCCGGTCTCTTCCGCCTTCTCGATGATGATGCGCAGGAACGACGGGGTCCCGACATAGCCTTCCGGCCGCAGGTCGGCAATCGCCTGGACCTGCTGCTCGGTCTGCCCGGTGCCGCCGGGGAACACCGAACAGCCCAGCTTGCGCGCCCCGCCCTCGAAAATGAAGGCGCCGGGCGTGAAATGGTAGGAGAAGCAGTTGTGGATCAGGTCGCCGTTGCGAAAACCGGCGGCATGGAGCACGCGGGCCATGCGCCAGGGATCGAGATCCTTGCCCTGCATCTCGTAGATCGGGCCCGGCGAAGCGAATACCCGCTTGGCGTTGCGCCGCGGCAGCGAATTCAGCCCGCCGAACGGCGGCGATTTCTTCTGCAGTTCCATCAGGTCGCGCTTGCGCGTCAGCGGCAGGCGCGCCAGCGCATCGCGGGTGACCACCTCGAACGGATTGATCCCGGCCAGCAGGTGGAAATAGTGCGACGTCGTTTCCTTGGCGTGGGCAACCTGGCGCGCCAGCTTGTCCATCAGGTCGTCCTCGCGCTCGCCGGGGTCGCGGGTTTCGAGCGGATCGTAATAACTCATTTCATTTTTCTCCTTTTTTTCCGGTCGACCGCAACACGCCACCACCAGGGCCGAGGCCGCAAAGTAGGCGCGAAGAGCAAGGCGGAGGCCGGCGCCGTTTGCTCCATGCAAACAAGCCGGCCGACAACGCCGCTATTCGCGCCGCACTGCGGTCTCAGGAAAGCCAGCGCTTGCGGCGGCGGTAATGCTTGACGTCCTTGAACGACTTGCGCCCGGCCGACGACAGCCCGAGGTAGAACTCCTTGACGTCCTCGTTGCTGCGCAGATCCTCGGCTGAGCCTTCCATGACGACCCGGCCGTTCTCCAGGATGTAGCCGAAGTCGGCGTAGCGCAGGGCGATGCCGGTGTTCTGTTCGGCCAGCAGGAAGGTGACCTTCTCGCGCTGGTTGAGGTCCTTGACGATGGCGAAGACCTCCTCGACGATCTGCGGCGCCAGGCCCATCGACGGCTCGTCGAGCAGGACCATCTTCGGGTTCGCCATCAGCGCGCGACCGATCGCGCACATCTGCTGCTCGCCGCCCGAGGTGTAGGCGGCCTGGCCGGTGCGCCGCGTCTTGAGGCGCGGAAAGTAGTCGTAAACCTTTTCCAGCGTCGCCGCGACGGCGCCCTTGCCGTCGGTTCGCGTGTACGCGCCGGTCATCAGGTTCTCCTCGATGGTCAGGTGGCCGAAACAGTGCCGCCCCTCCATCACCTGGACCACCCCGCGCTTTACCAGATCGGCCGGGGTCAGCGCCTCGACGCGCTCGCCCTTGAGCTCGATCGACCCCTTGGTCACCTCGCCGCGCTCGCCGTGCAGCAGATTGCTGACCGCGCGCAGCGTCGTCGTCTTGCCCGCCCCGTTGCCGCCGAGCAGCGCGACGATGCTTCCTTCTGGCACGTTGAAGGAGACGCCCTTGAGCACCAGGATCACGTGGTTGTAGATGACCTCGACGCTATTGACGTTGAGGAAGATGTTGGCGGCAGTCATGTCGATTCCTGAAAACGCTGCCCCGCGCCTCGCGGCACGGGGCGGCTCGCGTTACATCTTGCACTGCTCGGGCGTACGCGGGGTGATCTTCTTCTCCTCGGCATACTTGCGCGAGGCGTTGAGGACCATGCCGCGCAGAAGCTTGTCGTCCGCCTGGTACCAGTCGTTGCCCGGCATCCACTTGCCGCCATCCCAGGTCTGGACGCGCACCCACGATGCGCCCATGTGGTCGAGGCAAGACGTCTGCACCGGACGCATGACGCCGGCAAAGCCCATGGCATCGAGCGTCTTCTGGTCGAGGTTGAGGTTCTCGAGGCCCCAGCGCACCTGCTCGCCAGTCATGACCTTGCCCTTGCCGAAGCGCTCCTGGGCCTTGCGCACGCCCTCGACGCCGAGCATCGCCGAGATCAGCCCGCGCATGTAGAGCACCTGGCCGACTTCTTCTTTCGGTCCCGTGCCCTGGCCCTTGGCGTGCAACTGCGCAAGTACGTCCTTGACCACCTTGGAGTTGGGTTCGGCGCTGTGCTGCAGGGCGAGCGCATTGTAGCCCTTGGCCCCGGCGCCGACATCCTTGACGTCGGGTTCGGCGCCGGCCCACCAGACGCCGAGCATCTTCTCGCGCGGATAGCCGGTGGCCTGCGCCTCCTTGAGCGCGGTCGAGTTCATCACGCCCCAACCCCAGAGCAGCACGTTGTCCGGCCGGTTCTGGCGGATCTGCAGCCAGGTGGCCTTCTGTTCGACGCCCGGATGGGCGACCGGTAGCAGGATCAGCTCGAAGCCGTGCATCTTGGCGCGCTCCTGCAGCATCGGGATCGGCTCCTTGCCGAACGGGCTGTCGTGGTAGACGAGGGCGATCTTCTTGCCCTTGAGCTTGTCGAGACCGCCGGCCTGCTTTCCGATGTGCTGAATCGCCACGTCAGCCGCCACCCAGTAGGTACCGAGCAGCGGATAGTTCCACGTGAACACGGAGCCATCCTGCGACTCGCTGCGGCCGTAACCGGCGGTGATCAACGGAATCTTGTCGACCGGCGCCTTGTCGGTCAGGGCGAAGGTCACGCCGGTGGACAGCGGCTGGAAGAGCGTCGCGCCCTTGCCTTTGAGGCGTTCGTAACATTCCACGCCGCGGTCGGTGGCGTAGCCGAATTCGCATTCCTCGAAGGAGAGCTTGACGCCGTTGACCCCGCCCTGCGCATTGACCAGCTTCAGGTAGTCAACGTACCCGTTGGCCCAGGGATTGCCGTTGGCGGCGTAGGCGCCGGTGCGATAGACCAGCACAGGGAAGAACTGTTCCTTGGCCTGGGCGAAGGCGGCAGGCGCGGTGACCGTCGAGGTGATGCCGATGGCGGCCAAGGCAGCGGCCAGGGCAAGCGTGCGAATTTTCATTTGTGTCTCCTCCAGAATGTGGATTGATAATGCACTTGCGGTCGGTTATGAAGCCGGTACGGTCAGCACAGGAAATTCACCGGCCGGCGCTAGTGCGGGAACGGCCAGAGGCGCAATTTCTCCTTCGCCGTCACCCAGAGCCGGGCAAGGCCATGGGGCTCGACGATCAGGAAGAAGACGATCAGCGCCCCGAAGATGATCAGTTCCGCGTGCGAAGCCGCCGTGCTGGAAACGGTCACCCCGAACAGCGCCCCGAACACCGGCAGGAACTGATTCAGGAAGATCGGCAGGATGACGATGAAAGCGGCGCCGAATAAGCTGCCGACGATCGACCCCATGCCGCCGATGATGACCATGAACAGCAACTGGAACGAGCGGTCGACCGAGAAAGCCGCCGGCTCCCACGAGCCGAGATGGACAAAACCCCACAGCGCGCCCGCCACCCCGACGAAAAACGAACTGACGGCGAAGGCCGAGAGCTTGGCCCACATCGGCCGGATCCCGATCACCTCGGCCGCCACGTCCATGTCGCGGATCGCCATCCATTGCCGCCCGATCGAGGCACGGGTCAGGTTCTTCGCCACCAGGGCAAACACGACCAGCAGGATCAGGCAGAAGAGGTATCTCTCCACCGGTGATTCAACCGGCAGGCCAAAGACCTGTAAGTTGGACACCGACACGGAACCGGACGACGAGTCGTTGGTGAACCACTTGACGCGCAGGAAGGCCCAGTCGGCGACGAACTGCGCGGCCAGCGTCGCCACCGCGAGATAGAGGCCGCGCACCCGCAGGCTGGGAATACCGAACACGATGCCCATGGCGGCGGACGTCAGACCGCCGAGGAGCAACGCGCCGAGCAACGGCATGTGCGGAACGCGGATCAGGAAATTGTAGGCGGCATAGGCGCCGATCGCCATGAAGGCGCCAGCGCCCAGCGTGATCTGCCCGCAGTAGCCGACCAGCAGATTGACTCCGAGCGCGGCCAGCGACAGGATCAGGAACGGAATCAGGATGGCGCGGAACAGGTACTCGTCGGCGATGAAGGGAACGCCGACGAAGGCGAAGGCGATGATCGCCAGAACCAGATAGCGGTCCTGGGCAATCGGAAATATCTGCTGGTCAGCCCCGTAGGACGTCTTGAACTGGCCATTTTCGCGGTAGATCACGGCGCTTCTCCTGAATTACACGCGGTCGATGATCTTCTCGCCGAACAGGCCCTGCGGCCTGAACAGCAGGAAGACGAGGGCCAGCATGTAGGCGAACCAGATCTCGATGCCGCCGCCGACGTAGGGACCGAGGTACACCTCGGACAATTTCTCGCCGACGCCGATGATCAGGCCGCCAAGAATCGCGCCGGGGACCGAGGTCAGGCCGCCGAGGATGACGACCGGCAGCGCACGCAGCGCCACCGTCGCCAGCGAGAACTGGACCCCGAGTTTCGAGCCCCAGATGATGCCCGCCACAAGCGCCACGACACCGGCCACGCACCAGACGATGACCCAGATCCGGTTGAGCGGGATGCCGATCGACAACGCCGCCTGGTGGTCATCGGCGACGGCGCGCAGGGCGCGACCGGTCGAGGTTTTCTGGAAGAAGAGAGTGAGCAGGACCACCAGAACGGCGGCGATCAATGCCGCGTAGAAATCCTCCTTGTTGATCAGGATGCCGCCTTCGAAGACGCCTTCCAGCATCATGACCGGATCCTTCGGCATCCCGACATCGATCTTGTAGATCTCGCTGCCGAAGAGCGTCTGCCCGATGCCCTCCAGAACGTAGGCGATGCCGAGGGTCGCCATCAGCAGGGTCGCCCCCTCCTGATTGACCAGATTGCGCAGCACCAGGCGTTCGATGACCCAGGCAACGATGAACATCACGACGCCCGCCGCCAGGAAGGCGAGGACATTGGCCAGCACCAGGCTGTCGCCGCCGAGCGCCGCGTCGATCCATTCGGAAAAGCGCGCCATCGCCAGCGCCGCAAACAGGACCATCGCTCCCTGCGCGAAGTTGAAGACGCCGGACGCCTTGAAAATCAGCACGAAGCCGAGGGCCACCAGCGAGTAGAGCATGCCGGCCATCAGGCCGCCGATCAGGGTTTCGAGAAAGAATGCCATCGTGCGCTCCGCTTAATGGCCCGCGCCGAGGTAGGCCTTGATGACCTCGGGGCTGGAACGAACTTCATCCGGGTCGCCGTCGCCGATCTTCCTGCCGTAGTCGAGAACGACGACGCGGTCGGAAATGTCCATGACGACGCCCATATCGTGCTCGATGAGGACGATGGTCGTCCCGAACTGGTCGTTGACATCGAGAATGAACCGGCACATGTCCTGCTTTTCCTCGACGTTCATGCCCGCCATCGGCTCGTCGAGCAGCAGGATCTGCGGCTCCATGGCCAGCGCGCGGCCGAGGTCGACGCGCTTCTGCAATCCGTAGGGCAGGCGCCCCACCGGGGTCTTGCGGATATGCTGGATTTCGAGAAAGTCAATGATCTCCTCGACCTTGGCCCGGTGCTCGAGTTCCTCGTTGCGCGCCGGACCCCACCAGACCGCCTGCAGCAGCAGGCTGCTCTTCATCTTGAGGGTGCGCCCGGTCATGATGTTGTCGAGGACGCTCATGCCCTTGAACAGCGCGATGTTCTGGAAGGTCCGGGAGATTCCGTGACGGGCCGCCAGGTGCGGTTCCATCTGCGTGCGCTCTTCGCCACGGAACATGATCCGGCCTTCCTGGGGGTGATAGACCCCGTTGATCACGTTCAGCATCGAGCTCTTGCCGGCGCCGTTCGGGCCGATGATGGCGCGTATTTCATGCTCGCGGACATCGAAGGAAATATCGCTCAGCGCCTTGACGCCACCAAAGCGCAGCGAAATGTTCTGCAGGTCGAGAATGACGCCGCCGATCTCCTTGCCCATCTCAGGCCGCCTTCTTCACGACCGGGAAGGTCTTGGCATCGATGATCTTCAGATCGGCCGAGACCTTGCCGCGCCGGCCGTCCTCGAACTTGACCTCGGTTTCGATGAACTGGCTGCTCCTGCCGCCATACAGCGCGTCGATCAGCACCCCGTATTTCTCGGCAACGAAATTGCGGCGCACCTTGCGTGTCCGGGTCAGTTCATCGTCATCCGGGTCGAGTTCCTTGTGCAGCACGAGGAAGCGGTGAATCTGCGAGTCGGCGACCATGCTGTCATGGACGAGATCGGCATTGACCTTTTCGACGCACTCGCGGATCAGGTCGAGCACCTCCGGCTTGCCCGCCAGGTCGGTATACCCCGAATAGGCGATGCCACGGCGCTCGGCCCAGTTGCCGACCGCCCCGACGTCGATGTTGATGAAGGCGCAGACCATGCCGCGCTCGTGGCCGAAGCAGACCGCTTCCTTGATGTGCTGAAAGAACTTGAGCTTGTTCTCGATGTAGTTGGGCGCGAACATGGCGCCATTGGCAAGCTTGCCGACATCCTTGGCGCGGTCGATGATCTTGAGGTGGCCGTCGGCGTCGAGAAAGCCGGCGTCGCCGGTCATGAAGTAGCCGTCGGCAGTGATCGACTCGGCCGTGGCATCCGGCCGCTTGTAGTAACCCTTGAGCAGCATCGGCCCCCTGACCAGCACCTCGCCGTTCCCGGCGATCCTGATCTCGACGCTCGGCGCCGGCGCGCCGACGGTATCCGGCTTGACCTGACCGTCCGGCTGCAGACAAACGTAGGCGCAGGTTTCGGTCTGCCCGTAGAGCTGCTTGAGATTGATGCCGATCGAGCGGAAGAAACTGAACAGTTCGGGACCGATCGCCGCGCCGGCGGTATAGGCCACGCGGATGCGGCTCATGCCGAGCACGTTGCGCAGCGGTCCGTAAATCAGGACGTTGCCGAGCCAGTACCGCAGGCGATCGCCGGCGCCCACCGGCTTGCCGTCGAGAATGGCCCCGCCGCAGCGCTTGGCGACGCCCATGAAGTAATGGAAGAGCTTCTGCTTGACCTTTCCGGCATCCTCCATGCGGATCATCACCGAAGTCAGCAGGCTTTCGAAGACCCGCGGCGGCGCGAAATAATAAGTCGGGCCGATCTCGCGCAGGTCGGTCATGACCGTCTCGGCCGACTCGGGACAGTTGATGGTGAATCCGGCCACCAGCGCCTGGGCATGGGAAAACAGATGATCGCCGACCCAGGCCATCGGCAGGTAGGAGAGGATGTCGCCGTCGCCGCTCATGCGGTCGACCTGCACGCCGCCCTGGGCGGCGGAGATGAACGCGGCGTGCGTCTGGCAGACGCCTTTCGGCTTTCCGGTCGTCCCGGACGTGTAGAGCATGACCGAAACGTCATCGTGATGACCCTTGCCGACTTCATTGTCGAAGACGTCGGGATGGTTGCGGTCATGGATCCGCCCCATCTCGATCAGTTCCTGGATGTCGTGCAGGAAAGGCTGCGTGTAGTGCCGCATCCCGCGCGCATCGTCATAGATGATGTGTTCCAGCGTGCCGACCTGCGCCATGATCTCGAGCAACTTGTCGACCTGCTCCTGGTCCTCGACGACCGCGAAGCGGATGCCGGCATCCTGCATCACGAACAGCATCTCGTTGGCCACCGCGTCCTGGTAGAGCGGAACCGGCACCCCGCCCAGGGCCTGGGCGGCGCTCATCATCATGTAAAGGTGCGGCCGATTGTCGCCGATGATGGCCAGGTTGTCGCCGCGCCTGAAACCGAGTTCCGCGAGGCCGCAGGCGAGCGCCCGCACGCGGTCGGCGACTTCGGCCCAGGACAGGGTCTGCCAGATTCCCAGGTACTTCTCGCGCATCGCCGGAGCGTCAGGACGATTCCTCGCGTGATCGAGCAACAGGCGCGGGAAGGTATGGAGGCCACCCAGCGACCCGGAACTTGCCTGCACGGCCATTCTTGTCTCCTCTCCGCCGCGCCTCGTCGGGACACGGTCTAACTGTCGTCCTGCATTTTGTCCAAAGCGTGTGCACACGTAAACCTTGCAGTGCACAACGGCAGTGAACATTGGTCACGCAGAGTCTAGGGGAAATCGCCGGCTTATAATTGTCATCCGGCGGACATTTGAAGAGAAGGATCTTGAAAAACGCGGAGGAACTGTTGCGCGCCTCGCTGTGGGGGCAGGCATTGACCGCCCTGGAAATGTCCCGGGCACTCGCCGGCACCTGCGAGCGGAGTTATGCCGCCGGCGCCTTCATCTGCATGAAAGGCGAGCCGGTCGACTCGTGGATGGGCATCATCGACGGCCTCGGCAAGATGGCCAGCTTCTGGACGACCGGAAAGACCACATCCTTGATTGGCATCAGTACCGGCGGCTGGTTCGGCGAAGGGTCGCTACTCAAGAACGAACCTCGTCGCTACGACGTCATGGCCTTGCGCGCGACACGGGTTGCCTTCATGAACCGCAGCACCTTCCTGTGGCTGATGGATCACAGCATTCCCTTCAACCGCTATCTGATCACGCAGTTGAACGAACGCCTCGGCCAGTTCATCGGCATGATGGAAAACGAGCGCCTGCTCGACCCCGACGCCCGCATCGCCCGCTGTCTCGCCGGCCTGTTCAACCCGGTCCTTTATCCGGGGACCAACCGCCTGCTGCAGATTTCGCAGGAAGAGCTGGGTTACCTTGCCGGCGTGTCCCGGCAGCGCGCCAATCAGGCGCTGCGGACGCTCGAGGACGCCAGACTCGTCCGCAGCGAATACGGCGGCATCGACATTCTCGACCTCGACGGGCTGGCCCGGTTCGGCGAGTGAGCGACAACCCGCGGCGCAGCCTTGCGCCATTGCCCCGGAGCACGAAATGAGCATGACCCCGAACACCCCTCGCCTGACCTCCCTGTCCCACGGCGGCGGCTGCGGCTGCAAGATCGCCCCCGGCCTGTTGACCGAGATCCTCAGAGGCGGCAGCCGCCTGCCGGTTCCGCCCGAGTTGCTGGTCGGCATCGAGACGTCCGACGATGCCGCCGTCTACCGGCTGAACGACGAACAGGCGCTGATCGCGACGACCGATTTCTTCATGCCCATCGTCGACGATCCCTACGACTTCGGCCGCATTGCCGCGACCAACGCCATTTCCGACGTCTATGCCATGGGCGGCCGGCCGATCATGGCGCTGGCGCTGGTCGGCATGCCGATCAAGGTGTTGCCCGCCGAAGTCATCGCGCGCATCCTCGCCGGCGGCGAGGCGGTCTGCCGTGCTGCCGGAATTCCGATTGCCGGCGGCCACAGCATCGATTCGGTCGAGCCGATCTACGGTCTGGTCGCCCTCGGGCTGGTGCATCCGCAACGGGTCAAGCGCAATGCCGATGCCCGCGTCGGCGACCGCATCGTCCTCGGCAAGCCGCTCGGGGTCGGCATCCTTGCCGCCGCCCTGAAGAAGGATGCGGTCGACGCCTCCGGGTACGCCAAAATGATCGCAACCACGACCCAGCTCAACACGCCCGGCCCCGAACTTGCCGCCCTGCCCGGCGTGCACGCGATGACCGACGTCACCGGATTCGGGCTCGCCGGCCACGCCCTCGAGCTGGCGCGCGCCGCGCAATGCAGCCTGAGCATCGACTGGTCGCGCGTCCCGCTGATCGACGGAGTGATCAAACTCGCCGCGGACGGGATCGCCACCGGCGCCTCGGGCCGCAACTTCGCGTCCTATGGCCACGACATCGCCCTGCCGGCGGATTTTGCGCCGCCAGACAAGGCGCTGCTCACCGACCCGCAAACCAGCGGCGGCCTGCTGGTTTCCTGCGCGACGGAAAGCGTGGCCGAGGTGCTGGCGGTCTTCCGCCGGCACGGCTTCGCGGCGGCCGCCGAAGTCGGCGAGGTGCTGCCGTCCGGCCCGGCGGCGCTGGTCGTGCGCTAGAACTTTCCCCGCAGAATGAATGACAATGATGCCGACACCATTTGATCCTCAACTTCGCCAAGACTTGGACGAATTTCTCGCACGCTATGAGATTGCGAGCATCAGTTGCACCCCCATCGAGCATTTCGCCGAAATCGATTTCCCGGTGCGTGATCAGAAGCGGGAACACCAGGCGCTCAGCGAACTCGTCGCCCAGTTGCTGCGGTTAGAGCGTCTTCGCTCTGGCCATGAGCGTTGTATAGGCAGTCTTGACGAGCGCGATCTGGTGCGTGAAGCACTGGAACCAAGCTGGGAATCGTGGCACAAAGAGATTGCTCGCCCGGCACTGTCCAGACTTGCGTTTCTGGATTGCCGTGAGCGGCTTCCAAGGCTGGCAAGGTTGGCAGAAGAAGAGAAGGCGTACTATGCGATACGACGCCTGAACTCAGGACTTGCCGATGAAAAAATGGCGGTACTGGGCAAGATGTCTGCCTTAGTGTCGTGGCTTCGCGAAGAGTTCATCGAGATTACTGAACTGACGTCGCAAGTGTCCGACTTGCCGATAGCGCTGCTGCCTCAACCAGCCTGGATGGTGTATGTTGAACTGCAGGCGCGAGCCGAGCAACTCGATGTTGCGGCTGATGCTTGTCAGGATGTCGATGAGCCGGAGTACCTTGATGCCTATCTTGCCCAGCACGGGCAACTGGACGCAGCCCTCGGCAACCTCTCCACGTATCAATCGGTATTCGACATCCTCGACTCGGACTTCTCGGCATTCGACAATCCTGGCGCAGCAAAATACCGCCCGGTAAGAAAGATTTTGGAATTGGGGGTGTCATTGCTGGCTGTAGATAATGAACGGCTGTCAAGGGAGCATATTTCACCTGAAACTATCCAGCCCGCAATTGATGAAGCATTCCGTTTTACCGACGCGGAAAATGCCCTTTGGGAATTCATCGGCTCCGATATCTTTCGTCCAGAAGACTGGAAGGCCAACCGGGATGCGCTGGTGCCGCTCAAGCTGCTTCCTCCGCAGGCGATAAGCTTTGATCTCAGGATGGGCGTGATGGAACTTTCCTACGCCTTCATCTTCGGCCAGTGGGCATCCGTGCAGGCGCTATCCCGTGCCGTGCTCGAACAGGCAGTCAAGCTTAACTGCGAACGCTTGGGTATCGATCTCCGTTACCCCTACGGAAAGAAGGAGTACAAGTCACTCGACACATTGATTGAGGATCTGGGTACGCATTTTCCGGGTATCGTCGGAGATATGGATGTAGTCCGACGGTATGGAAACCGGATTCTTCATGGCGACAATGATCGTGGGCGGAAAATAGCACCGGCGGATCGGGTAAGTCGCATGGCAACAATGCGCCAAGATGCAATCCTGTCGATTCGATCCTTGTACCAAGCCTTGGAAGCACTACCCAAGCTGGCCCGGTGACCAATCAAGGACGGTAATGTCGCCAAATAAACTGGACAAGCCATGCGCAGAATCGCTCTGGAATATTTCAGAATTCCTGTCAGTTCAGAAGAGAAGCCGGTCACCGAAGAGTCTGTGGAGAGGCTCGGCCGGAGCATCCTTGTATACGGGCTGAGGTTTCCGCCGATCGTCAAACAGCTACCGGATGGCACCTATACGCTGATTGCTGGCGAACGGCGTGCTCGTGCTCTATGTTTCCTAGCCCAGCAGCGGCTATCGTTCATGTGTTTCGGGGAGCGGGTTCCACCTGGTTTCATCCCGGTCATTGCCACCTCGGACATTTCCCTTGGATCGGACGATGGCTCAACGTTGGATGAAAATTCCCCCGCTGACAGGCTCACTTGGAAGCAACAGGCCGCGGCAATCGCCGAATTGCACTCACTCCGTAGCGATCAAGCATCAGTAACTGGCACGGTACAAACAGTCACCAAGACAGCAACTGAGATCAAGGGGGATGGGACGCAAGCTGATGGGTTCCAAGGCAGCCGCGTAAAGGAGGCGGTGATTCTCGCGGCGCATCTTGAAGACCCTGATGTGACCAAGGCGGAAACCCAAGAGGATGCTATGAAAATCCTCCGTTCAAAAATGGCTGAACAACACCGCGCCAAACTTGCCGCCGAATTCGATCACGCGAAAACCAATCACACGTTGCACCATGGTGATGCGCTTGCCTGTCTCCGAGGTTACAGCCGCGGCACCTTCAACTGCATCCTGACTGACCCACCCTACGAAATCGAAGCAGAGTCATTTGATTCTCAAGCAGTAAAGGGGCACGAACACAAGGATAACTGGATATACGCCTTGTCCTGCTACACAGCACTCGCCAAAGAGGGTTTCCGCATTACCAGGGAAAATGCAACGCTCTACACATTCTGCGACATCAATCGTTTTGCAGCCATCAAAGTGGAATTCATGAGTGCCGGTTGGGATGTGTGGCCAGTGCCGCTGATCTGGGCCAAGACTGCCGGGGTGTCACCACGGCCTGACGCTGGTCCAACGCGAACCTATGAAGCCATCCTGATGGCGACGAAGGGAAATCCACCTTTCCACAAGACCGGAGCTCCCGACGTCATCGTTTGCCCACAACGCAAGGAAATGGCATTTGGCGTCGAGAAGCCCGTCGATCTCTACGTGGAACTGCTTGCTCGCTCCACCCTCCCAGGCGACTTCGTTCTCGATTGCTTCGCGGGGTCCGGCACAATATTTACCGCTGCGGACCGGGTCAAGGTCATTGCCCATGGAGTTGAAATCAACGAGGAGTACTGCCGTGTGGCATTGACCCGAATGAGTAACGCCTCTGCACGAAATCCGTAAGGAACGGTCGGCCTCATCCGACCGATCGGCAACACCCGCAGAGAACGCGAAGCGCGACACCCTGCCCTTGCTGCTCGATACCAACTTCCCGCCCCTGCGCCGCAGCCGGCTGGGAACCGCGCAGGCCAACCTCGGCTACCGCCGCAACCAAGCCTGCCTGCACTGCAATGTTGCCGCCACCGGCCCGCGCGAAGCCATCGTCTTGTGGGGATGTTTGGCTGCCTCGGACGCTTGGGCGTGGGGCTGGAAGAACTGGATCGACCGCTGCTTCTTGCGGCGGCATCGAGCCCGAAGTTCACAATAAAACGGCGGAGAAAATCGCCCCGCCGCTGCTGTCGCCCTTCCCGCCGGAGAACCTACATGCTCCGCCGGTACTGGCCGCCGACCTCGTAGAGCGCGCTGCTGATCTGGCCGAGTGAGCAGTATTTCACGGCGTCGACCAGCACGGCGAAGACGTTGCCGTTGTCGATCACGGTCTGCTTGAGCGTTTCCAGCATGGCCGGTGCGGTCGCTGCGTTGCGGGCGTGGAAATCGCGCAAGCGCGCGATCTGCGACTGTTTTTCTTCCTCGGTCGAGCGCGCCAGTTCGATCTCCTGCTGCGCCATGCCCTTCGGATTGAGGAAGGTGTTGACGCCGATGATCGGGTACGAGCCATCGTGCTTCTTGTGCTCGTAGTAGAGAGACTCCTCCTGAATCTTGCCGCGCTGGTAGCCGGTTTCCATTGCACCGAGCACGCCGCCGCGCGAGGCGATGGCTTCGAATTCCTTGAGCACGGCTTCCTCGACCAGGTCGGTGAGTTCGTCGATGACGAAGGCGCCTTGGTTCGGGTTCTCGTTTTTCGCCACGCCCCATTCGCGGTTGACGATGAGCTGGATGGCCATGGCGCGGCGCACGCTTTCTTCCGTCGGCGTCGTGATCGCTTCGTCGTAGGCGTTGGTGTGCAGCGAGTTACAGTTGTCGTAGATGGCGATCAGCGCCTGCAGCGTGGTGCGGATGTCGTTGAAATCCATCTCCTGCGCGTGCAGTGAGCGCCCACTCGTCTGGATGTGGTACTTCAGCTTCTGGCTGCGCTCGTTGGCGCCGTACTTGTTCTTCATCGCCACCGCCCAGATGCGCCGCGCCACGCGGCCGATGACCGAATACTCCGGGTCCATACCGTTACTGAAGAAGAACGACAGGTTGGGCGCGAAGTCGTCGATATGCATGCCGCGTGCCAGGTAGCTCTCGACGTAGGTGAAGCCGTTGGACAGCGTGAAGGCAAGCTGGCTGATCGGGTTGGCGCCGGCTTCGGCGATGTGGTAGCCGGAGATCGACACCGAGTAGAAGTTCTGGACCTGGTTATGGACGAAGAACTCCTGGATGTCGCCCATCATCTTCAGCGCGAACTCGGTGCTGAAGATGCAGGTGTTCTGGCCCTGGTCTTCCTTGAGGATATCGGCCTGCACCGTGCCGCGCACGGTCTTCAGGGTCCATTCGCGGATCTTTTCGGCCTCGTCCTCGGTCGGCTCGCGGCCGTTGTCGTTCTCGAACTTGGCCATCTGCTGGTCGATGGCGGTGTTGAAGAAGCAGGCGAGGATGATCGGTGCCGGGCCGTTGATGGTCATCGACACCGAGGTCGTCGGCGCCAGCAGGTCGAAGCCGCCATAGAGGACCTTGAG